>Ga0157357_1000763_pt1 | contig 13583 bp, 8 predicted proteins | sample AttcapACBM1_FD_111485 | JGI IMG/M metagenome (GOLD analysis project Ga0157357, IMG submission 111485) | Fungus gardens microbial communities from leaf cutter ant in Botucatu, State of Sao Paulo, Brazil - Atta capiguara ACBM1 | ecosystem: Host-associated > Fungi > Mycelium > Unclassified ... | reverse complement strand
CTCATCATTAATGGGCGCAAGGACATTGCTCAAGATTTCGTCGTGAAGCCATTTTTCGACAACATTAAGAAGGTTAAATGGGTCACACTTGAAGCTTCGAGCCACACCCCGTTTTTCGAGGAGCATGATAGGTACATGGAGATCGTTGGAGAATTCCTCATCTAGTGAATGAATGTATTCAAGCATGTATCGAGAATTCACTATCTCAACAGAGTTCTAGGTTAGAATGAGCGAATGATTCGTTCTCACATTGATAAAGCCGCAGGAAATAACTCAATCTGGTAAGAATTACTTGTATCTCTTCCTCAACTGCTGGTCGGCGCCAATTGTTTTTCCTGGAAATATTCTGAGTATGCGAATTGTCCTCAAAGATATACTATTGTCTGCTTCCGTTTGCTAACAAACGGCGCAAGATATGATATGATATGATATGATATAAGAGCTTGGATCTTGATTGGATATTAGTAGCACACATTAAGTATCTTGCATGTGTTGTTCAGTTCAAAACTCCTATGTGATGCCTTCTTGAAAGCAAAAAGCTCCGGGATTGAACTCAAGAAATGTGAGAATGTCCTTAAGAGACTCTTGTTTGGGATTTCATGATTTCTTGTATTGAACACACTCATGTAGAATATGTGCTCTTATCTCAATAAAAGAGTTTCCACAAGAGCATACAAGTGACTCATTAGGGAAGAACTGTAGCCTGTATTCACCAATAGGAGCATGATTGGTGATCAATCTGGTGATACATGCACACAATGAGCTGGATAGGCCAAAATGTTTTAGCCAAGCCCTGCTTTTGGAATAGGTTGGACAAATAGATTGACTATTATCATAATTAAGATCAAGGAATTGTTTTCCCTTGTAATCAGACACTTGAAAATAACTCTGCCATTTTTTAATGATATTGTTGCATTTTTCTTTTTTGCTGAATTCCCATGACATTTTTCTGAATAGAATAAAAATCATCCTGTGAGACTTTGACATGCTTTGTTGGAATAGAACTTGACATGTTGCCAAAATGATAATTTTCTGTCAAAGATGAAACCTAGATATTTTTAGATGTCTTTGGGTTTGAGGATGGGACTTCCAAAGCAGCTGAGGTCCAGTGGGGGCAGATTGAAAACCCTATGTGATCTGGAAAAATGAAATACTTCAGATTTCCCATGTTCTATGACTAGTCCAAAGTATTCAAATAATAATAAAATAATGTTGGAGCTACAAAAAAGATGTGAGTTTGTTTTTTCCAAAGATTTTTCTTGGGAGATGAAAAGTCTATTATTTACAAAAGATAGGAATGGAACTGGAATTTTTTAAGTTTTTTGTTCTTTTTTTGAAAATATAAAAAATGGAAGAGAGATAAAAAGCAGATAAAATTGGAGAAAGCACAGTGCCTTGTTGTTATAAGATAAGAAAGTGTGGACAGACTTTAGTGAAATATTTATAGATAGTTATATTATTATTCTACAACAAGAGAGAGAGAAGGCACATGACTAGGAAGTCATATGACATTATGTCATAGAGCCTAGACCACTCTAGAGTGGTCTGGAAGGATCTAAAGTCTAGAAGGATTGAGAAGAGTTTAGAGATGGAGTAGCGTCAAGAGATATGGTTCCTTATAGTGTACATATGGTGCACACATAGACAATGGAGATTAAGAGTAGGGTTGAGGGTATGACATCAGGGCACATGTATATGGCATGCTGGCCTTGAGGTAGATGCATAGTGGATAAGTAATAGGACATGGGGACAGGGCATAGATATTAGAGTAGGACACATAGTTGTAGTACAGACCATGAGAACTTTATATAAATAGTCAGTAGAATACTGTTGTGGTTCCCTGTCAAGTTCTCTTGTGAATTACACAACTTGTGTTCTCCACTAGATATCCTACTTTGAGATTTACCGCTTGTGCTGATATTGGACATTGGTCTAGTGGTTGCCACAACACTTGTCCTATACCTACATCTACACAGAAGAAAGGAGAATTAAAACTGTTTCATAGCTTTATTAACTAGTAGATGTGAAGGCCATTCATCATTGCTGGGGCAATCTTAGAAAAAGATAGAGTTGTTACTATTCTTGTTAAAGAACTTTCTTAGATCATTAGATATAGTAATGGAATGTAATTAGTGAGGATGAATGGACAAGTCAAAAATGCATTTAGCAGTATGGATAGTATCTGTGATAACAATGATATGAGAAATATGAGAAATGTCTTGTATTTGTAATATCTGACTGATTTCACATCTGATAGCAAAGAGTTCAGCTTCTATAGACAAGATATTCATTGCATGATGAATGGTTTTTGCAATAATTTCATGTCCTCTCTGAATGTGTGAGACTGAGGTAGTAATGTTATACTGGAAAACACTTTTTCACAAAAACATGTAATCTCCTAAGGTTTTGAGCATATAAGACCTCTTTAATGAGAAGACCTTATATTTCTAGATGATGCCTCAGATCCTCTCAAGCAAACAGCAGTTAAGAAACAGTGTGGTAGCTATTAATCAAACCAGATCTTAAGTAGGAGGGATCTCTAGAGAAAGAAATACCACTCATGAGCAACTAGCTATGAACTGCAAGCATTCATAAGAGGGATTTACCAAGTTACATGTGTTCAGACAGTTGAATAAGGCAGGTACTTATCAAATCAGAAGCAAACAGAGTTTAGAATAAAGAAACAAAGAGAAGCAGCCATAGAAATGGAAACAAGAAGCATTGAATGGGCTCTTGTAAGTAAAGATTGATTATTGGATTGATATCAGGTTACAGATGAAGAAATGGCCATGTGCTTATGAGGTCTTAGCAGACTTCATTATGATTTTAGCTTCATTCTCTAGTTTTATTCTTTGTATTTTTAGACTAATATATAAGCCACAAGTAGAGAGAAGTAAGGAAAAGGACCTCCATTCAAATACTCCCACTTAAGAGCAGTTAAACTTCTATTTTATTGAGTAAACATCATTAGATCAGTTGGTATCTTCAGTCATAAGGTTCAACTCAAGGGGTGCCTTTGGGATGCATCACCTAGTATAGATAGTATTGTTGGAAGCTCTTAAGGAGCTTTGCAATTTATTTACTAGATTTTCCAAAGAAACTTATTGTACAGTGTAAGGTTCACTGTTTAGAAATGTGTTAACTAGGGAAAGTATTTGTGAGCAGATGATACTAATATATTCCTTTTTATATATTATTTTTTCTATATCTTCTCTTGATTTCTGACACTGATAATGTTCTCTTTGAACTCTTTAGTGTGCAGTTAAGGGCTAGTGTTGCATAGTTCTTGTTGTACCCTAGTATAACCTCTTTTCTGCATGACTTCTGTCAGTGACATTGTTTCTAATACTCATGTCAGAGATAATAAGTGTTTTGATTGTTGGATGACTCCTTGTATAATTTCTTGAGTTTGTTGCAATGAGCAGTTTTTGCATTAGCATCTTTACAACTAGCTAAGTGAAAAGAGAAATGATTAGGAAAATTGTCTATAAGATGAGAACCAGGAGAAAATTCTTGATTCAGACTATCAAAAGCTAGAAAAGTACCATTCAGACAATTATTAGTGTTCACAATAGAACTTTTGATCCTTGTGCATTGCTTAGGGGTAAGTTGACAAGTGGTCATACAATGAGGAATAGCTATCTTAGAGTGATGTTCATCTAAGAGTGAGATTATTGTATGTTACTTGGGAAGTGATACTATCCAAAGATAATGCCAGCCACCAATTTTGTCAAGATAGAAGTGAATAGGAATGAGGTCAGTGATAGCCTCAACTCCTTATGATGGTGATATATAGAATGTCTCTGTAATCTAAAGGGCTACTCTTCTCTGTATTTTCTTCAGCTCTTTAAGAGGCTGGTACAATGATACTATTTTGAAATACCAGAGCTGAAAACTGTATAAAGTAATAGGAAGTACACATGTTTTATCTAAGAGATGCTTATATACTGGTGAAAGTCCCCTTGTTGAATTTCCCAACATCTTCATGCTCTTGATGGTGAATAAAGCTTTGTTAGCATAGTAGCTGATATAATGTCAAAAAGAGAGTTTTTTATCAAAGAAAAATCCCAAATATTTCTTTATCACTCTAGAGAAATGGAAAATCTTGGACTTATCATGCTTGATGACAAGACTGAATTGTTCAAAAAGAAAAGAAATAATCCTATAATTACAAAAGAGATTTGCATTTGATTTTTCAAAAAAAATTTCCTGATAAATAAGAAGACTATTGTTAACAAATAATAGAAAAAAACTAGAATAGGAATTGAAACAATATATGAAAGATAAGTATGATATAAAGAGCAGAGAGGATAGGGCAGAGAGCAGATCCTTGACAAACACCAATATCAGCTCTAAAGAAAGGAGAAGTGAAATAATTCCAAACATATTGGATCTGTCTATTAATTGAATAACTGGAGAAAAATTGGGATATTTGAGTCAAAGTCCACTTTGGTTAGAATCATGGGAAGAAGTTGATGATTCAAGGAGGGGAAGAACTACACTATGTCAAACATAAGAATACTTGTGTAAAGATCCTTTACCTATTCTATTTGTATAAGGTAGGTTAGAAAGATCCCAGTATCAGTTGTTAAATGTTGCTTGATGGTTTCTAATTGGCTTGGATAAATGAAATTTAATGCAATAGTGTAAGCTTGAAGTCTATTGCTTATTACTTTTTCTATTATTTTAAAAGACCTTTGGGATGTTATATAAAGGTTTGTTTGGTTTTGGAATAATAATAGACAATGATTTCTTGAAGTGAGATAGCCAATCACTGAGATTGATGCATATGTTCACTATATTAACAATATTAGAATAACACTTGACATTGCTTAATATCTCTTTAAGATAGTTTCAAAAGATATAGTCTGGGCCCAGAGTAGATAAAATACTGTATTTATTAATAACATTGTTAAATCCTACACTAGAGAACAGAGGCCAGATTACTTGTCAACATGAGGGAATCTTGTTAAGGAATTGTGAATTAACAAGTTAGTCTTGAGTTGAATTGTACAATTAATGTAATGTTTGCTATAAATCATTCAGATTGTTATATGGAAGTCCATTCAATTTAATGGCTTTTGTAGCTAGTAACTTGGATTTCTTGACCCAATTCATATTGGTCTCTTGTTAAATGATGTGATTTCTTGAATTCTACTATCAAGAAAAACTCTTTTAGCCTTTTTAACCATTTTTCTGTAATTAATCCAGTCAGTTTTTCTTCTGTATGTTTGATATGTGGCTAAGTCTCTGTTGTATTCCTCGTTCCACCATGCTTTAGATCACTTAGTGATATTGACTAGTTTCAAAAATTAATTCCAAAGATCTTCTGTAATAGTAGTAAATTCTTAAGTTATATGTTCAAACATTTTACAGCTGGTGATGTTAGTCATCTTTATAAAGCCTATTCTATTCCTGAGCTCATTGACAAATTCTTTTTCTTTATTACTGTTTCTAACAATAGACTGTTTCTTTTCTTGAATGAATTCTTTCTCAATGATAATGAATATCAATAAGAGAGTATTGTTACAACTCAAAGATGTTAGAGTTGGTCAATGAATAGAACCTTGTATTGGGGTTAACATAAGAAAACTTAATAGAGAACTCTGTACAGAATTGTTTACCTTATATACTAAAACCTTATGGTCTGTGCTAACTACTTCTAGCCTACCCTAAACAACCATGTGTATGCCTTAAGGTCAACATGTGTATCACACATTGTATGATGTCATCCTTCCAGAACCTTCTACGTCCTTTTATGTGTCATGTGACTTGTGATTGTTACTATAACCATGTCATCTGATGTGACTGCATGATCTTGTCACTCTAACTCTAACCCTAAGTTCTAAAAATAGAAAAATGGAAAATATCAAAAGAAAAATAAAATACAAATAAGTTAAGTTCACTGCTTTTATCTTTGACAAGTATGATCTGAAGGACTTCAAAAATCTGGTGAAATTAGATAGTTATTGAATTCCTCCAATTCTATTTAGAGAAATATTAAGTCCAGTACTAAATTTGAATTCTGAGAGTTATACATATATTGAGTGGATACTGGGTTGATGGACATTGATAGTTCCAGACTAAAAATGTCAGCTACTTCTCAAAATGTATCTATGTGTGATAAGTAAGGAAATATAATAGATCTCAATTATTGTCTCTGATATTAAAGTCCTCTATCATGATTTGTACATTGTTTAAGTTTATCTCAGTATTCTTTAAATACTTTGAGATAGTTTGTTGATCATCCAAATAAATGTTAATAATGAAATACATTATACCATGATTGAAAAATGAAACAAGATTAATATTCTAATGATTGAAGATGTCTTTCTTAATGAAAAACACAACTTGATTAATTTAATGTTGATATAGGTAATAACTATTGGGTAATCACTATCATTGGTTGATGATCTTGCAAATGTAATCCAAGATAGATAGTGATGAAGCTCTTATGATGTCTTCTTTTTCTTCAGATATAAAGCTCAGAATTTAGTAAATAATCAACTAGGGAGGTTCTTAAATAAATAAAATGTCAAAATTTTTATTGTTTTCTAAAATTGTATCAGTAAGCAGTCTGTTCTTTCAAACATTCTGTAAAAAAGAATTAAGGGATTTTAAAATCATTGTTTACTCCTACTCACAAATAAGCAAATTGAGTTGGCTCTGATTTCTTAGAGCTCTTACATCTTCTTATTGTGCTATTCCTTGTTGAATCTATGCTTTCAGAACACAAAGCTGTTATTATCTGCCTAATATTTGCTCTTGTAGTTGATATACTTGAATGAGTGAGTGCAGAGTTCTTCTGTTTTTGTCTTGAGTCTTAAAAGATTTGTTTTAAAGTTGGCTTTGCAACACCATACTATTTCTCTATGATGTTTGAGCTTGTGCAGACCATTATATTTTTGATACTTGGATCCATGCATACAGTATGCATAAGTAGTATGTTTTCACTTCCAACAGTTCTTGCATTGTAGAATGCTGGTGTTCATGTTTGTTCCTCTAATAGTCATAATGTATTATCTTACATTAAAGCACCAGTTGAGAAGACACATTACTTTTGTACCATTCTGTGAGTTTCAAATATTAATTCAGATTATAGCTAGATTTTAGAGACATCTTAATAATATGGGGGTATAAAGCTAAAACCATATTATTGAAGATGTGAGTACTCTGAATGACTCTTTCTATAATATTAGACATAATGGGGAGATTAGTATCTTCCATGAAGTATAGAATATCTAAGATTTTGAGATAGAATTTTAATTGCAATAGTTTTGGGCTCATCAACATTGTTTAGCTCTTTCATGTACTTCTCCACAATGTTCAAATTAGAAGAGGCTGCTACTTAGTTAGTGGTAATAACTATATTCTTGTTGTTAGAGCAGATGTATCCTGTAGAAACTTTGGATTTTACATCTTTTAATAGTTTATTGATGTTTTTGACATGTTTATTTGCTTGGGCAATGACTCTTGCAGCATTGCTTATGCCTATAGGTATAATGATCTGCTTTTAAAAAGAACCTTTAGTTGTTATACTAAATTTCAGTTTATCTTTCTAACTCAATTTATTTATGACATTATGAATTTCAGTAATCTTGTTAAGGAACAGTTTTGGGAATGTGTCCTTGATCTGGATGATCTCATTTTAGAGGTCTGTGCATAAGACTTGTTGTTAGAGTTGAAGTCTAATTTCAAAGGATTGGTTTTTTCTAAAGAATTTTGACTTGATTAAAACACTTTTGCTAGGTCTAGGAGGGAGAATTTTCAATACATTGGCTTGTTTGTCCTTCAATAAATGAAAGGCTAATATAATATTATTCAAAAGGTAAGAACTCTCAATTACTTTCTTTATAATGTCAGAAGTGATGGAGAGGTTCAAAATTTCTAACAAATAAGGTATTTCTCAGATTTTTAGGTACAATTTTGACTAGAGGAGATGAGGGCTCAAAATGCTTTCTGAATTAACATTATCTATATCTTTGACATATTTTCCTATGATTTTTAGGCCAGATACAGCAGCAGCTTTGTTAGTAGTAATGATTACTCGGTTGTTATTAGAGTAGATGAAATTAGCTGAAATTTCAGATCTCACACCTTTCAATAGACAGTTGATATTTGCAATGTGTTTTTTAGCTTGAGAGATGATGGCTTCTAAATTTTTATAGTTTAATAGTAGTAGTATTTTTGGTAAATGTCTTGTTAAATTGTGATATCACATACTGTCTAAAAGTCTTGTTCTCATTATGAGCTGTTAATTTATCCCACACAGACTTATAAATGGCTAATAGAAATTCCCAGGCTACAAAGCTAAACTCTGCAATTTGCAGAATATTATTAGTCATTTTATTGCTTAAAAATTGTTATTTAATGAATACAGAAGAGGACATATAATATTCTTGGTATTTCTAGCTAATGATTTATCTATCCTGAATAAGAAGATAGAGCAAAAATAACTGTTTCACAATTGTGGATCCACAGGTTGGTTGGCATAGTAAGAGATAACCAAAGGTTCTCCTTGAGATATGATTTCATTGTTGGTCTCCACTACATAAGATATATGCATAGGTTTGACTATAGGCTCTATACTTATAGTGACTATCATCACATTCTTTACAGTTGTATAGAATAGGAATGAGCTTTGTATCTTCCTATTTTGACTTGTTCAGCATAAGTCAGATTATTAGCCTAAGCTTGTATGTACTCTACATAATCTATGGAAAAAATGGCAAAATTAGCAGAAGTTTCTCTGAGACTGTTAATATTGGGAAAAATTGAATGATCTCTTGAAAAATCAGTTTCAATGTCAATTGAGTAATGTTTAGAAAGTTCTAGTTGGTTGTTTTGAAGATTTGAAGTAAAAGAATATAATTTATTTATTAATTCTTCTATAAGTGCTATTATACAAGATAGTAGTAAGAGAGAAAGGAGTAATGAGAGCTGATTTCTAGCTAAGTTCAAAAAAGAAAAAAAGACAACTGAATTATAAATAAGAAGATAAATTGAAAAGAAATTTTCAAAGTAGAAAATATCTAAATTCACTTTGAGAATTTCTAACAATCTAGCCCTTTTGGAAGACCTTATATTTATTATACTGTTTTTTTATTACTATATTTTTTTATTACTATCAAATACATTCTGTTCTTCTAGAAAATATTTTACATATATTTCTGATTTTTTTTGATGCTATTATTCTAATATTAGCTTAGTATTGTTTCAATAGATTATAATAAACAAGTAGAGTATTTTGGACATTAGCTATATTTAGGAAACCTTATCCTCTTCCTCTAAAAGTAAGTTATACTTAATTAGTAGATTTTGAAATATATCTGTAGGTTTTTCTTGAAGATATAAAATTCTATAAAATACTATAAACTTCATTCAGTTGCTCTAACAAAAGAGAAACTTAGAGCATCAGAGGAAGTTATTCTATTCTAGAGAATAGATATCAGTAAGATAGCATTAAGGAACAAAAACTATAAATAAGTTATCCTAGATCTGAATGGTTATCAGATAGAAAAATGGAGATTTATGAAGTTATTAGAGTATCCAGTGAGAATGTCTAAGAAGTGATTGACATGGAATGAATAGAGTTGATTTATACTAGAAGCAGTTTGTAAGTGCAGATCAGAAGGTAGGTATTATCTATAGATTGGAATGTGACAATAATAAGGTCTAGGTTTTTTACTATATAAGGAATGAAATGTATAGGTTAGAAGATGATGGAGTAGTTGTGAATTGATAAGACATAATAGTTTCTCAAGTACTTGTTGGCTTTAAGATGTTGATTTAGAGTTGTATCTTTCTTTTCTATAACTTTTGTCTTAAAAGCTTTGTCTAATAGTTATGAATTACTTCTTGAGCAAGTGATCATCTTATTTCAGCTGTCTATTGGTCATGTTAGTTTCTATATCTCTTTCAATAGATTAGAAATTGTATGTCTCTACTTCATTTTCAATGTTTTCATAATTCTTCTAATATTCTTTCTCATTGATGATTTCAGATAGTAGTACTATATTATTCTTTCAATTAGAACTCTTTGTATTATGTCAGCAGATCTTAAATTGTCTTTAGGATTTCTAATCCACCTTCTTTGAAGGTAGTTTCAAATGGATATTTTTTGTCTCCAGCTATATATTGTCTCCTTGCTTCAACCTGTGAGGGTTAAACTATACTAGTCTTAAATAATTCTACCCTAATGTCCATATATCAACTATAAGATCAATATATCATAGACATGTACCTTGATATCATTTCTTCTAGTCCTTTTTACAACATTCTAGACCTATGACATTATATAAAATCAAAGAAAATAGATAAGAGAAAAAAAAATCAAAATAAAATACAAGAGTTTAAACACACCATGATGTCAAGATCAAAGAAGGTAGACTTGATTTATTTTATTTTTCTTTTCATTTTTTATTTTATTTTCTATTTATTTTTTCTATTTTTAGAACAACTAGGGTTAGGATTGATTGGTCATGCCATCACATCAGTCACCTGATGGCATAGTTACAAGACTGATCACGAGATATGGGAGAATTTATTAGAAGATTCAAGAACAGATGATGTCATATAACATGGATACCACACGGTTGTTTAGGGTAGGGTGCACAGTACTTAGCACGGACCATCTGTAGGACTATATAAGGTAGACTAGTTTGTAGAAGAGTTTTCTATTGAGTTCTCTTATGTTACTCAATACAAGAGTTATTCTTTTGTCTTACTCTAAGGACTTAAGATCATAACACATGATACTTCTTTATTGCTTTTCTGACTTTTCTATAAATGATTTTGCTATTACCCAACTTCTTTGTAGCTCTTCAAGGAAAGTTTTTAGTTTTAGTAATTCCATCTTTATTGTTAAATCCTTCTTTCATGAGTGTCTTCCAGAATTAAGTTTAAATAGTGCATACTTCATAGCTGAGTGTATTTTGTTTTTGCATTGGAATTCTGCTACTGATAACCATTCCATACAATTGTTCTATTGGTAACTAATATAATGCTACAGAAATATTTCAACCTTCTAATTGATTCTTTCTATTTGACTATCTGTTTGAGAGTAATAAGCTTCTGACAATATTTTCTTTGTTTTTAATATCTTGTATAAGTTCTCTGTTGCTGAGAATTTTTGGAACTCCATGAATTTTCTATATTTTGTCTTAGTAGATCTTGGCTATTTCTTCTGATAATACTGCTATTATTGTCATCTTAAGTCTGATCATCTTTATTGATTTATTATAACTACTATTGCATTTTTGTTATTTGATTTCAAAAGTGGTTCTATGATATTGACACTGATTTTTTATTATGTTTCTTAAGGTGTTTCTAACAGATGAAATTCTCCTGTCTTCTTCATATGTTAAAATTTGTTCTATTGACATTTATAGCAATCTTGGATATATTTCTTGATATTGTTTCATATTTCTGACTACTAATGATTCCTCTTGATCATATCAAGCATCCTTTGCTATCATAGATGTCCTATGTCTGCTAAATTGTGGTTTTCCTGTAATATTTGTTCTCAAATTTTCTTGTTATTAGGAATATAGATTCTTCCGTTCATGTATTCCACTCTATTATCTTACTATGCTTGACTATCATTTTTATCCATTCTTTTCTATACCTCTTGTTCCCTAGTGTTATTTTTTTAGATTTATTTGTTCAACAATTTATTATATGGTACTCAATCAGTCCATAGTGGACTATTGATAACAAGTAACCTATGATTTTTGCCTCAGAGAACAGAAACCCTCTTCACAGATAGAGAAATACTATTAGAGTTAATAAATGTTGCTTATAACTAACCTACTAACTATGCATCCAAGTCCAGAGAGATCTATTGTACTGAAAATACAGAATCAAAAGAAACTGAGAAAGATGAGACTGAGGAACTATCTATAGAAACAGAAAAATAGACCAATTGAGAATACATGGAGGCTCATATAAAGAGAGAGATTGTTCTTGAGGAGAGAAGGCAAAAGTACTTCAGTACACTTTCAAGAAATTGACAAAGTCCTCAATTGATAGAGATAAGTCAATCAAGAAACTATAAGCAAACCTAAGGTAGTTTACAAAGATATATTAATATTTTTCCACCTAGAAATGGCTACATAGATACCAGGTACACTCTGTAAGGAAAAAGTACTGTTTGTACTCTCTAATAGGAGCATGATTAAGAATAACTCTAGTTGTTCTGGTATATAATGTAACTGACTGGCCAAAGTAAGTGAGCCAAGTATTACCCTTAGAGTAGCTGGGTTAAAGAGGTTGGTGATTCTTATTTCTTGGAGTCAGAAAATAGCACCTCTAGACTGTAGGGCAATTAAAGGCAATTCTCTAAGCATCTAAGCATAAGAGGATACTCTTAGAGCAAAGAGAGTTAATAAAAATTGCTGGATGTTTTTAGCAGCCACTCTAGTATTAGTTATATTGTTATAGACTATCTGGTAAAGTGACTACTTGGTCTTGATTAGGCAGTCTTAGAATTTGATCTTATAGCTAAGGCCATCAGATTTCTTACTAAGTAATATGGCTTCTTCTACTATTTGATTTTCTCTTAATATTATTATTTCTGCTTCTATAACTTGTCTTTTTATCTGTAGTTTATCCTTAAGTATCTTTATATCCTTGTTATCTTCTTAGATATCAACTTGATCTTTCCTAAATAGCATATTTGCTCTTATGTTTGTTTTTCCTAGAATATAGCATAATGTAAAATTATAATCTTATAGCTTGAAATACCATTTAACTTGTTATCCATTGAGTTTATGTGGTTTCCTAAAATACTTGAGATTTTTGTATAGTCTGTCCAGACTTCAAACTTTTCTATGGTATCTAATAAGTATTGTCTCTATTTTATTATAGCTTCTACTATGACTAGTAGTTTCTTTCAGTTGCTTGCATTATCATAAGAATGTGATTGGCTTCTGTTTTCCTTCTTGTTTAGAATAAAATTCTCTTACAGTATAATTTAAAATATTATTTTTTACTCTGAATTTTCCTTTTCTTCTCAGTAGAGCAAGTATTGATTGATAGGTAATCTTGTTTATTTTGCTGTATGACTGAAGCTCTTAATAAAGTGCTGATAGAAATTTGTGAACTCTAAGAAGCTTTCCACTTCTCTTATCTTGATAAATGTTTTCCATTTCTTGACTGCCTTGATCTTTTTATATTTTATTTGTACTACTTCTCATACAACCACCATTTCTAGAATAGGTATTTCTTTAGCATCAAAATCTTATCTTGACTATTTAAAATAGAAATTGTGTTTCTTTACAACCTTCAAGGATTATATTGTTCTTTTTTCCTTCTAATTCTCTCTTAGTTTTAGCCAGTATTATAAAATTATTCATATAGTTTACAAGTATTCCTTCATGTGATAGTTTCCAAAATAATCCTTTGTTTGTTAAAAGTGCTGCCTTTTATTTATCACCTTTCTTGATTTGTACATTGTTATATTCCTAGATAAGGTTCAGTTTGTTGAAGTATCTTGCATCCTTGAGTTTGTTAATCATTTTTCCAATAATGGTGTTTTATCCTTTATTGTATGCTGGTTCTACTTATAGTCTTGTACTAATTAT
>Ga0157357_1000762_pt1 | contig 13596 bp, 9 predicted proteins | sample AttcapACBM1_FD_111485 | JGI IMG/M metagenome (GOLD analysis project Ga0157357, IMG submission 111485) | Fungus gardens microbial communities from leaf cutter ant in Botucatu, State of Sao Paulo, Brazil - Atta capiguara ACBM1 | ecosystem: Host-associated > Fungi > Mycelium > Unclassified ... | reverse complement strand
TTTTGTGGTTATGTTAAGTTTAGGTTTAGGCTTACCATCATTTCTTATGATTTTTTATATGTTTTCAATTTTTTTGGCTTGAAGATTTGGAAAATTTTCCTTGATCTTAAGAACTTCTCTTGTATTGTTATTTGTATTTGACACTTAGATATATAATTTATTGTTATTCTTATTGTTGTTCATTGGATTGGTTATCTTGAAATATTTGGAAATCTCCCTAACTTCTTTAGGTGATTTGGCTGGTATTAAAGGAGGCATCCTTTCTATACTAGCTGGTTTATTAGTATTTTTCTCCCCTTTCTTACCATTCTTCATTAGTTTAACAACTGGGGTATATTTGAATACAACTTTCTGTCTGAACAAATTGTTGTATTGGTCAGCAAAAAGCAAATTCCATCCTGAACTATAAATAGCAGAGATAAGTCTCTATATAGATTCACCTACACCCCTGAGTTCAAGAACATCATTAAATTTGATAATGTCAATTTTTTTGTTTTCTATATATTTGGCCATACGAATCATCAATTTCTTAATGTTCTTCAAATTAGAAGAGAGATGTTCTAAAGAGCCATAGAGAGAAATTGAATGAAATAATCCATCCCAACATTCCAGTTCTGTAAGTTAATTTGAATTATATAGAAGTTAGATATTCATGACATTGTCTGATTGACTTGTGTTAGCAATGTTTAGGACTATAACCCCATCTTGTGTTACTGGTGTGTTCTTTAAAGCTAAAGCCTTATTCTGGACATATCATTGGATCTCTGTAGGATCTATGTTAGTTATCTTACTAACAAAATTACCTATATTGTTGTTATTCTTATACAACAGTTGAGAGCTGTCAATTGAGTCCACTATATCCTTATTGGGAAGGTCATTCTTGATTTCCATCCTTTCATAGTATGGAATAGAAGATACTGCTGAAAAAACCAAAGTGCTTCTTAAGCTCACTTTGCTAGAAAGTTGGACCTTCCTCTGATGAAGTTGTTGTTGACATCTATTGCCATATTGGCTGGTATAAATGCTAACTGAATTGGTTTTATATTGAGAGCAGAATTTGGAGTTTGTATATTCACTAATTCTCTTATAAGTACTACCATACAAGATAATGATATGAGAAAAAGAAATATTACCAAAAAAGAAAACTAAACTATAAGAAAAAAAAGAAATAATAAATAATAAAAAATGGCTAAGTCTACTCTAAGAATTTCTGACAGATATTTATAGTCTGAATTGTATAAGAATAAATAAATCAAAATAGCTTTTTTGGAAGCTTATATAAGATTATCTGTGAATTACTATTTGTAATAGTTAATAATATTAAGTAATTTATGAAGATTACAAGTGTTAAATTTGGAGTACAAATGATGATTACAGAGTCATAGAAGCCTTAGAAATCACTCTGATAGCTCAGAAATAATCTAGTATACTATAGACAACTATAAATGACTAGAAGTAAAAAATATGTCTATAAGAAGTAGTATATGATATACTAACTAAATGAGACACAATCCTGAAATAAAGTCCACAAAAACTATGATAAGACTGAGGAGATCAATTTTAATATACTTTTTTGATCTAATAAGTTCATAAGAAATAAGTAAATAAGAAATAAGAAGAAAAGAAAAGTATAGCAAGTATGAGAGTATACTTAGGGTTTTAAATCAAGTTTGGAAACTGCAAACTTGATCACTTGAGGTTGTATAGCTTTATTGAGAAGAGTAATAAATTTGGATAGAGACTACAAAAAGAGTAAAAGAAAAGAAAAGAAGTTGAGAAGAAAGAGAGAAATAGGGTCTTCAGTACTAAGGTGTTAGAGTTGTAAATAGTGGACTTGGTTTTTATTTATTTTCTTTCTCTTTTATTTTTTTTCCATTTTTTCATTTATTTTATTTTAGTTTTCACTTTTACTTTTTTTTATTTTAGACTTAGATAAAGAGTATAATATAATATCATATATGATAGTCATATATTACAAGATATAATGGATGTATAATCTCTTGTCACAGGGTGGTCACATATGTCACAGTCACATGTCACAAAATCATGTAACACAGAGAAGAACATGATATCATACTGTTATAATTTAAAACTTATAAAGTAAAGTTAAGAAAAGAATCTTGTATTAGGGTTAATACATTTTTTATCCAAGTACAAAGTGTCTACTTTATATACACTTGGCTAATAGTCCATGCTATACTAAACCTAGCCTACTCTAAAAGATATGTGTACTATATGTTATCAATATATAGTATAACATTATTATTCTGAAATCTTTAACATTCTTCTGTGTGACATGTGATCATATGACTGTAAATGTGACTGTGACTTGTGACAGATATGTAACACTGTATCACATTGTGTAATAGTTTGTAATAGTCATATATAATATTATGCTAACTTCTAACTCTAAATTTTAAAATGGAAAAATAAATAAAAATGAAAATGAGAAGAGAAATGAAAATAAATAGAGTCTATCATCTTCAACTCTAACAAACATTGTATAGCAATAGTATGTTAGCCTTATAGAGTATACATGAACTTTAGGATAGATTAGCTATAGTATGTATATAGACTATGGTCTGTAATATAAAGATAAATTAGTCTGTACTTGGAATTTTATTAGAACTCTATCAAGTTCTCTTGTATTACTCAATACAAAAGTTATTTTTTGTTCTATCACTTGAACTTAAGTCATAATACAAGGATAAATACATCAACAGATGTTAAAGGAACATAATACTATATTTTGACATGATGGAACATATACTGGATTGATAAATGAATCTTGTACTACTTTTATAAGCTATTAATGTCACAAATCTATATGTTTTATGTGTTCATAATACTCTAGATTCTTGGAAACCTTAATATCAGACTTGTTATCAATAAAAAGAGTTGATACATAAGAAGAAAAGTATTCAAATTCTATTAGAATGTTCCTCATCCATTTAATTTCTTTACAAATCTCAACAGCAGCCACATATTCAGTCTCATTATTAGAAAGTGTAACAAAGGGTTGATACTTTGATAACTATCCTACTACTTCTGTTACAAACTTCATTCAACTTGTATCCCTATAACCAGTGGACTGATTCTCACAAACCAAGTTGCACTGGAAAACTTCAAATAAGAGCTATTCCTACATATATGGGATGTACAAAATCAATAACAGATTACTGAGATATCAGACCATTATAACTACAAGTTTTATTGGCTATTATTTTAAGAAATATTAAATAGATTCCTATAATCAAACTTGTATTGGAAAATGCTTATTCAATCATCCTTAATAATATCTCATATATCAATTAGTCTGGCATCTGCTATAATAGATGACAGCCCTATCAAGTATAAGTTTTGATTATATGATAGAAATACCTTATACACAAACTATTAATATTTTGTATATATACTTCTATATCTGAGAATCTTCAGACTTAACAACATTAATTATTGTCAATCATTATCCCTCATTATCATTAATATTTGTATTAATATTCATTATTATTGTCATTATTATTAAACTTCTGAATCACTCCTAAATCGGGGAAGAGATAGCATAGTGGAAGAGATTCCCATCTATGTGTATTATGCCTACCTCAAACCTACTTGAGGTTATAGGTTCAATTTCTTAGTAGTTCTTTGTATTGGGTAACTACATAAAAAGGTTAGGATATTGATACTCCATACATAATTCCTCCTATAGGCACAGACTACCATCATGCCCCATATAATAAATTGTTGACTTAAAAAATAAAATAAAAATCACTTCTAAATCTTTAAGAGCACATTTAAGATTCAGACATCACAAATAAGTAAGTAGTTCATTTTATAATAGTCTCACCATACACTATAGTTGTATAATCTCTTGTATAGTGACCACATTCTTTACAACTACCATGAAATATATCAGAGTAAGTTTGAAGTAGTTCTAAATCATTACTCTCTTTGTATATAAGCTTATAACTGCTGGTTTCTTTTAAGTAGTGAAGTAGATGCTTTACAGCAGCCTAGTGAGTTGGATGGAGATCATGATTGAATTTTCTAAGATGTTATGACTTAAGACTAAGTATTAAGTCAAAAGAGAAAACTAATATTATTTAATACAAAAGAACTTGGTAAAGTTCTTAGTACAGGTGTGTCTACTTTATATATCTCTGGCATATCACCTATATCTAGCCTGACCTAAATATCATAAGTTTATGTAAATTAAGTTATCATCTCCTTTATAATATATGATACCACCCTTTTGCTGTATTATATGACATTGTGACTATGACAGTGACATACATGACCAACTGGTGACATTTGTTATGCCCTGTCACATTACCATGATGGTTTTGACAGTCATACATAATATCATCTCATTCTTCTTTTACTAAGTTCTAAATAAAAGACAGAGGAGAAAAGAGATAGAAGAGTTAAAGTAAAAATAGAAAAGACTTTAAATAAGAGAAGAGAGATCAAATAAAACAAGTTCATTATTTTTGATTCTGATATAAGGTAGAATACAGCATAAGCAATATCTGATCAAGTTATGATTGTAAGATATCATTAAGAACTCACAGCTGATAGATAAGATACTGATTTCATCTCAGATTGTTCAGAAGGCATTGGAACAAGGCCAGACATATCAATTCCTGGAGAAAGAGGAGTCTTGACAGGATTGTAATTCTCTATTCCAAAATGCTTTAGAAGTTCATTTATATAGTAGCTTTATAAGAGTGAAATAGAACAAGCTTCCAAGTCTTGCTTTATCTGAACTGAGAGAAGAAAGGGGGTTAAGCTTAAATCACAAAGTTTAAAATGCTGTTGGAGTTCTTGTACTATAGAGGTCATAACAGAATCATCTTTTGACACAAGAATAATATCATCAATGAAAACTGGTGCAATAATCTTGAAATCTCTCTTAAAGTAAATGTAGATGGAGTTGTTACTACGTTGGAAGCCTAGGGTATCAAGAGCAGAATGTAGCTTCTTTTTCCATCATCTAGCTGACTGTTTCAGGCCATAGAGTGACTTGTGCAGTTTACAGATAATATTTGGACCTTCTTGGTGATATCACTCTATCACAGTTCTCCACTTAACAGCTCAGTATCAAACCAATACTATTGGTAAGTCCACGCTACTATATTGCTCCTTCCAACAATTGCACACTTTGATCATGAGTCTCCAAATGCATCCTTAGGATCTGTATCATGTCCAATGATTTCACCGGTTGAAATACTATTGTCATCGGAATTCGTGGTTTTTACTTGAGTCTGTCAAAATCTCATACAGTGATCGCTAATCAGGGAGACAATAGACCTCTACAGACATTTGTGAATGTTTCTATATGGAAGGTTTTAGTCGGAATAAATCATGCTCCGTTATGTTTACCCTGTCAGGAAAAATGATCAGACGGCGGGAACTATGTGGATTGCAAGATCTGAGATGTCTGTGTTTGGTGCGAGAACTAGTTCTGAGGCGGCCGATGGAGAGGAGACGGGCACTATGAGGATAGAAAGTGAGGCTGAGGTAGAGTGCTTGGCCAAGATGTCCTAGGACAACGGTTCAGTATTGACAGATGATACTACTGATGCCAGGCGCATCGTCGATATAATCGCACTAAGCGCTCCACTTTGTGATGATGATGCCTGCTTCTTCATTTCTTCCTGCACGCGTGAAAAACATTCCGCCGAGGTCACAGAATCAGTCATTCCATCAAGTCCCGATGCCATTGTGCCGGTGGATCGGAGCAATATGAGAATAAAACTCTACTGCTTAGGACGAAAGTTGATAGACTGCAAGCGAGTTTCCAAAAACTCGACCGGTCAAGTCGAGCTGTATGATGCTCGACTTGTGGCTCGTGGACTCTCACAAAGGCGATCATGACAAACTGAGGTATGACTCTCTTCTCAATGCTTCCGTTGTTGATTAGAGTTCTATTCATACAGATATGAATGTGACGAAGGATCTAGGAAACGTCAAGATGGATATTAGGCTAGTCTTGGCATAGGGTCCTTGTATTACCCTGGCACCGCGTTACTTATGCTGTGTGACGACCCTACGTCATACGTTGCTAGTATAAAATAATACCAAGTTGATGTTGTGTCACACTACAGAAATAACATAGTGCGTGATCCCTATTCTAGCGACGAACAACTCTTCTCCTATCAAATCATGTTTTGATAACGTCATCCTAAAAATTTAAGTAGATACAATGTGTAGCTACCTCGGACTGCCAGCGTGTACTGAGTAATAAATTGTTGACTTAAAACGGCTGATCTCACGGGTATTGAAGTACGCGCTGTGCTTACTCACTTCTTCATTCCCACCTCGTCATCACTTCTTATTCCTCCATTTCATATGCTGTCATTCCACACCTGTGTTATTTTTCTTATAGTCTCTATAGTTACATCTGACTTATCTTCATTACTATGTAAAGAGGTACATACTCAAACAGTCAGTATTTATTTCGTAGCTAGACTGTACTAGGGCCAGTTTCTTTTCCCCTGGTCCTAGTGACTCTCAAATACATTTGCTCATTCATCTCGAATCACTGTGTTTCTATCTCATCAATGGGCAGGGGAAGGGTAGTTGCATTAGGAGTATGTATGATGAAGATATCTGACAGCTATTCAACACCGCAAGTTGATATGATGTTTAGACATGATGGACACACCACACTCCTATCGACATTCAGAACAAATATTTCTGGATGCAGTTATAGTTAGCAAAGAAGTATAATCTATCTACCCTTGGATCGTTCTTCAGCTACCTTCAATATTCGACGACTGCGTGTCCACGCAATTCTTCACACCACTTGCCTGCATTTCCTTGATGTGTATCAGCACTTTGATATGCTTCCAGAGCTTTGAGCTGATCTGTCTAACCTCTCAATTGATTAATGACGAAATGATTTCGCTCCTGCCGCACCTTGGCATGCCGGTAAGGGAAAAGCATGTTGTCGAGTCGAGCATAAATGGGGGTAAGCATATAGTCCACACTTCTTTGGATTGAGTGACACGCATTTTTCTACGAACGACATTAACACCATCGAGTGTGACCAAATTATGGCTAACTGGATATAAAAGATATAATGTGACGAGGACCCCAAATCATCAGTGTCCTTCTCGTTATAGATCAACCTCGTTATAGATCAATCTATCATTTTTCCCAAATTCAAATTGACTAAAGAATTCAACGCATGAGAGATTCAAAGACCTCCGTAATTATCTCTGACACGTCCAGAATCTCTTTTTGGAAAAAAATAATGTCATATAAATGAATTCCAGGCGCTCATCTTCATTCCAAATGTCTATCTCTCCTCAACTAATTTCTCTCAAGAATGGCGTCCGTGCTGTTGTTACAGAGTTCCTCTCCAATTGTAAACATATTAAATACATCCCCGATTCCGCCAATACTGCCATATTTGAGCGCGAGTGTTGGGCCGAGGCCTACCGTAGAGGTTACGACATGGTGCAACTCACTGAGTACCTCCATGTCGGCATTTTGATTTCCAGTACTGCCTACTCCTACCAATCACATGAGCTTAGACTCTATATTGCCTACTACAGCGCTTTTTTGGTGTGTATCGACGACAACTACGACCTTCAACCTGACGGTATCATCCATTTTATGGAGCGATACCAACGGGGCGAGCGCCACCCCACTGAGGTTCTTAATAACATTGCCAACATCCTCGCAGACACTTCATCTTTCTTCGATCCTGTGGCCACCAACCTGATCATGTGTTCGTCTTTCTCTTTCATGAATGCTATGGTCATTGAACACATTGCTGCCGGACAAAAGGTGTTTTCTTTCCCGAATCTGTTCATTAAAAACTCATTCATAATTCAACATCGCAGCTATTTTTGAATGCCAAACGGTACCCTGATTACTTACGTCGTTTCTCCGGAATCTCCCAAGCTTACGCGGTATTTATCTTCCGTCCATCAGTCAATCCTGTCCGGTATATCCAGGCTTTGCCAGAACTAGAGGACATCATCAACTACATCAAGTAAGCTTCTTTACTTATATCAAGTAGTCTTAGTGAATTACGTACTTGGATAGTGATATTCTATCCTTCTACAAGGAGGAGCTTGCAGGCGAGAACGAAAACACTGTTTCCCTTCTCGCTAAGGTCCATAACCGACCGAAGTTGGATCAACTTCATGTGCTAGCCGATGAAGTCGTTAAATATCATCACAACACGTGCGCTAACCTCAAGGACTTTGGGGAGAGCTATGATGATTATATGCTTTTTTGGCGCGGTTATATCCAATTTCACACTGTATCAAAAAGATATCGTCTTTCCGAGTTAGATATTTACTGATTTTGAGAGTAGATTTGTTGTAAAAATTTATTTTCTGCTTATATAAAACCTTATATAACCTGTCAATTTCAATTTTGTGTCTTAAGAAGTAAAATGGGTGTTGAGAAAAATCCTAAGACATATATAATTGACTAACCAATATAGGGAAGCTGACTACTATTTTTGGAGTAACTGGGCTGAAGGGGCTTGTGATTCTTGTCTCTGAGAGTGAGAAAATAGCATTCTTGAACAGTAGAACAATTGAAGGATGTTCCCTAAGTATCTAGACATGAGAGAACACTCTTGGAGCAAAAAGTGTTAATAAAAGTTGCTGAATGAAGTCTAGCAGCCAGTCTAGTGTTAGTTACACCATTATAGACTAGTTGGTATAGGAGCCACTGTTACAAACTGATATCTAAGACTTTTGAGACTTCTGCTTTCTGACTCTGATAAAACTCTAACCAGTTCTAGGCATACTTTTACATCTGTGCTCACTCATACATAAATCAGTCTCTTATGTTTTATCTTATAGTAACTTATCACTTAAACTCCCAGTTATCCTATCTCTTAGAAACTGTTCCTATAACATCTCATTAGTTATCCTATACATACTATGATTCAAGACTTATAGAGTAAAGTCAGGAAAAAACCTTGTATTAGGATTAATACAAGAGAACTCAATTAAGTTCTAGTACAATATATTATATACTGTTGACATGTAGTATGACATCATTCTTCTAGAACCTTTTATGTTCTTTGATGTGTTATATGATCATATGACTGTGACTTGTTGATTTGTGACAGTTGTGACAGTCATGTGTGATATTATATTAACCTCTAATCCTAAGTCTGAAAATAAATCAATAAATAAAATAGAAAATAGAAAATAAGAAAAGAAATAAAAATAAATAGAGTTTACTATCTTCAACTCTAATACTACACTATTATTTCTCTAGCCACAGTTCTGATTGCAGAGCTTAATATTTAAGACTAAGTGGAAACTCTATAGTCTTTCTAGTCTAGCAATTAACTAAGACAATATCTCACTTCTCTTCCTAAGTTCTCTTCATACTTTTATCTTTCTTCTGAAATTATAACTATGTAACAAATAGTAGCACAATATATAAGTTGAGGCCAAGATCATTATCCAAAGTTCAGTTGCAAGTCTTAGCTTGATCTATAACTTAGATACTTTATTTACTCTCATAGATAATCACATCTATTTTTGGATAAGACTCACACTTAATTTAACTCCCTTCTATATGACTAATCATGGATATCTGCTTAAAGTGAGAATAGCCCATAACAACCACTTAGTATTGCTTGAGTAGTCTTAGTATTCAATCTTATAGTTAAGGCCACAAGAGAAGAATAATCTAAGTACAGAGTAAGCAGCTAAGAAATAAGCTTGTCTAGAATACACAAAGAGATCTACTACCTTTTTAGCAGAGTCTAGAGAGTCAGTAATAAGGATAATGCATTCAATGTTCATATTAGTGGCCTTAACAATGTCTAGTCTTATAGAAAATAGCTCAGTATCAAGAAGCAATTGTCTAACTAGCTAGAATTTTAGAAGATAATAGCTATTATCCTAATCTCTAGGAATGTGCAGTAGAAATAATATATATATTCCTGGAGGATGTAGCACTTATATCAGTGACAAAAATAAGAGTGGAGAAAAAGAAAAAAGCCTTAAGACACAAATGGTCAAGAGACTTTAAATGGAATTTACAGCTGCTGAAACTTAAGCAATTGCAAGGGTAGAAAGAAATGTGATCAGGGAAGTTGTCAAGCAACTTAAAACTTGGAATAGCCTCAGTATTAAAGAGATTGAAGTGTTCAATAAGATTGAGAAGTGATGCTTCAGTATCTAAAAGAGGGCCCTTCAAACAAGTATATTGATATCAGTGCATGTTGAGAGAAAAGAGTAACAGTTCTGAAACAAGATTGCTTGACCAGCTTTTTGAAATTAAAATGAATGGAAATAAGACCTGTCAGAGTCTTAATTCCATCAGTCCTCATTCCTACTTATCACTAGAGAACACTGTTAAGTATATTAATTCTCTGAGCTCACATTGCTACATTTTGTCTTTTCTAATGATCTTCATTTAGTATTAAGTACCTTCTACCTTTCCAAGTAATGTTTTAGACAATTCTAATCATATTTCTAACTATCTACACACTATTATTCTAATGGTTAACTCAGCACTTATTCTGCTAGATAGCAATAGACTGCAGAGTATTTAGAATAGCAATTACCTTTGGAAAATCTTATTCTGTTTTCTTATGTTTTCTTAAAGGTAGGTTATACTTAGGTTTTCCTTAAGATGCAACTTTGCTGTATTTCTATAGTCTTCATCTAGTTATCCTAATAGCAGAATAGAATATTTCTATTTAGAATCTTGATGTATTAAAAGTCTGATAGTCATCTACTTCATGTCTCAATCTCTCTCTTCTTTTCTTACTTCCTGTATAATGCCTGTTCAGAATGATCACTCTATAAACCCTGATAAGGCCCTGAACAGTATCTAATACTATCCAAGGAAAGTAGCCAAGCACCAGTATGCTTTAGAAGTATCCACCTAACAACATTCTTACTAGTTTTGTAATCTAGCTTAGGAACTTGTAAGTCTCTATATTAAACTCTGTCCCTGCAATAGCAGATGTTTCTCCTTCTTCTACAACAAGATCTTTATCCTATATTAATACTCTTTTATCTTGAAACTCTTTTCATCACTCTAGGCCTCACATACTACCTCACCAAACTTTAGCAGTAATTAGTAGACTAGGAGAGTCTCTTTAAGTGCCTGTTTACTATATATCTATCTATCTGTTGAGCAATTTGCTTGTGATCAAAACAGTGTTCTTAAGCCTTATCTTTCTTTAGAAATAGATATATCTTGAAGTAGTTAGAGAATATCTTCTATGAGAAGTTCACTACAGGTACTTTCTCCATCAATACTTGGCCTGAGTTTGAATAGCTTTTCTAAGAGTACTTCTTTTCCATCAACACTACTACTAAAGCTGTTAAAAAATGGAGGAAACAATATATTATCAGGGAAGCTACATAGTAGAAAAATACTTAGATAAGTTCCAATCTCTTATATTAGAAGTTAATTATACCAATTCATGCACACTAGTAGTCAAGTTTTGCAAAAATCTCTACAATACAATCCAGAACCAGATTACAACTTTACCTATAGGTAAACCAGATGATACAGACTCTACAGCTTGGTTTAAAGCTATATAGCATATAGACTAGGCCTAGTAGGTAAATAAATCCTTTCAATCAACTCAGCATACTACTCCAATTTCTCTTTTCTTTTCAACCTCTGATTACCATAGGATTATTTAGTTTTTTCTATATCCAGATAGTTTCCCTGTTATATTACTACTTCCACATCAAGTACTAATAGCTCTTCCTCCAGGTATGTCAGGCATAGTTTACACCAAGAAATGAAAGTCTGCAGTATTAGTTTGGAAATGTGTAAACTCTGTGGTAAGAGCTTGGTGATACAAACTTGTAGAACAATTTTAGCTTCAGCTTATATGCTGTACCATCTGTCTGCCATGTAGTTGCAACTTTAGCTTTGTCAATTATTAAACTAGTGAATTACAGTGTAACTACTAGTATTATATACTAGTTAGAAATATAGGAGATGCTCAGGGTTTCAGTGCATTGCCTCTATTGCCCCAAGCAGAGATTTTTAGTGGTGAAATAATAATAGGAGTAAGATAGGAGAACACTGCTATGGAAGACTAAGTTCAATAGAAGTATCTCCATCATGGAAGATTGGATATCCAGATTGTTGCACTACCCTGTAGGAATATCTTTAGAATAGATGGACTTGACATATGATAAGATATATCTATAGATATAAATACTGCTTACAAACTCTACTTTATCTCTATTAAAAGTTGTTACTACTATGAGAGTTCAAACTATATCATCTATAACTATGTAGTAAGATTAGATATCAGATAGTTAACTACTAAGCAATAAGAAAAACTAATAGAAGATTTGAACTTATTTAAGAATATAGAAGTGATATAGCAATTAGAGTCTACAGAGCTAAAAGATTCAGATTTAAAGTATAGTGATCAGAATTTTATATAGAATAACTAGTGATATGTGTACTCTAGCCACTGAATAATAGGTTTGTTGTATTAACAATAGAAGAATACAAGGAAAGCAGTAACTTAGAAGACATATCTGAGATCCCAGCTCTCTCAACTGTTACATCTTCTGTTCAACACTCTAAGTAGAAAAAAAACTCCTTTTCTACCCTACTATTAATAATCTTAATGTCTATGAGATCTTTCTATACCTTCTAATCTTCCTCAAAACTACTGACATATCTTAGTTTTTCTCTGTATGAGCTTTGGTTTGTTATAACTCAAGCTTAAGTATAAGAGTAAAAAATAAACCTTGTATTGGGTTAACACAAGAAACTCAATAAAGTTCCAAGTACAAAGTATCTACCTTATATACACTAGGCTAGTAGTCTGTATAACACTATATCTAACCTACCTTAAAGACTATATATATTACATACTATTGGCATATGATATAACATCATTATTCTAAAATCTTCTATATTCTTTTATATAACATATGATTATGTGACTGATATGTGATATCTTATTATGTTGTATAACAGTTATATATGATATTAACCCTAACCCTAAGTTCAAAATAAGAAAATAAATAAAAAATAAAAAATAAATAAAAACAAAATCTACTATCTTCAACTCTAATATAGTTAACTCTGGAGCTACTAGGGTCTTCATTAACAAGAACTTTGTTAACAAGTACTTTCTAATGAAGCTAGCCAGATATCTGAGATAGTAGATATTGTCTTGTAGTACAAAACCTATACTGAGCAGATTTCTAGTAGTTTCAAGTCTTAGTAAGTAGAATCTCATTCTTAGATTTATATAGTTAAATTATTTTTATAATTCTGAGATCAACTAGCAAAAGATGGAAGTACTTATAATTCATTACTCTATTTATTGTTCTGGTTGTCAAGAGGTTTGTAAGATAGATAGACTGGGAGTATAAGCTCTCAATATATATTATTTTTAGTCTTTTTCCTATAGTAGTAGAAGACTTTGTGTTGTGGCAACCACTAGACACAAAGTCCAATGATCACACAATGAGTAAATCTCTTAAGGCAGATATCTAGTGGGGATTTCACAAGAGAACTCGACAAGGAGTCTCTTCTTAATTAGAGTCCTATATATACAAAGTCCTCATGGTCCGTGCTACTAATAATTAACCCTGCCCTTATGTCCAT
>Ga0157357_1000761_pt1 | contig 13610 bp, 11 predicted proteins | sample AttcapACBM1_FD_111485 | JGI IMG/M metagenome (GOLD analysis project Ga0157357, IMG submission 111485) | Fungus gardens microbial communities from leaf cutter ant in Botucatu, State of Sao Paulo, Brazil - Atta capiguara ACBM1 | ecosystem: Host-associated > Fungi > Mycelium > Unclassified ... | reverse complement strand
CTCAAGCTCTTAGAGTTGGACAAGAGAAAGAACCTTGTATTAAGGTTAACACAAGAGAACTTGATAGAGAACTCTGTACAAGATTGTCTATCTTATATACTAATACCTAATGGTCCATGCAAGCTATTTCTAGCCTACTCTAAATGACCATGTGTATCATATGTTGTATGACATCATCTCTTCCAGAATGTTCTATATCCTTCCATGTATTATATAACTTGTGACTATGTCATCTGATGTGACCTGCTGTGTGACAGTGTGATCTTGTCACTCTAACTCTAACCCTAGTTTTAAAAATAGAATAAAGGAAAATAAATCAAAAAGAAAATGAGAAAAGAAAATAGAAAAAAACTAAGTCTACTTCTTGTGATTTTGCCATAGGGAAGTCCATAACTTTATAGACATTTCTATTATAATTCAAACCTCAAAGTGTTAAGAAATGAAAAGAACCTTGTATTAGGTTAATATAAGAGAACTTAATGGAGTTTCTAAGTATAATCTATTTATCTTATATACACTGGACTAATGGTCCATGTTACACTAAACCTAGCCTATTCTAAAAAGCATACATTTGTCTTAAGGTCAACATATGTAATATACTATATAACACTATTGTTTTAAAATCTTCTATAATATTTTTTGTGATATGTGATTATATGACTATAACTTGTGATATGTAATGGATGTGTGATATCATGTCATGTTATATGATGTCATACTAACCACTTTTTCTAAATTCAAATAAAAATAAAAATAAATAAAGTCTACTGTCTTCAATTCTGACAATTTCTGTCTTTGAGTAATTTTAGCTTTTTAAGGCAAGACTCAAGCTACTTCTTTTGAATATCAGCTAGTAATTTAGCAATATTTCCAAGGTTTTTGGAAATTAGACAAGACTTTACTATATATTATGTTAAGAGAAAGCAAATTTATTTTACTTTCTCTTCTTTTGTAAGATGTGCTGAATAGCTAGTAATAGCTAGCTCAGCTGATTCACTTACAGAAGATGAAATGTCTATTTTATCCTATTATTATCAATAATAATTAGATATTAGTCTTTTTACTGAATATTGTAGAGTTTGATTAATCTCAATGATATTATCAAATAAGTTATATGAGTAATTTATTCTTACTATTCTAGGCAGCAGATTATCAGAGAATTATTATATATTTTAATAAAATTTTCATAATTGTTGGGAAACTTTCCTTTTAACTATCATAAAGAATTCTATAGAATACTAGTAGAATGTTTATCAATTATATATAAAAAATTGAATCAAGTATAAAAACTTATTCAGAAACAGATATAGATATCCATGAGGTTAGATAAGATATCCAGGTTGCAAATCAGCAAACTTATTTACAAATTAGTAATGTGATCTCAGATAATAATCTTGGCCTTAATTTATATGACTTACTGTCTGTTATGTAGTTGTAATTTTGAATGTCAAGATATTAAACAGAGCTAACTATTAGCTTAGTCAGAGAAATGAGAGAATAAGTATGGAAGATTCTTAGTTGATACTTAGATAGATCTTAGTTGATTTCCAAACTGAATACTACAGAGTATCTACTTAGTTTTAAATACTAAGTCTATAGTCAGAACTATGGCTAGAGAATAGTAGTGTAGAAAATAACTAAAAAGACATTATAGAAACAATTTCCAGAATATAAAATGACTAAGAGTCTAGATAATGAGTTGTTAGAATGTCAGAGTTGAAAATAATAGACTTTATTTTTATTTTTTATTTTCTTATTTTGGACTTAGGAATAGGGGTTAATATTACTGTCATACAGAAGAACATAGAAGGTTCTAAAACAATAATATCATATAACATGTTTACCACATGTGTTATGATTACAAGATCTTAGAGTAAATCAAGTAAAAGAACTTTGTATTAGGGTAAAACACAAGAGAACTTAATGGAGTTCCAAAGTACAATGTATTTTACTTATATATACTAAGCTAATAATCTGTATGAGCTAATTCTTAGCCTATTCTAAAGGTCATGTATATTATATGCTATTAACATATGGTATGATACCATAACTCTAGAACCTTCTATGTTTGACTATGATTGTGACTGTAACTACTTTTTTCATGTGACAGTGACATATAACATTACACTAAACCCTAATTCTAGTTCTAAAATAGAAAAATAAAATAGAAAAGAAATTTAAAATAAGAAAAATAAAATAACCAAGTCTAATATCCATGATTCTGACAACATGTTGATCTTATAAATAATACATGGCCTTTAGAGTAGAATAGTAACATGAGTAAAACTACTAGACTTAATTTACTTAGTTTTTCTTTTTTTTTTAAACATTCAGAAATCTAATATCTTCTCACTACAAGTATAACAAGATATGTTAGTAAGTCTTGTCTTAGACTTTGTTTTGCCCATCTTTGACCTTTTCTTTCTAGAAACATTAACACTAGTTCTACTATCCAATAAAAACTTTATAAAAAGAGCTAATTATACAATCTTTTGCTTTTTCTTTTATACAATTATAAACAAACAATTGCTCAGTAGTAACAATATTCAGGTTTAATACAGTCTTTTTGTCAAGTAAGTTTTACTTAATGATATTCCAAATACTAGAATGTAACAAGAAGAGAAAGATTATATGAATAATGTGAATATTATTCAACTTTTGACCAAAATTAATATAATAGCAAAAGTAGAGAAAATAATTGACGAGTTTAAATATGAAAATTTGCTTGTTTTATTTTTTGTATATAACTCCTAGTAATATTATCTCATCTGCACTTTCTTATCCTTTTCTAGTATAAATTGTGCTCTATTCAAATCATCCATCAATCTAAGAATAAAAGCCTCTTTATTTCACATTAATTTCATAGAGTTTCAAGTAACAACCTCTGTAGTGTTTGACAATTCAGAGTGTATATAGTAGTCTTATTATTAGAAAAAACACTTTCTGTATTTGAGAATAATAGCCATTATGTATAGTTTTTTAGTCTAATAATCAATTTGAATTAATATTATACTCATCTTAAGTTCTCATTCCTCTCCTTCCAAAATACAACTATGTAATGGAGTTAAGCTAGGCACAATGTTTTCTGTTAAAGCCAAGGTTGTTTATCTATGTAATACTATTTCTGAGCCCACTTTCACTTTTATATCTGCTAAGTTGCATTATTTATTTTGTCTTCCATATTACATTTACAGATATTTCTGATAAGTGTGAGTTGCCTCTAACACAATGCTACATATTTTATGAAGTGTTATAAGACTAATTTTTGAGATCTCTAAGATACTTATTATCTACTTGTATTACAAACTCAAGACCTTAGAGTTGGTCAAGTGAATGAACCTTGTATTGGGTTAATATAAGAGAACTCGATAGAGAACTTCTGTACAGGATTGTCTACCTTATATACAAAACTATGATAGTCTGTGCTACTACTTCTCTAGCCTACCATAAATAACCATGTATTTGCCTTAAGGTCAACATATATTGCACATGTCATATGATATCATTCTTCCAGAACCTTCTATATCTTTTTCTATAATCTTGTGACTTGTGATAGTTACTGTGACCATGTTATCTGATGTGACAGATGTGACAGTGTGATCATGATGTCACTCTAACCCTAACTCTAGATCCAAATAAAGAAAATAAAGAAGAAAGAAAAGGGAACTAAATAAAGAAATTAGCATCCAAGCTTTGTATGTCTGACATTACCCCCCCTTCAAGATTCCTACTCCCAAAGGAACTTCTTGCTTCATCTTCCTGTCTCATTCTATCTTTTCCCTTTTATCTGTTCCAATTTCTCTCCAACCTTTTTAAATATTCATTTTCAATTTTTCCATCATCCTATTCATACAACATCTTTGCTATGTACTTCCCCAGTAATTCTCCCCTTCTAAAGTCTTTTTCTTCTGCCATATCTAGCTTTTCCTACCTTCTTACTTCTGCACTCATCCTTCCTTCAAACTCTGCCACTAATTCTTTTGTATTTTGTAAATCTTCCTCTTTCTCCCAACTATCATGCTCTACTATAATGATAGACTTACTTCCATCTCAAACTTTATAAGTAACTTATCTTCTATAGTAGACTTGTTTACTCCAAAATTCCAAATTTTGTTAGTATCTTATTATTAAGACAACTGGATAAAGTCTGTGGAGTTGAGCAGAGTTAGCTTTAAGAAAAATCCAAGTTTATTGTGGATAACTATTAAATATATGTGGAGAAAACCTAAGAGAACAGAATGAGATTTCTTGGAGATAACAACTACTCTAAATACTTAAATGGTCTATTATAATCAAGTAGAACATTAGATGGAATATTGTTAACCTAATCTTAGAATAATTGCACTAGATAATTAGAAGCTTTAATCAAATAATATAGAATATTAACCAGGATTGATAAGAGATTATAAAAAGAATAGGATGGTAATTATCTGGATAACAGTATTTAATAGAGTTTGGAAGCAAGAATAGCAGAGTTGGTTTGACTAATCTTATGAGATTAGTAGTAATATTTGAGACTTGTAGTCTAGAAGAGAAGAAGTCTACAGATTTAACAATAGGTATTAGTGGTATTTGAGGTTCAAATTTTGGAAAAGTAGTAGGTTCTTTTTATACTTACTGTAGATTATTTCAATTAAATATTTGTTTAGCTTAGAGCTAGACATCAACACTGATCTCACTCAATGTGGAAAACTACTAGACTATGTAGTAATGCTATTACTTAAGTATCCAAGTGTTTGAGACACTTTCCTTTGTATTAAAAACTGGTAGATACTCTGTATTCTTCAGTCTGATAATTAACCAAAAGTTATAGCTACTCTTAATTCAGTGTTAATAGCAACACACTTTTCTATTTGTATTTACTGATTCAACTCCATTCTCATCTTTTGAAGTTGTGACCAAGCAGCAAGTAGATGGTACAGTATATAAGATAAAGCCAAAGTTGCTTGCAAAGTCTGCAATCTCACATTTTCAGATAAGTTCTCATATTTGTTCAAACTTTATCTAAATCCTATAGACTTTTGCCCTCAAGTATAAACCATGCCTAACAAGATGGCTCTGCTAGAGAAATTCCACTAGGATATAAATATATCCCATCTAAAACTTTGTAGGTCTTCAAGGGAAAAAAGCCTGAGATACGTTGCTTGATTTATAAATGGTTAGACTGGGATTGTATCTCAACAGATTTGCATATTTTATCTGTCCTTTATTGGCAGAAAAGAAGTTTCTCTTCATCATCAATACCACTAATAATATTACTCCTCATGGTAATTTCGAATAGTCTGTGGATCCTAATGGGCTTCCAAGCATTCATCAACAGCATATACAATTTGAAATTTACCATATACCATTATACTTATCTGCCCACAATTTATCTGGGGTATCTAGTTTTCTGACTGTGGTGAAGCTGGGAGGCTCACACACACCATTGCGAACCAGGGTATTGCAAACCGGAATCGTGTGCAGTCTTTGTACAGTCTTTCCGTGGTGCCTTGATGCAGATGTTCTTTCTACGTTACGGATCAAACATACTTAGGGGTCTATAGGAGAGGTGGTGTTCACTCCTTGGTTGACTTTAACTCCCTCAAATCTCTCGTGGTCCTGCAATGTATAATTACTCCAGCTAGCCCTGCAAGCCAGGAATCAGTACTTACTCTATGGTGGTACCAAAAATATCGACAGAATCAATCCTAGTCTTGTCTTCCTCTCCTTGATTACTCTCAACGAAAATCTACATATGCCCGACAAAATGGGAATATCATCGAAAATCATTCGAGGGGACTCACGTGAAGACTGTTAACGTTCTGGAACCTGACAAAACGAAGGGCTATTTTCTGACCTTCCTCTACTTGCTCCTCAGTCAAATCAAGTGTTTGCGCGACAGCCGGCTCAACAGCATCCTCAACATCCTCAAATCCAATAGAAGAACGATTAACCATTAGTTTGACGCGTTTTGGAGCTTGAGACACGTTGGTGCCAGTAATTGCAACAGAGCGTACGCGCACAGGTTGATTAAACTGATCCAAGATATAATCTTGTTACATCTCCTCCAGAATCGAGACGTACATGCACATTCAGGAGTAACTGGTCGTCTGCGTCACTCAGGAGATATTTGTCAGTTGTATTTCGAACTTTGCCCTCGAGGATGGGTTTCAAGGGGTGCTGCACTGCTTCATTCAGACAGTTCAGTTGGGAGGTGTCAAGAAACTCGAGTAGAGATCTCTGACAGGGCATTCAGAGTAGAGACGGTGCTGGGGACGAAGGCGTAGCTTACATCTTTTTGCTCGTCGGCAGCCATTTGGGAGAGAAGAAAGGCCCGGACATCAAGATTATCCAAAATGAAGAATCACGTGAGAACAGCTATTCTAACATATTACACACTCGTCCTTGGCTTCTTGTCGTGTTGGCCGAGCCACATTCGCCCGCTTGTTCCCTGCCCGCTTTATTTCTGTCAGTTTGTTCATTGCCTTTTTGTTTCCTTGTGCTGCTGAAGCTTAGTTGGGGCAAATTTTATAAAATCAGAGAATTCCTACCTGCTGCTCGCATATACCACTTCTTGGCGAACTCGATATCTTGTTTGATACCAATCCCTACCTCTGCGTAGTAACCAACAGCATACTCTGCTTTGCTGAGGCCCTTGTTTGCGGCACGACGAGCCCACAGGTATGCCTCTGAATCGCTTTGTTTCAGAACACCCTCACTTCCAGTGAGATACCAGCCACTGAGTGCCAATTCAGCCTCTGCATCCCCCTTTTCAGCCGCTTTTGTATACCAAGCTATCGAGCGGCGGGGGTCAACGGGACAATTAAGAGCTCCGAATTCATAACATTGTCCTAGCTTGTAATGTGACTGGGTATAGCCCAGTTGTGCTGCCTGGGTAAAGAGTGCTTTTGCATAACCAGGATCATACGGTACCAAGATTGAGTTGGGCTGTTCGTGTAACAAACCTAGTTCATGAAGCGCATGAGGATTGTCTTCGTCTGCCTGTTCGGCCGCTCGTTTAAGCCAAGTGATTGCCTCGCGAGGATTCTTTTGCTGCTCAAGAGAACCCTGCAGAAGAATCATGCCAAGTTTATACATAGCTGGTGTATCACCCAATGATGCTGCCTTGCGATAGAATGCCGCGGCTCTCTGCGGCTCTTTTCTTGTCCCAGCTCCGATCTCATTACATACTGCTACGCGGTAAGAAGCGGCAGCATGGTTCTGTTTGGCTGCCTGAAGATAAAGATGGTATGCACGTTCATGGTCAACCTGCAATCCCAAAGCACCTGTTCCATGACAATTCGCCAAGAAGAATTGAGCTTCATGATACACTTCTCCTTGAGTTGCTAGTCGCTTGATCACTTTGAGTGACTCTTGCAACAACACCTCACTGTACTTTTTCGCAGCACGTTGATCTGGAGCTCCAGAACGTATCTTCTTCGCGGCATCAATGAGATACTTTGCATAAAGGAAGTGGGCTTCCAGATCAGGGTCTCCCTTGATTCGCTGGCGATACTGTTCAATATACTCCTTTGTGTAGGGTGGAGTGGTTAGATCGATGGCCTTGCTCTTGGTGGTCGAGGGGGTAACGGAATTGAATGTTCCGGCTCGGTCCAATGAGGGACGACGAGACTCAATTTCGTTTCCTTCCGACAAGGGTCGGACAGAAGGCGCCTGGGAAGGAGAAAAAGAGGTGGGGTAAGTTGATTTGGGCGGATTGTATAGGTTAGCATGGTTTTGTGGAGGAGGTTGGTGGTAGGAGCCATAGTCAACCGGTTGCCCAGCTCCTGGTGGACCGAGAAGCGGCATGACAGCAGGTGGTGGTCCTATTCCTAGGACGTTGGAAGCAGCAGCATAGAGTGGATTGTATTCAATTGGCCTTGAAGGTGGCTGTTGCCAGTTGGGATCGTGGGGGAAGGTACTTTGCGGTGAACTGTAGCCAGTCGAGCCACTGTCGTAGGAATACGTACTTCGCTGGTCATCGTGGTAGACTTGGGAGTCAAGGGGGAGCTGACGGGGAGCAAGAGGGGATGTCAGTCTTGGAGGTTGCATGCCTCTATGGACAGGAGCAGAGCGATGGGATAGAGAAGACGCAGCTCGAGGAACAGGGTCTCTGTGGATGGTGGGTAGTGGCCTCTGGCCCGAGTCGTGGAGCGTAAGGGCAGAGAAAGTATCAAGAGAGGCAGTTGGGTCAAATGGCTGGGGAGGATCGTTGGAGTGAGGCTGCTGGGAGGGTAGAGAAGGCACAGAGCGGTTTGAATGCATGAGACCAAGAGCTGCAAGCACAAAGGGTTTGAAGGCAGATAGAAAATATGAGAAGAAAAAAAAGCTTACAGGGAGGGGGACGGAGGTCAGGATCCAAGTACTCAGCCATGCTGGACGGGAGACGAATCCACACTGAATCTTGTATCAATCAATAAGTCAAGTCTGATTACATTCCCACAATGATTACAATTGGGTACAATTGGGTACTAGTCTCCAGCCCATTGCCAATGCTCGACTGTACGCTCTATCCGCTGCCGCTCCAGTCCTTGGTCTGTTTTTCTAACTTTCACAACCACTGTCCGTTGTCGACTGACTTGCACCTCCGGGTCTTCGGCTGACCCCATCGTTTGATCATCTCCATCCACCCACGCGTCGCTCCAGTCCTCTCCCGCACCTGGATGTGCTGCCTGTACTGTCTCTGTCCCAATATTCTCTTCCTTCGTCTGTTCTCTGTCCCATATTCGGGGCTTGAAGTTTCGGAACTTTTCTTCTATTCCTTCGTTCTCCACCTTTCGCCGCTTCACACCATTAATGTGTCCATTCACTTTCTCCACCTTTTTCGGACCCTCGTCGTCACTAGCTGCTCCCGCAGCCAGTCTCAGCCGCCATCTAACTTCCCTTGCACATGCAGGCCCATCCTTCACTCGGTCCAAGGGAATCTGTTCCCTCACCTCTTTCTTTGCTACGTCTGGACCATGTTCCAATATTCGTGATTCTGAAACCAGAAATTCAGCAAGTGCCACCAGTGAATTGAGTAGTCGAGGCGAGTAGTCGTGGTCTGGTTTCGTTCTCAGGTCCCGAAGAATCTTTTCCGCAACGTACCAGCAAAGCCTAGGTGAAACTAGTTCAGGAATCTAATTTCAGACAGAATGTTGACATACTTGGAGAACATGGGGAATCGAAACTTTCTTGGTACTGACGTCGTGATTTCAATGTTGCGTACGCGCAGTTCTGAAATGTCGAATGAGTCCAGATACAACGGTTGCAATGGGTTCATCACCCACGGGTTGGGACACTATATGAATGAAGGAAGTTGCCTCCAAACACCATTGTATCCACAGGTGTATACTAGCAGCAATTCATCATCAGTGGAAAGTCTGAAAGGAGGATCTTACGACAGCGTGTATCCAACCCGAAGGAATGATCATGGTGTTGCCTTGCTTGAGTTTGACTTTGAAAACCTCATCCACCATGTCACCAAGCCATGATTGGTACTGCAGTTCAGTGCCAGACCAGCGTTCGTATGCGGCTAGATTAGCAGCGGTCGGTCGAATAAAGTAAAAGATCTGATTCTGAGAATAAGCACATAAAAGGACGAGGAGGATGTGCAGTTTGTTTGACCTTGGAGCCGTACAAGACGTGATAATAAACTGAAGAACCGGCAAAGTCGATATGCCAGTCCTGGTTTTCCAAGTGTTAGTAGACTACTCAAGGTGGGGAAGCACAGGGAGCGCACCGTCCAGGCGTTGGCTACGCCCATCAGGCAGTACAGCTGAACCTTTGGATACGAATATCCTTTCCCCTTTCGCGAGGTCGGCCAATAGTTCTCAACCCAGTCCAAGTCTTGAACAAGGCGCGGTGGCGATACCATGTCGGACAGCTTGGTCGAGCTTATTTCGAGAGAGATCACGTTCAAAATCTTGTCTCGCTTGCCTGGTTCAAGCTCCATGTATTCCGCCCACTTTTGCAGCGTCCACCCTGGTGACGTAGACTGTGTCGCGACATCTATGTAGAATGCTCATCGGGAACATCTTGGGAGTTATGAGGGATGACCACATACCAATGACTTCGACAGACGTATCTCTTCCAATCAATTCAGCAACATCACCCACTGAAAGATCGTTGGAAGGCATTTTCATGCCTAGACCATCCGGTTTCTCAATGACGATAGGTTCACGCATTGCCATCTCGTCTTCTTCAACCCAAGTCAAATCCACATCACTCCCTTGCATGCGCTTAAAGGGATCCCCTTTCATCGGTTTCTCCTGCAACATCTGCTCCCAACGTGTAGAACCAAACATAACTCCCGAGTTCAGACTGGCATAATCACGCTGGGGGCGCTTGCGGTTCGATTTTCGAGCTGGTGCTTTTCGAGTGATGGTGCGGGATGGTTTTGCGTCAATACATTTTTGACAATACCTAAGGATTATAATTATTTAGTCGTGCGGGGAACCATGAAAGGGAGCACCGCGCACCACTTGTCAATGCTGTCGATATCCTCATCCTGACCTACGCAACGCCAATGATACCAGACCTTGCATGCATCACATCTGACCCAGCGCTCCTTTTCAAAGAAATTCAGATCGCTGGACTGGTCTTGGACACAGGCTGGGCACAACTCGGAGGCACCCTGCTGGGAATCCTGCTGTGACTGTTGTCCTGGAGAGACAGAACGACTCATTACAGGGTCACTGGCTGTCTCCTCGTTTTTTGTTCTTTTTGCTCGAGCCATCCTCGTCACTCAACTCTCGTCTCGAAGGGAACAGATGTTGCATGGTCACATGCCATTAGCATGTCACATGTCTATCGTGGGAGCACAGCTACATATATGGTAGTCTACTCATCTACTGCTCAGCTCAGCCACTCCAGGCAGTGTCTGCCACACCACAGTCAGTCAAGGTCAAGTTCAGCGCGTGCTCACACACCTTGCCCTCCAAGAGCTCCAAGCTTGCACCTCCGCCAGTACTGACATGGCTGAGCTTCTGCTCTTCCCCAAACTTGGAAACAACTGTTGCAGTATCACCGCCTCCGATAATCACTGTTGCACCCTTTTGAACCGCTTCTTCTGCGGCCCTGAGGAGTTTCTGGGATCCTTCTGAGAATTTGGGTAATTCAAAGACTCCAGGGGGTCTATGGCATGATCAGTGAAATGACCGAGGGGCATACGCCTCACTCACCCATTCCAGAGTATTGTCTTGGACTCGCTGACGACTTGGGCGAAGCGCTCATTGGATTGGGGGCCAACATCAAGACCGAGCCAGTTATCTGGAATGCCCTGGGCATCGGTCACAATTTGTGTCTAACGAGAGTCAGCACAGGCGAGGCATTATGACGCATGATGCGCTTGACCTCGGCATCTTTATCGAACTTGTCGGCAGCGACATAATCGACAGGAAGCACCAATTTGACGTTATTCTTCTGCGCCTTTTCGACAATTCCGGCGACCTTTTCAGAGCCCGCTTGGTCAAAGAGCGAGTTGCCAATCTAGATACATATGACGTCATCAAACATGTCAGCATTGCATCAAATGTACGTACCGCAACACCCTCCAAAGTCTTCTTGAAGGTGAACGCCATCCCTCCTGCAATGATAAGGCTGTCGACCTATGACAATCAGGTCAACATCATTCGTGGATAAAATAAGAGACCCTTACCTTGTCCAACATGTTCTCGATCAATTGAATTTTATCAGATACCTTGGCACCACCAAGGATTGCAAGGAAGGGAGACTCTGGATTCTCCAGGGCCTTGGAGAAATAATCGAGTTCTTTCTTGACTAAGAAACCCGAAGCTCTCTGTGGCAGATTGACACCCACCATACTAGAGTGAGCACGGTGAGCAGTACCGAACGCGTCGTTGACATATACATCGCCGAGAATGGTGAGCTGTTCGCGGAATTTCTTGACGTTTTCTGGGTCGGCTTTAGTCTTTGAACCATCCTTGTTCTTGGCGGACCCTTCCTCCTCGATGTGGAATCGGAGGTTTTCGAGGAGGATCACGGAGCCCGGTGCAGCGTCCTGAACGCTCTTTTCAACTTCTAGGCCAACACAATCATTCAAGAAAATGACAGATTGTCCGAGTTGTTTTTCCAACACTGGGACGACGGGCTTGAGGGAGTATTTCTCGTTTACTTTCCCATCGGGTCTGCCCAGGTGAGACATAAGGATGATCTTGGAGGCACCTGGAAGGCATCAGAGTTGTGGATCAGCGTGTTCAGTGAGCTCAGTAACTAACCCTTGTCGAGAGCATATCTTATGGTTGGGAGGGCGGCAACGATACGCTAGGGACAAAATGAGAAGCGATAAGGAAGCATGATAATCAGAACACACAGCAGGGTTGGAGACGCCACCATCTTGGATGGGGACGTTAAAGTCAACACGAATCAGCACGCGCTTTCCTGAAAGATCGAGGTCCGTGATAGAGAGCTTGCTGGAGAGAGACATGATGAAAGGGATAAATGATTGAAATAGGATACTTGGTGATTCATTGGCATGATAAATTACATAATGTATATGACGGATCTTCAACTCCACAAGGCCCTGACAAGCAGTTTGATCACTTGATTAGATAATCATTCCTTATCACCTCTGGCATTGTCATAGACTGATTCAAGAACACCCATTATCCAACTGCAAACTCTTCCAACACAGATCGGGTATCCATGTTTGATTACTTAATATATTTTTCTTGACTTTCAATCATTATACGGCTGGATATTTATTCCTAGGATATTCTCTTAGTTATCCTCTGCCCTACTATCATTCTAACCACCAGTACTTAGTATTTAAGACCAGTAGATACTCTGTACTTTCCTCAACCTGATAATTGACTGGAATTTCTGAAATTCTCTTTCCTACTTGTTCTTTCCTTACCATCTATCCCAGTTCTTCTAAAAATTACAATTATGTAACATGTAGATGGTGTATAGTGTAACACATAAGTTGAAGCTAAGGTTGTTGTCCATAGTTGGTTGTATCACCTCTGGATAAGTCTTTATCCAAGATCATCCAAAATCTATCTCTTTTGTGTGATATTCACAGACTTCTGCTCAAGTGAGGCTATTGGAAAGGTGCAACTACTGGGAGAACATTGTAGGCAAGTTTGGTTTCTAATCTTACTTTCTCATCTATCATTTCCTTTCTTGTCTTTTTCCTTTTAGGGCACATGCCATGCTGACAATTATAACAAAAACTATATAGTACTAAATGCTACACAAAAGGATTCATGATCAGTGGCTGCATCTCAGTTATTCACATTACTGTCATAAGACTGAGGTGAGCCTGTATTTCTTAGTGAATCACTTGTGTAGATTATTGACTATATACATCAGTTTGTACATCCAATAGAGACCAACCTACTTTAGACTCCATTTAGTCTATCTTAACTCTTACTCATCCTTCTTTCTTTTTTTGACAATGTTGACAAGCATTCTAGAGATGTATTAAGTGTAGCTTGTTATAGACTGACTTCTAAGATATTTAAGATATTCACTTTCTGCTTACAAATAACACTTTTGACACCTAGGTTTTATTGGTATGATTCTGGGTTGTTATTTCTGTTGTGGTATACTCTGAACTTATTTTATTTTTATTTTTATTTATTTTTCTTGTTTTTATTTTCTTTCTAAGATGATAAAGAGATATG
>Ga0157357_1000759_pt1 | contig 13676 bp, 21 predicted proteins | sample AttcapACBM1_FD_111485 | JGI IMG/M metagenome (GOLD analysis project Ga0157357, IMG submission 111485) | Fungus gardens microbial communities from leaf cutter ant in Botucatu, State of Sao Paulo, Brazil - Atta capiguara ACBM1 | ecosystem: Host-associated > Fungi > Mycelium > Unclassified ... | reverse complement strand
CGTCGTTTGCATGAACTTTTTTACGTCAATCAAGTCACTGTTCCTTAGCTGTAGGTTCGGATCGTTCATATGCGTTTCAAAATAGTCGAAGATTGGATGGAAGAGGTGGATTGGGGGTGCAACTGTTGATTGCACTGCATTAAGAGGTGCTCGACCATCGTAAATGGTTTCAGGTGGATTTAACTGTACTTGACGATATCCTGTTGATTTGGCCCCATATGATGGAATTTTCCCTTTAGTGAGAACCATGTTCATATATCCTACCAAGGATGTAAGTAAGATCCAGAAGGCGCAAAACAAATGCCTACGTGTGAATTCTGGCAGTGGTGACAAGGTATCAGTTTCCTCGTCTAGGATGGCGAGTTGTTTCAGTATGGAACTGTACTGGAGTTTAACACTTACCAGGGAGTTGTACAAGCACCACCTCCCTGTTGTCAAGCTCAAGGTCCTTCAACCTGCTTCTGCTGGTGACTTTGATGGCTCTTCTCTCGTCGTGAAGGTCAATATTTCTGAGGAACTCGTCCAATCTGTCCTCATCTGAGGTCGAGAGACTTGGTTCCTTGCATTGCCACACTGTCAGGCAATCAGCATCAATGTCCTCACAGGCATTTGCCTTCTCTTCCTTAACCTTCTTCCTCAAATCTACTATGTCTTCCTCCGCTCGAACCTTAAAGAGCTTTCCAATGATTTGTTTCTGCTGATCGATGAGGAGACACCATACTTGACTCTCGGTAGCCAAGAGGGCGGTGGCGGGTCGTTCTTTTACAGCATTGAATTGCATCATATTGGAGGGGGATTGTGGACGCTTACCAGGCATCTCTACAATCAGTGTGTCTTCCTCCGAAAGCTCGAGTTCCCTCAACTTCTTCCTCGGGAGAAGTTTTTTCACATTTTCATATAAGACCTGCTGTACTTGGCTCTTGACAATTTCGTCGTCATCAGTGTCGAAGTCAACATTCCTATCCTTGCATTGCCACACTGTCAGGCAATCAGCGTCAACATTTTTGCAGGCATTTGATTTCTTCGCCTTGACTTTCTCCTTCAACATGGAGATACTGTCATTATCATCATAATCCACATCAAACAACCTCCCCAAGGGTGTCATGTCATGTTCAATGGCGAGGCACCAGAGTTTGCCCATGGCGATTGTTGGTCGTGGTCGGAATGGTAGGCACAGCCATCAAATATCACCAACTCAATGTGTGTCCTTGTTTTCTCAACGGGACTTTTGTCTCTCTCAATGCTTGCATCAGCAAACGAGAAGGTATCGCCCACAGTACTGAAAAGAATTATGAGACTCGACGATAATCTCATATTCTAGTCGAAGTAGCTCTCAAGGTCTCTTGTTCACCTCATTTTCGTGCCACAATTTCTGCCATGACGGTACTTTGACACTTGTAGACATTTTATATGAGAATAAGATAGTGATACCCTCGAAGCTGAAGGTTTGTTGCATGTTTAGCATTTATTTTCTCGTACGTCCTTCTCGTTACGTCCAATAAGTAAAGTAATATTATACTTTGTTTCTCGTGGCGTCTGCAGTAAATTCTGTCGAAAGTTCTTCCTTACGTGTCAACTAGAAAGCTAATCACAAAAATCTCGAAAATGAACTGCCGAGCTCATTCATTGACGATTTATCGGCGTGGGATTGAAGCAGAAATAAAATTCTAACTAACTAACAGTTGCAGGGTTCTAAATTGTCACTTATCAGAAAATACAAGAATACAAGAATAATGTTACAGTTCTCCTAAGAGCCCCCTAGACCAGTCAAAGTCTATGAAGGTAAGTCTTGGATAACAAGGAAGGCGTGGCTGAGAGCTTACCGGAATATCACCGAGATCGACTGGGCAAGGGAAGCTGAAAGAATTAGAGATTGACGGTGAAATCGTTACAAGGAGTATCCGCAAAGCCGGCTTAATAGGATCTATGATCAGCTAAAGAGGGCGCACAAGCTCAAGCCTAAAACCGACCGTAATTGTAAAATCAATGATCACATTCTGCGGGTTGGCACCACACTTGGTCAACAGGTCCGAGATGACTCTGCCCTGAGTGTCGATCGACGTTCTGTATTGAGCGTCGAAAGGGAAGGTCCAATTTGTCTGTGAATTCGCTGGAAACACCACATTGGTGGATGTTCCTCCACCAATGGGCGTGTTATTGATAGGATAGAATAGCTAACGGATTATGAGATCACAAATGGACAAGTCAATGTTAGTGGCTACCTACTTCTGCCTTGATATCCTTGAAATTGACGGAGAAGTAATTAGGGTTATCTACCCTAAACATCGCGTGAAATGAACATAAGGGCGAGAGAAGGGAGTTGCGTACGTGATGTTTAATGCTAAATGGATAGAGAATGCGATTCCATCGCCGTCCGAGCTGGTGGTGATCTAGTAGCAGGGCATTCATAATCTTGCGACGACTCGAATGTTTTTGTGGGAGACGCACCGTGTTCCCGTTTTGTTGAATGGCTGTGACTTGGCCAATTGTGATTGCAGGAGGTCGGATCCACTAGAAGACGTCGGCGAAACACACTTGGCAACCAAATTGAAATAGACTTACCAGAGCTAGCGCCAACACAATGCTCACAATCAAGAACAGTATCGTCATGATTGTGCAACAGCAGAATCGACCAATGCATCGACCACGTCCGCCCTATAGACACTTTGATGATTATTACCCCTGATCTTGAACAAGGAAAATCCAAACCTTCGTCCACAGTGCTCCTCGACGGTCATATCTGTATTGCCTCAAAGTACTAGCAGTCCTGGCCAGGTGACTTAATGATGCATGAGGTCGGCCTGCAGACCACTCACTGTTTCGTCAGATGCACCATGCTAGAATCAGCACCAGGCTGATAAGCCTCCTTCCTTCGGGCCGGGTTTCCAGATCCATTCCTCTGCGTTGGCTGCCGCTGAGGAGGATATGTTGGATCGTCCGCATAATCACTCGCGCCGTAACCACTTTGGTCGTAAGTGGGGTGAGAGAGATGAGAGTAAGGGTTGAAATCGAAACTATTGACTGAGTGTACTAAGTCAGTTTGATTGGTTTGACGGGGGCCAGAACTGTAAGGATCAGAGTAGGGATCACGATAGGACATGGCTTCTTCTGGTAAGATTGTGAATTTGAAGATTTACGTTTAAGAATGGCTAGGATATGGTCTTTGTGAAGAGTAGTGGTGCGTTGTTTAGTGCGCAGCTTGTAGGGACAGCTTGTAGGGAGCCTGCCTCTGCACTGCCATATCATGAGCGTTTAGCCGCTTTTGGACAAATTTCCGAGAGTATACAACATAGTCAAACAAAGATTTGAGATTCGGGTGTATGTAGTTACATGCCATGACCTGCCCCAGACAATTAAATTCCTGAGTCTAAAGTGGGCTCGATGGCGAGTTCTAGCGGGGCCTTGAAAAAAAACGTTGTGGAGAAGTCGATGGTTGTTGCTGGTGCCGTTGGAGAGGTACAAAGCGGCGGCTCGAGGCAGATACTTGACGAGTGTCGCCACGATCAATAGCTGGCGTACCAAGCCGCGCTTGGGGAGCAGGCGGCGGTCCCATACTCCCTAGTCGACTTTGCTGCATTGTTGGATGTCGCGAGGGCGGGGCTTGGTGTTGAACCATTTGTGGTTGCATGTTAGATCTTACATGATCATTGGGTTTGCCATGGCTGAACCGGCTTGGTCGAATGAGTTCAGGGGCTACCTGAGCATGTGAAAGCGATGTATCTGGGGTGCGAGAGGATTCCAGAGGATTATATGCGAAATTTCTAGCTAGATATCTGAGTAACAATCACGGATTACGTTGGCCATTTACGGACCCGATCTGTCGCGACATTGGTCGAACATTCCTTTGATTTGTTCCATACTGAGGTGACGAGGCAGAAGGCTGTATTTGAATTAAGGGTCGGGAGCCCTCTGTAGTTTTTTGATTGACAGGCAGAGTGATCCGAGAGGGCGTAGTAGAGCTATGGAGAGGGCTGGATCCAGTTCGAGGTCGACTCGAAGGATATTCATATCTGGAGACTCTTTAGGACGTGCGATGGTATTACGATCGATAAGGTAAAGCTTACTGGTATGCCGGAATGCCTATTTGACGCTTACCATTCTGATTTGTCACATTCAGGGATTCATGCTCATCTTCTAAACCAAGCTTTTGAGACCCTGTTTGCTGTTTGAGCCGATGATTCTCGTGAACTAACGCCTCATTTGTCCTGGGGACAGCAACTCATGAGCATCCGCTGGGAAGTACAGTTGAAGGTTGGACCTCTTCAATTCAGCTATATCTGAGCGCAGTTTTTCCAAAACGGTTCGTATTTGCTGGTGTCTCCCGCGAAAGAAACGGATCTGCCGGGACATGACTTCTTGTTGAAACTCAAGGGGCTTTTAGAGACACATCGATATTTAGGGTCGAACCACACCTTTGCTGCAAAGGCAACCAAGTCCAACGCCGCAGGTATTGATTTAAACCAGTCTGACATTGGCGCGTCGAGCTGAGGGCAGAAAAAAGCAATCAACTTTGGGGGTTCAGCTGATATAGGCTTTCCAGCGGAAGAACCTCCTGTTGCAACGGTATAAGAAGTATCTCTGTGGAGCCACATGACGCACAGCTTTGATCAGGATCTAGAAGATAGTTGCGAGAAAGAGCTAGATTGGACATGAAAGAACAGACTGAGGTGATTATTGCAGATAACATGCCCGCATTCAGTAAGCCAAAATGGTATTGATTTTCCGGGTTCTGAGGCATACGGCAAGTGGCATTTTGCACAACTCACAAATTCCCAGAAATCTAGGTCAATGGTGTTTTCAGCAGCCATTAAAATGAGAGTGTTGATTAGGGTTCGAGATCGAAAAAGACTTTTGATCCTTGCTTAGGTACACGTGATTGACAGGACTTCACGCGGAATATCGAAGACTTTACTGCTTTGCCGTATGCAGCTTATCTCAACTCGAGATTGGACGCTGAGAGACCTACTCAGGCAGGGTTTTCTGCCTGTGCCGCGATCCTCTTTCAAAAGCGAGGGTCTCGAGAGCCAAATAAAACGCCACGAAGAATTTGGAGTCCCTTTTATAATTGAAGGATGGCACAAGCACCACCGTTGGTCGGAGGAGATTTTTAGCATTGAATTTTGCCTTCAATATTTCCAGGGCAAGAACGAAAGTGCGCCGATCTTGAATACTGGTTTCAAATTTCTGTCATTCTGATCTTTAACAGAAATAAACGTGCGGAACGTACATACTCGTCAAGACCAAGTCATGCCTTTTGGCTACTTCGTTGAAAAGTCACGTTCCATGACCTACGTAGAGCCTGAAGGCATGACCCCAGTCAGCTTGCATTGTTCCCGAACTAACGTTAAATAACCAATAGAAATGGAACGGTGGTATGGCAAGGATGTTGAATGCCCACAAGAATGGGAGGAATGGCTTGTGAAGGAGCGAGTCCTCCCAGATAAATTCTTACCAGAAGGAAGTAACGACTTGTTCGCTCTCCGGCCAAAGAAGGTACGTGTTGTGTGCCTCTACCATTAGGATTGCTCTTGACTCGTTGATATAAGAATGGGCGCTCAGATATTGAGACATTGATGTGTTACTTTGGTGTTGCCGATACCTATACACCATGTCACAAGGATCTGTGTGCTTCTTCTGGTCAAAACCTGATGTGTTACACAGAGAACGATGGTTCCTCGTTTTGGTTCATGACGAAAAGCAGGGATTGTAGCGAGGTCACAAAATATTTCCAGTCTCTCAAACAAGAACTTGACCATGAATCCCACGTTATGTCCATATCCGATCTGGTAAGAGCTCCCTTCGACGTATATGTTACGGAACAGAAGCTTGGGGATTTGGTGTTGGTCCCTCCTCGAAGTTGTCATCAAGTACTCAACTCCGGGGGAATGACCATCAAGATGTCCTGGTCGCGGATGACATTGGCTGGGCTAGCTGCGGCACTATATCACGAAATGCCTCTGTACCGAAGGTAAGATGCTGTGTCCATCGAACAAGCATTTATTCACCTGGATTACTATTATCTTCAGGGTCTGCCGACCAGAAATTTATCAAATAAAGAGCACCATCCATTATGCACTTTGCAACTACACTCAGAAGCTGATAGAAATGAATGCACACTCTTTCGACACCGTTGAGAAAAACACTGTAGCACAAGAGCTAACAACTGTTCTTCATCTCTACGATCACATTCTCATGGAAGAATATTCTCGCGAGGGAACTATCCGAACCGATAGTAGGGGGCAATTTAAGAGTCCGGTATCACTACGACTAGCCGATGAAATGCAAACTTGTGGCTTCTGCGGGGCAGATATATTCCAAAGCTATTTTCGATGTCATGGTCACAAACATGGCGAGGAAAATTTTATTGTATGCCCAGGATGTTATATTGAGGGTCGTACATGTGCATGTCAAAACATGAGAGAACAGGAGCGCCAAAGTTTTGATGTCCTTTTCAATGCCCGTTGGAATGCTCTTCAGGCCTTGACAGGCGTCGGTCACTCGATAAAGTCTTTCAAAGGAACATTATCTCTACAAGAGCAGAGGCGGTGCGCGGCAGATCGTTTCCAACCAACTATTGCACTTACCATCCAATGGATAGTTTCTTTGCGGAGCCATCCGAACGGAGTGTATTTCACGCAGCTTTTCTACTATCCAAGATTAGGGCTTGTGAGGTATGGGTAGATCAAAATCTCATGATTTGCAACTGAGGGTCTGTAAGCGCCAACCTTCAAAGCAATGCCGGATAAGGGGTGAATCTCATGCCGTTCCCTCGTCGTGGGCACTTAATTGCAAAAAGTGCCATGCATCCAGATGTTATCCGCATCTTCTCCAAGAATCTATGATGCACTCAATGCGTGCGCTTCTCCTTCAAGAGAAGGACCCGACCGCAGTTGTTTATCATGAAGATCATATCAACAAATTTCCTGATTATAAAAAAGAGAAGGAAGTGCTACTTGACTCGCAGATGGAAGGATCAGCACCCAATTTCAATGTTCTCATGACCTATAATGCCATCACGTTTCCACTATGCCAGCCTGTTAGCCATAAACATGCAAGCCTCGGTTGGTACGATAAAGTGCCAGAAAGACCTCGTCAGACAACATCCGGAACTTCAGGAAAGGCGAAGGAGATACTTACCCCAATGGATGTGGATTCGGAAGTGGAACATGCGCACGTAGCTCACTCTTCAGGGAGTGACTCACAACGGAGCATGAAAAATTACGCCTATATCGAGCTCAAGCGACCTAAACGTCGACGACTGACCTCGTCAAAGCTGCATCCGAGCTTACAGCTATCATCTGCCAGTGAATACCAATCTGATGATGATGATGATGAGCTCGATTCAGTGAGTCGTCAGTTTACTTTGCGACCAGCCCAATAACTTGAAATCTTTAGGATGACGATTACTCTAGTCGAAGAAAAAACAAGGTCGCCAAGCCATCAGGTTCGAGACGTAAATATAGTACAGTCTAGAGGATTTCTCCTTGACCTGATTGTCTCTCCTTATAGGTACTTTAGACACTGAGGCTCATGGTCGACTATCCGCAAAGAGTGAGATATTCTTACTCAGACGTTCGAACGTCTTTCTCAATTTTTGTCTGATACAGATCCAAACATCTCCCTATCTGAGGCTAGTTCTGTCCGGGGGGTGAAGAAACCCGTGTTCGCCAGCGCATCAACTAGTCATCAGTCCAGTAAAAGACCGTACGTCTCACGTAAAGATAATGACTTGAGAGGCAAAGGCTTGGGTGTATTTCCGATCGGACCGCCCCTCAAAAAGAGATGTCGAGAAAACGAGAAGAACATGGCTAGTGGTGCCTCCGAGTCAAAGAAGAAGGGAACGCAGAGTTTTGCTGATTCTCTTGGTGCAGCGATCAATCAAGCAAGACAAGGTGCGACTGAGGTGCAGACCAACGGCAGCTCCTCCTCAATTCTGGATCACTCGCGAAGACATGAATCTACTACGGAAACGGCAGCAGCACCATCCAAGATGGCGAGTTTGACGAGTCACAATAGTCAGGTTAAAACGCCTACTCAAAATCAAGTTCCTATCTCCGTCAGTGTTGCTGATCTGCAGGATATGGTTGTGAAGACAGCAGATCGAGTCGTTCGTCAGATAGTGGGAGATGCACCACACATGTTATTGACGAGTCGTGCTGCAGTGTCAATGATGACTGGATACGCAGCTTCTGGTCAATTCATCAACAACAACACGCAACTCCAATTCCCTTCTGTATGTTCAGCGTATCTCCTTGTTCATTTTATTTCCGTCTGAGATTCATTCACTAGTTGAATCATTTCGCTGAGGCATCGATGATGTCTGCGCCGACAGTCAAAGACAGTGAACATCAACGAACCTTGAAAGACAGAACCCAATCAGGCAGTCATCATCAAATTCAGATTCAGTCTGAGAGGCAAATATCCCGTTCTGTCGATCATCACGCACAGGTGCAGGCAATACGCAAAATTCTTTTAATGGAAGAAGACAGTGTATAGCGATGAAAGATTTGATGAGAACTAACTAGTAGTCCTTCAGCAGGATAGATCACCTTGCTTGGCTCTCATCTAGACTCGCAATCAAGGATCCGATTTTGTGGAATATGATCCGATTTTGTGGAATATGTGTACCCTTTGGTTTACCCTCTTGTTTCATCACAAAGTATTTCCATATATGCATCCATGTCTAAATGGTATAACTCGTAGCTTTAAAACGGTCACATAGATCTGATTAGAAGGAGGGAAATGGTAAGGGGTCATTCGACTGAGAAGCGGGTAAAAAGCTAGTGATAAAACCAGTATTAGGCGAGTCCAATAAAGGGTATATATATATATGGGCACAAGGAGCGTTTATGATGACGAGAGCCGAAGATCGTGTCGTAAAGCGAAAGAGCTTTGAATATGCAGTCAAAGCCGAGGAAATGGTAACAGTGATAGCCGTAAAAAGAACCCAAGCAGAGGGGGAAAAGGGGGTAGGGAGGAGGAGGAGGGGAATACAGCCGTCTAACATCGGCAGGTGAGGATCTTCAGAAGAGTGCTTTTCCGCGGAGGCTCGTCTAGATCTTGGCCACGATAGTCGCTACCGTGGGCTACACCTGTTTGACTAGCCTGAGCACGAACCTGACTAACAGCGGGCGGTATTGTGCCAGCGCTGGGTAACATTGGTGACGCACGAGGATATTGCTGGTTATTAAAATTCGCGTTCGCAACATCATAACCCTCGTATCCACCATTGACATATGGATGTGAGCTTCGTTGGGGCTGACCAACAGGAATATTAACTTGTGCGGCCCCTGATTGGGGTGTTTGTTGGCCGTTGGCACCTGGGATCAATGTCGGAGGAATCTTCCGGGATTTGGATCCATGCCGAACGAGGGCCGGGGAAGGGGGGATGACAGGACCTTGTGAACGTCGACGATCTTCACGTGTATCCTTCTTTCGATCGACACCTGATTGCATCTGATTAAGGACGGCACTCTGACCTTGCTGCTGATAGGTTGGGTGAATACTCTCAGCCTTGAGTACACCAGACTACATGACACTTACGCCCGGAGAGACCTCCCATCCTCGACCATCTAGAATGTAAGAGAACCAGCGAATCAGCAAGAGCTTAAGTAGATGATCGGCTCAGTGCACCATTTAGAAGGTTCCAATCAAACACGCCATCTTCTGCATCCCCATTGTTCTTCATAACCTTCGCAAATAATTCTCTTAGAAAGTCGTAATCAGGCGTCTCTTCAAATCCTAGTTTGCGGACATAATTCAGATAGATCGAAAATTCTTCTGAAAATGGATGATTCCGATATTACAACAAGCAGCCAGGTAGCACCGAAGCTCGGATACATACCAGGGAAACCTTCACAAAGCTCCTTGATGGGCGTCATCTGCTTCTTTTCGCCAATCTTCTCGTACTTTTGCTTATTTGTGGCAGCCTTAAGGCCCTGCCATGGAAGGTTGCCTCGAAGAAAATACATGAAGACGTGGCCAAGGGATTCTAGATCGTCTCGCCGTGACTGTTCTAGAAATGTAAACATGAGTATGCGAAGCGACGACACGCAAATGACACACTATACCCACCTCGACCAAGATGCGTGTTGATGCTCATGTATCGCGCAGTGCCACTGAGACTCTTGCGTTCCCTGTAGGGAATGTGTTGCTTTGTCTTTGGATCTCGGTATTGCTTGGCCATACCAAAATCGACAACGTGGATCACTAGATGGGGTGTATGGTTAGGAGCAACATTAGAAAATGGAATAGGATCAACCATTCGTTCCCTTGGTACCAGGACGACCTATTAGAAAATTGTCGGGCTTGATATCACGATAAATGAGGTTCTTTTCATGGATAGTTTGCACGCGAGTGATCTAGGCGAAGAGTGAGGAGGGCTTAAGTAACTCAGGTTTCAAAAGAGACCCGACTCACCATCTGCCGGGCAGCCATACATACGGTCTTGATTGAGAATTTACGTCCACACATATCGAATAGATCCTCTAAACTCGGACCAAGGAGGTCGATCACAAGAATATTGTGCAGCCCCTCCTGGCCAAAGTGATAAATCTGTGGAATACCAGCTATATTTGGCAATGTGAGCCGAGATGTCACAGGAGGGGGAGAGGTAGAAACTGCAAAAACGCACTGCAGCCAGCGAGAATACGATACGACCGACATTCATCACGGAGCTGAGGCGCTTCTGCCTTGCGGGGTTCCTAGATAGAGCAATGGAGTCTAGAGTATCAAGTAATGGATGTTGTGAACAAGCGTACAAATTTGATGGCAACGGTCTGGGAGTTGAGAAGGTTGGTCCCTGCAGTACAAGAACACGGCAGACAAGTAAAAAACGAGGAGAACATTGCTTAGAAGAAATAATCAGCGACAGACCTTCGAAAATGACACCAAAAGAGCCTTCGCCGATTTTGCGGCCAACGCGGTAGTGGATGCCTACAAGGTTTGCAGTGGTAGCAGCGTGCTGGCTCATGGAGGAGAGGAAAAGACCAGCCCGGCCGGTGGAGAAGAAGAAAGCCCGGCGTTAACAAGTCCCATCACCAGGCCAAATATGTACACTGCACAAATAAGATTCACCAATACTAGTATTACTAGTATTGTACTTTACAAGCAATGGCAGAAATACCCAGCACCACAGCCAACACCAGCTTCCTTATCCCTGACTGCCGCCTCTCGGCTGTCCAAACCTCCGCACCCACTGCCTTGTACCGTTCCCACACCGGCCTGAGCGAGAGCCACCAGAACAGAGCAACGGGTCCTGGGAATGTCGCTATGATCTTGCCTTGCTTTCTGTCCGACCGATAGTAGCTCATGCACTCTGTCCAAACCGACTTTTGTAGTCGCCCCTGCAGCCACTCATTGTATTTATCTGTCGCCTCGCTCGTGATCTCAAAATACTCGGCTTTTCTTTCTAGTACAGGCTTCATGAGTTGCAAAGCCAGTCCGATCTGTTTTCAAACGGCATTTGAGCGTCCATTCTGTCTGATAAATTGGCAATGACGCCACAGCCCTTACCTGTACTTCCTGGCTGAATATCACGGAGGCATGTCCCGTAGCCACATTAGGCCCTAAATAAGACTTCAGGACCAAAAATCTCAGTGTACGCGCCAGTCGATCTAACACCTACCGAGAAGTAAATACAAGTTCGGGAAGCCCGGCATCGAACTTCCCAAATACGCAGTAGCTCCACCCTGTTCTTTGAAGTAATCGCCCACCATCTGGCCCTCACTGCCCTTAACATTGAGCAATTCAGAGGCTTCCTGCGATGCGCCGCTCAATCGGTTACACAGACCCATTGAAGGTACAACCGAATTGAGGACGGAATAACCCGTTCCGAAGATGATAATATCCAAGGGAACCACTTCTCCTGTCTTGAGCCTGATTCCTCCTTCCACAACCTCCTCGATACCATCCCAGTTCAGTGATACATTGGGTCGATGGAGAGATTCGAGGTATTTAGGATCAATGATAATCCTCTTACATCCAGGAGCTATACGGAGTACCCATCTACTATCAGCGGCCCAAGACGTTATCAGCATAGAAGAGAAACCTTACAATAGCTTGGGATCAGTTTCTCGACGTATTCCTTGGGAGCTTTATCCCTTATATATTTGCTCATAGCCTTGATTATCGATGGGAAGCACGCTCGACGCCTTATCATTAGAGAGCAATCTCACCATTTTCGCAAGTTTGTTCAAGAACCTCAATTCTTTAGCAAAAACGACAGCACCCAAATCAGCCTGCAAAATGCAAATCAGCCATCATGGACATCTTTCCAATTCCAATACCAGTTTCGTACCCGAGCCATGAGGAAACTGCGGTATAACCGCATTACAAAGGGTACGTGGCGAAAAATCCATTTCACCATGTCAGGATATTTGATGTCATACTAGACAACCCAATGAGCTCGACGAACAAAAAGTTTCTTGAGGGAACAAAAGACAACATACTCGCGGCATGAACCACTGAGGCGTGCGGCAGAAATTGATGACCTTGACTGAAGGATCCGCTGAGATCTCCGGAATGAACTGCGCCCTGATATTCTCTCCCTCAGATTCAGATCACACAAAAAAAAAAGGCTAGCAAATGTACTCACGCAGAACAGCCGTTCCCAATCACACCCACTTTCTTCCCCTTGAGCTCAACGTCATGCCTCCACCTTGCTGAATGCCACATCGTGCCCTTGAACCTCCCCAGCGTCTCTTCCAATTCTTTCGGGAACATCGGGTTGAGAAATCCACCTATCGCCCAGATCATGATTTTCGCCCTTACAATCTCCTCCTTTCCACCGTCATCTCCGTCTCTCACCGTCACTTTGTAATTCATTTCCTCATTATCCCATTCTGCAGATTGCACAGCAGTAGAAAGGCGGGTATGATTCTCGAGTTTATATTTCCTCCACAATTTCTCCCAGTATGCCTGAATCTCAGGCTGACTGACATAAAAGGTGTTCCAATCGGGATTAAGCTCTGTCGAAAGGGAGTACCAGTGGCCTGGAACATCCGAACCGCATCCCTAGATAGATTTTTAAAAAAGTCAGATTAGCTTTCTGCTCGCTGATGACAGGGGCCTCTCAATGGTAACTTGTGAATCGGACCACGCGAAGAAAAAGAAGAAAGGGAAAGACTTGCCGGGTAGGTATTATCCTGCGATCAAATTGAAACTCTTGTACACGAGAAGAAGAATCCATAAAACTCACTCTCCAAGTCCCGCCGACGGCGCTTGCTCTTTCGAATATCTATTGAACTCAAGTCACACTCCGTAACATGAAAACGAAAACTCACGGTAAAATTCTCATAACCAAGCTGACATTTGAGCTGGATAGCAGCTGAAATTCCTGCAAGTCTGTTGGCCCAGGGAGAGAGAAAGCAGTTCAACGAAATAACTCTAAAAAAAAAACAGTCTAAGGCGTACCCCGCACCAACAATGATAACGTGAGGACTCTGATTGATCTCTTTTGAGTCTCGGCTCGCCATCACGACAAGTGTCCTAGCGGGCATGATCACACTACGCTTACAGTTCCAGAGTTTATACACACTCACTTGTCACCTGTGACTGAATCCAAGGACCAGAGTTACGAAGTGTGTCAAACACAGAATAACCCCGAGGGAGATGCATATGATTTTCCGCAGCCACATGACACGCCGAGAAAACATTGTACTATACCGTAGTGTAGT
>Ga0157357_1000758_pt1 | contig 13684 bp, 16 predicted proteins | sample AttcapACBM1_FD_111485 | JGI IMG/M metagenome (GOLD analysis project Ga0157357, IMG submission 111485) | Fungus gardens microbial communities from leaf cutter ant in Botucatu, State of Sao Paulo, Brazil - Atta capiguara ACBM1 | ecosystem: Host-associated > Fungi > Mycelium > Unclassified ... | reverse complement strand
TACACTGGACTTGCTAAGATGTTGTTAGTGGAGACTTCTGAGATGTGCTGACACTCAGCTACTTCTTGTAGATATTGTTAAAGGAGGTCTAGGGCTTTACCAGTGTTGGTGGAGTTCATGGGATGGTCACATGGGGTGGACATTGTTTGAAAAGCAAGAAAGTGAGAGAGAGGTTGAGACATAAGAGTGAGCAATCCTCGACTGCTAGACTGCAAAATGACTTGAAGTCTCTTGAGGAGATACTGTTCTACTGTTAGAGTGACTGGCAAAAGTCTGCGGAGTTTACAGGGTTGCTTCAGAAGGAACCTAAGAGAACAGTATGAGGTCCTCTGAAGGTGGAAACTCTGCTAAATACTCTAAGATGCATTCTAATTTAGTGGAACAATGCTAATTAATCTAGGAACAATACTGATGGCAACTAGGAACCAGAAGTGATGACTATGGAGATGTTTGTAGTGATTGGAGGTTGGTTGACAAAGGACCAGGGCAAGTATGTAGTGTCATAACAGATATCAGACTTGACAAACTTCGATGTTGCAGTTTCGGAGTTTGGAGTTTAGAGTCCCCTGACAGGTTGTCATTCAGACTCCGTAGATTGATGAGGGTCTTTGGTCCTTGGATTGATGGCAGTTGGAAATGGAGTGTTATCTACACCAGAAGAGTATGGATGTTGGAGGATATGTGACAGTCAAAATCCATAGCTTAGGCCTTCTTCCAGATGCTATAGGTTGTCTCAGAGCTAGCTGTAGCAGCAAACCACCATGACCTTTTGCATGACCTTTTCTTGAAGTCATTAGTGGTTCGGAAGATATGACGTACTTGAAGTATCACACCAGTTGAGCTACCCATGAAGATGACGGTATCACGTGCTTGGTACCAAATAAAAGTTCGGCAAACGTGTCAGACCAATCTGGTTCATTCTGGGATGTGACCCACGTTCTTACTGACGGAGAAAGGACCGGATGGTTGAATGTTTATCATAGACCAGAGGGAGAATCCATATTTCCATCATTTCAGACGCTCCACGGCCATAGGCCAGATTTTTCAGTTATGAAATATTCAACAATGTACAGTTGAAACGGAGACCACTGGAAGATACGTTGAAAGATGCGGTAAGCGGTAAAACCTACAGTCTTATCTATCTTTTAGGGATCTTGATATGCTGAACAATTGGTGTTTCAGTCCATCTAGGCCATGATGTAGATGTAGAGTACGCAAGGAAGGTTGACGTCTGAGAAATGACCACCTCGAAAGTTGTTGTTGTCCCTCGTAAGGTCCTTGCTCCATCTTGCTCCGGGACCATAATTACTTTTAGGATAAGATGGTGAGCGCAGCTCATTGTAGGGGTCGTATAAGGTCAGGGATGTTTACAGCGGACCAGCTTTTCTCTTCTCGAATGCTCATTTCCAGGCCAAACCTACTCAGATGAAAGGAAGCTGCCCACAGGCAACGCAAATGGTAGGTGTCTTGGCGATTTTTGCGGGATTTGCATTTGGAATGCGATTTGTACGACGAAGTGCGTATATGTCATTCTAATTTTGAGACTATAATTCTGCCTAAGTACATTCGCCCAACTCCATGCATATGATTGTTCTGATCTAATCTAACTGCGACCCCGATCCTGTTCCCTGGACGCGTCATCCAATCAGAACTATACTTTTCTTGGTTCGTGATTCTTGAAGCTAGGTCGATGCCCTTGATATATAACCTTTTAGTTCCAGTAGTATGTCACAGCTCTTTCCGCTCACAGAACCATGGGCATTCAAAACCCAAATCTTAAAGCTCTTTTAGCGTTGATAACCAATGCGACCGAGATTGTTGAACGCCATCTTTCTAGTTCGTCGTCTTCAGCACAAGATGGGCACAATGATCCAGAGCTTCGTGCCTCGATATATACTATCGAGGCTGCCTGTGCACAATTGGTTTGTCAAGTGGCCCGACCCAGTGATGTTCTTGTCAATGTCAGTCTATCTGTTTCTATGTTTTCACCCTATCATCTCATTCTCGGAAAACAGAAATTCATGGCGGTAGGTCTTTGAGACTCTTCTTGCAGTAATCTAGATTATATCCCCCGCTTCTAGTTCTATGAGTCGGCATGTCTTCAAGTAGCTTTGTCCAACAAAATCCCGGATATACTTGCAGAACATCCTTCCGGGGTGCACATCTTAGATCTCGAACGGCAGACCGGTGTTGATCAAGGAAAGCTCGGTCGGGTCCTACGCCTCCTTGCAACCAAACATGTCTTTAAAGAAGGTTAGAAGCACATAGATAAATGACCACTGGCTGGTTCACTGATAGGTCATAGTCAGTGCTGATACGTTCGCTAATAACCATTTGAGCACCCAGCTCTTATCAAATAACCCTCTAGCCGACTTCGGCCTACACATGTACGTTTCCCTGTACAGCGCCGTCGAATGTTTGCTCATGATGGCAGAACGGATGAAGCATTTAAAGCTGCTTCTACCCTGACCGACAACCTTAATAATCCGGCGTTAACTTCTTCCGCTTTACCACAAGACTCTCCCTTTTCAATTTTTTTTGATGTTAATGGAAGTCTTTTCGATTATTTCACCGGTGTAGGCTCTTGCCACTATTTCCGTCGACTATCTAATCAATCGTGGAATGGTCTTGACAGTCGTCCCCAGAACAAGTCAAACGGGGAAAGCGGTTTGGGCACAGCATGATAGGATTAGGAGTTGCAATCGAGGCAGACGCCGTTATTCATGGTAAAACTCAACTCCATTTTCTTGACGGCCTTTGATTGAGTCTTGTTTAATCAAGACTTCCCATGGGATAAACTCAAGAAAGATTCAGTGATCTGTGACGTTGGAGGTGGCGTTGGCAGTATCTCTACCCAGTTGGCAAAATGCTACCCCACCCTTCGTCTTATCCTGCAAGACCTTCCTGGGGAGCTTGAAATTGCAGAGCACAAGGTCTGGCCTCAACGCTGTCCAGAGGCCATACAGCAGAAAAGGATCAGTTTCATACCGTTGGATTTCTTTAAGGAATCTCCCGAAAAGGGGTGTGATATTTACTTTGTGAGTGTAGTTTGTTGCAAGTACCTACGATACGTCATTTCTAATCAAGAATTGATCAGCTAAAGAGTGTTTTGTAAGCCTTTTCACGCATAGACTAGCGGAATGGTTGCGCATTATACTTTGCTAGGCACGATTGGCACGACGAAGACTGTGTTAAAATCATGAAGAGTGTCAGAGCTGCTATGACGAATCAGAGTAGAGTGCTCATTCGTGAGTCTTGATCCTTGTTTAATGTGCATTCTATTTAATAATGTTTGGTAGATGAGTTCATCGTCCAGCCTGTATATCGTGTCCCAGAAAGTAAAGCCGGACGTCTCCAAGCTCCAGAGCCCTTGCTGCCCAACTACGGAGACGGCCGCCTTCGCCAGTATACAATGGATATCAACATGATGACACTCTTGAACGGTAGGGAACGGACCCTAACAGACTTCATTCGACTTGGAAGATTGGCGGGGCTCCAATTTGTGAAATGTTGGGAAACTGCAGAAATGGGGTTGGTCGAATTCACGCTCCCTCAAATTAATTAGTTGTAGCGCAAGTTGTTTAATTTACTCGCTGGACAATATCTCAGTTGAATGTTCCAATCTGTTCGCGCTTCACATTTACCAATATGGCGTCAGAGTGGTGCCCAAGTGTCTTTAATTCAATCCGAGGACTACCCAAGACGTGATGCATGGCACACAGAAGCGAGGAAGAATATCTATTTATGACTGATGGCATTTCCAGCCATTAGAACTGAAGCGTCGGTACTGCCATGGGAACAATTTGAATAGAGCTTCCATAGAGCTGCCGTGGGTTTCGAAACCTCTCACCTAGCGCCGATGTCACTCCCTGAAAAATCAATCTCGGGAAGCTCGTCAAGATGTAGACTCTGCATGATTCATCATCCATCGTGGGGAGTCAAAGCGCTCTGAATAGTATTCAGGTTTCCTGTCAGTCAAAATCATAACAATATGAAACGTCGATCCGACCCTCTGAAGCATCCGCCACTGACTTGTCCGACATCTTGAGTTCTACCTGTCCACCTGCTCCCCGGGTTGACGCTCGTGGAGGATTCTGACAAGAGTGAAATGGAAGAGCATCACGAAAATAGAATTTGGGCGATGATTGGATCGAATTGCGTAGTGAGGAGGAGACTCGTGCATCAGAAGTGCTTGGAGATTCGAAAGGATGGGGAGCTCAATCACGTAGCAAGTGTTGCAAAAGGTCGAGTCTCTTGAATCATAGAACTCGCCGAGTAATTATAATTTTATACTTCCGGTTACCGCTCAAGAGTCGCGACTTAATTTAATTTCGGTCGTTGTCCACCCTCTTCGTACGATGTCAAGGACTTCTTTACTTCAGAGTTTAATTGGAAGGTAGCCTTTATATAAATATAATATCACCGTGCTTTGATGACGATAGATATGGTATGCTTTGTAGAATTGAAGGAACTGAGGACAATCTCCGACTAAGATCAAAGGTAACCGAGCATTGTCCAACCACATCTTTAGCGAATGTCCGAGGAAATCAAGTAGTCACAACCTCCTGCGAAATAGGAAGAGGTCCGCGGAGACAGTGCAACTGAATTTCGGCGGAGCTACCCGGGATATTAATAGTGTAGGATGGACCTTGATAGGCGTTAGTTGGGGGGGGGGGGAAATGATCTCACGTCAGTTGTTGTAGGCATCACAGCCTACGTGTCTTCGAGTTCTACAATCGGATAGAAATACAATCCAATAAATGGATTTCAACACCATATGTAATAGACCTTTTGGATTGGAGTCTCCAAAGGTATCAAGGATCATGACTCAATGACTGAACTGGGAAAGTATGAACCAAACCAAACTCCTTTTCAGGAGAATACAAAATATGGGTACAAGGTGTTAGTTAGTCAGAAACGTATGGCTGCAGTGCTAGTAATGTCCAAGAACAGGAAGAAACGTCATGCAGGTTCAGCAACAATAAAACCCAAGTTCGTATTGGCTGTGAATCGCACTTCGACGACACACCATCCTGCTCTCTCGACCACATGTATATGTTGAGGAAGAGTTCTTTCTTTACCGTTTAGGAGTAGCTGCATCTGTCGGCAGACGTCAGACATACTTTGGTGGAAACAAGAGACAAAGATGAGAAGGACTAACAGCTATATCCATAAAATATGTATTGGCACTTGCTTTCCCTAGGTTAGGCAGCAGAGGAGTGGGGTGATCAGATATGGGGGGATTGATACTGATCCTAGGGGACGGATGTGATTCACTCCGTGAAGCAAAAGGTGTGATGTGGTCGACTATGACTAAACGACTTTCGAGCGCAGCTACGCGACGTAGGTTTTTGAGAATTTTGATGGCATGGTCATCATCCCAGTCATGAAGCACGACTCGAACGAAGTATACCCTAGCGCCCGGAATAGGCTGTGGTTCAAAGAAATCATGCACTAAAGAGGTCTAAGCTTTGGGCCGCTGTTTCTGACACAGCAAACGAACCAGCGAATACCACCCGACCGTCTTTCAGAGCTTCGCTGTAGTTCTTCTCCCAGTACTGAGTAGTCCAATTAGCCGAACATTCCTGAAATGGACGGTTTTTCAAACCTCGATACCTTTCTGAATGACTGACTCTTTATCCTGAATGACAATCTTCAAATGGGGAAATGCTCTTGCAAGGGTCAATGTGGGCCTTCCAGTTCCCCCTCCAACGTCTACAATAACACTTCCTCCAGGGATTGAAGCCCAGTCAAAACCTGATAAATCTACTATAAGTGCACCACAACGGTACAAAGATGTTCCGACAAACCCTGCAGGAGACTTTCGGGAGAATCCCACTCGATTGTAGCCCTGATGCAGGCATTATGACGAGCAAATTCGTACTGGTGAGAGGGATCAGACATCCAGGAAAAGAGATTGTCATCAGTGTTGTAAGCCCTTTGGAATGGTGTGCGTGTGGGAGTAGATAGATCAATTCTACAGTCATCGAGGTGGTAAATGGCTGCCCTCCTCACGTCATCGGCACTCATGACTCGTTAGGAAGTATCTAGTAAGAGGAAGTTGAGACTCACAAGTGACCAACATATCCAGAGATGTCGCATGTTGAGGTATACGTTGTGAACTTCTTTAGCTGACTGTCATATGTCAATTCGATCGAGTGCCAGAGAAGGGGAATCGGTGAACACACTCCTGTTGTATTTTCTGGTGTGGGATGCCCGTATCCAGTAAGGATGAAACCCTGTTATTTGCGAAAACATTTGGTCGCGCTTCGCGGAAAATGTGATGCGTGGCAAGGGTCCTTAAACAACGTCCTGGCGATAAGGATGAGCAGATACCATGAAGAGTTTGCTTGGCAACGCGCTGCTATTTCTGAAACATCAACGCCCTCATCATCACCCTCTCGAAGGATCTCTGCAACATTTAACTCATTTGCAGTATTCAATGCAGTTGTTAACAAGGACTTGACGAGATCAGCCGAACTCAATGGCGAGATAAACCCCCAACTTACGCCTCCAGCAGCATCAATCAGAGTATAGAATGGATCCCTGACAAGACATATAAGCTGGTAAGCTGCCGCAGTGATGATATTGCAGAGACTCTGGACATTCGGATTCCTGTGTACTTGTTGGTCGGCTCGGATGGGAGAGTGCAGTGACGGCCATGATCCGTTCGGAAGATCCCGAGCGGCCGTGTTTTCCAAGTCGTCAAGCGCCCTGGATAGGAGGTTGCGAAGTTGCCGTAGTTCAGTCGTTTGCATATAGGCCCTGGGAGGTAACAGCGAAGACATGTTTTGTACTATCTGATTATATCCTCTCACAATTTTCTACTTGCTTCTTCTACGGAGGTGAGCTTAGTGCCGAGAATTCCGAAGTTGAGAAGTAGAATCATGGGAAATAAATGCTAAAGCTTGAGTTGTTTTTTTTACTTGATCTGGCGATCGTAATCACCACATTGGAAGCCCGAAGGCCCACTAAGCAGCGTGATGTTTCAAAATTAGATCCGTGTATGTGTGTATCTGTATGTCATAGACTGTGGTTTTCGATACCAGCAAAGACTAGCGAGCATAGCGGAAGGGATAAGTAACGTAGGCAATATTCTCCGATTATAATAAAGCGCTACATCTGAAATGGTGGGCGATCCATCACAGGGCGAAACCTGACGTGAATGATGTCAAGTCATGATGAGCATCTTCTCTAGAACAAATATGGTTTCACATTGTAGTGTGACTTGATAATAAACATAAACCATCGACTTATAACCAAATATGAATAGAATGTTATTTTACTACAAAATTATCATTTATTTCCCCCGAGGAGCATACAGAACTAGTTCACCAGTTATCACTCAGTACATACTCATGCGATCCCTTACTGGGAGAGACATCTTCCAAGCGCTCGTAGCTTTCCTGTTCCTCTCTCATGTTCTTGCTTTTAATCCAAATGCATATCCTCGAAAGACCGTGAAATGCGACGCTGTCTGCCGGTCACCAACACAAGGACAAGTCCAGATCGAGCTGAGTACATTTCCAATGCGTTTCCTCACCTTTGGCGCAGATTAACTGAATTTCTCTGCCCAGGTTATGCCGACATTGGTCGTCCATCCCACAACACCATTACTATGGTGCATGGGTGGCCGAGCGTTTGGAGTACTTGGTCCAAGCAGATCGAGGTTTTGAAGGTGAATCGTCGTAAGAAATTAGGTTGTTCCGTTGGAAACCGATCATGGCTTGTGGCAGAATGAGAAGTATCGCCTCTTGGCTCCAGATTTGCGTGGTTTCGGGTATTCTTCTCACCCGGATGACCCAAAGTCCTCGCATACAATGGGAGATCTCGTACAAGATTTGATATGCATCCTTGATAATGAGAAAGTGGCCTCCACTGTTTGCATGGGGTATGCAATCGTCTCATTCACCATTGAAGCTTTCGGCCCATGACACCTTTGACAGGCACGACTGGGGATCGCAAGTATGCTACGAAGCTGCCCGTATGCGACCGGATATTTTCATTGGGGTCGTTGGTCTTACCGTTCCTGTATGTTATGTTTTACCCTTACTTCAGGCACTCCCAATGAACGCTGATTCTTCGCCATCATGAATCCAGTACATGCCTAACGCAGGCAACTACACACCTATCAAGAGTTTGATTCAATATTTTCCGAGACTTGCATACCAGGCGTATTTTGACGAGAAGACGTACGACGCAGCGAAAGAGCTTGATAATGATGTAAGGAGATCCCTCAGATCGACACTCCGTACGGTTTCTAGCCCTCCTCCAGACAATTTTCTGGAGAGTCAGACTTCGTACATGGACGCCTGGAAAGATGTCAAAGAAGTGGTTTCAGTCTGCTTTCATTGTCTAAACCGCTATTCTTATTTAATCTTGAGATACCTCCTATCCCGTTCCTAAGCGCTCAAGAAGAGGACTACCTCGTTGCATCCTTTGAACATTCACAGTTTCTTTACAGTAGGCAGCATTCAGTCTGGTTAGCCTTGAACTCATGATTTTTACTAGCTTTAGGCTTCTACACCGACGAGGTGATATACGCATTGAGTTCCTGAGTTTAATAATGACTCTCGGGCAATCGGCAATTGTAGAATCGGCGATTGTCTTACATGTTTGATTATAGCCAAGGAAACATTACCATTCCGCAACCCGTTCTATCAATTCTACCAACGGAGGTCCATCGAGTCCTGCTATTGCTCTGAATAACTGAACAATCAAATGTAACAGGATCCCGTCGCTGATTGGAAGGCTGCAATGAAGTTGCTCAACAGCACAGTATATCTTCCTGACCTCCAGGTCAAGGTATGTAGCGTTCACCAAATCACTGAAACAAGTTGACAAGGGTACAAGTTCATTGAAGGAGCCCATTGGGTTCATCTCGAGAACCCGGGACCAGTCAACCAAATTATTGTAGACTGGTTGCAAAAATTGACCTCTAAATGGCATGTATGGCAATCAGATGAATTGTAAATCGACAAGGTTATACGTAGATAAAGATCAAAGTTGGACTTTATTTGGCACCAAAGTTTATGCGATACCTTTAATGATGTCCGCAGCTGAAGGAGGTTAGTTGAATATCAATAATAAATTAATCATCGCCATTTTCTTACCGATTTCGCCAATGCCGTATGCAACAGCTGCAATGAGATATCATCAGCACAGATATTTTCAAGGTTATCATGTGAGGCCTACATTGAGTGTGCGACCCAACAATAAGTGGTACAATAGATAAGTCGGCGACACGAAGATTCTTTGTGCCATATACCTTCAAAATCATGTAAATATATTGTTATGAGTGTTTTTATAAGTCACCTTTAGCCTAGTATCCACGACACCACCTTTCTCTTGAGGTAGCATGGATGCAGTTCCAGTTGTGTCTAAACACAAGATTCAGATGATCTGCCTCATCGAAAATCATCAACTTACGAAAGGTTGAGCTGAGGTGTCTAATGAGGTAATCTACGCCCCATGACTTTTCAGTTCGTGGCCAAGATTGATGAAGGACAGAATGCACCTGCCAATTCTTTGTCTCCCGAGATATTAGCCCCGGGGTTCAGTTCAAAGGTAGCCTCATCTAGGAATATGTCGGAGCCTCCATGTACGAGAAAATAAACAACTAACCGAAATAATCCTTTAAAGGTAAAGTATTAGCTATCTTCCTACAGAATTTTGCCAGCTCAATGAACATTTTGAGGTCTACGTCCAATAATGTTGGGAGTAAGCTAAGATTAAAGTCATGACATAAACATAAACTTCATAAACTGACCAATGTCTTGCTCAAAGTAATGAGGATCCATAGCTGGTTGTACAGTCGGATCTGAAGTCGTTATATGCTGATCACTATTGAATGCGAATCTACGGACACAGATGGATACAAGGACTTACGATTGTACCCCTGGAAAACATACTATTCAGTGCTGGAACAAGTGTGTAATATTTCTTTCCAGGTACGGGTGGATCTGTAGGATCGACCTGGTCAAACGTCTACAAATAGCATCGAAGAGAACATACTGTCACCACCATAATAGCCGGGGAACCCTATAACTTCGCACGACGGCTGTCGGTCAATGCGTTCAAGGATGATCTTGTATTGCTCAACGACTGCTGGTGCATATTTTCCTGCAGCTATCTCAGATTCAATCTTTTTTCGAGCTTCAGACTTTATTTCTTGGGCATTATGGGATAAGGAAGGGAATGGGGCAAAGATGAAGGTCACAACTCCCATGGTGAATAAACCTTCACCATTGGCGCTTAGTGCTCTCATCAGAAAAACGGAGGATCAGAGAATGACAATGGAGTGAACATACAAAAGTTTCCTGTGTTTTTCGACTGCTTCAGGGTCAAGAAGGACGTCATAAGTCTCATCAGGCAAACCATCCTTGAGTTCTTGATTCCGTTTTCAGCTTCTGCGAGATCCTGCATGGTTATAAAACACATACGATAGACCACGGGAGCGTGAATGTGTTCTTGAACATTCTCTCCCACACCTTCCAGTGCTAACTTAACAGGAATCCCAACTCTCTCAAGAACATCTGGTCGCCCAATTCCTGAAAGCTCCAAAAGTTGAGGCGTCATAAGAGCTCTGAGATCTCGTGTTATAAAGAAAAAGGACGCGATCTGACGACGCACCCAGCACTCAAAATTACCTCCTTTGATGCTTCGGCTGTATAGACTCCCTTTCCACCATCCTTATGAGAAAACTCTACACCAGTGACGAGGAGTTCTCCATCTTTCTGAATAGTCACCAAGCGATGTGCACAGGCTCCAGTCAACATATTAAAATTAGGCCTTGCGGAGTTAGGCTGCCAATGAGCATTAGCAGCAAAAGACCGTTTGATCGTCTTTGGGTCGATGGTCATGGGGCCAATGACAACACCGCTTGGCTGAAGAATCAAAATCAGAGCCAGACTTCCGTTATAACAAAGACAGAAATAATGGTACGAACATTACCATCCAGCTGAAACAGGAGAATTAATGGGAACTAATTAAAATGCGAGAACAACATACGGGAGCGGGGGCCATAGGAATACCCAGGGTTTGGGACGTACGCTGTACTTGTATATCGATGTCTGTGCGCAATGGAGGATATGAAACCTGAATAGGGCCTAACAAGAGGTAAACACAGATATACTAAGATAGAAAGGCGTCGTTTACCATTGCCGAGAGGTTTTTTCCCCAATTCTCTGACTGAGTCCGGCATTCCTCTCCTAGCATGCTCCTCTTCCGAGAGGTCTGGTGGCGTGAATCTGAAGGCAGCACATCAGCGAGAGCTTGAGGATAACGATGAAAGATATGGGTTTTACGTCACTGCTCGCTCCATATATTTATTAAACCTGTCCCAGTTCCATCCTTCATTACCCAATCGCTCCCAAGCTGTTTTCCGTAAGTACACAAAGGAAAATCCAGATAGAATTCCTTACTCACCATCTATATCCTCTTTAGAAGGTTTATTATAAGTCACAAAATTGACTGCGGAACTTCCGCCCATCATTCGCCCCCTGTCCATAGGTCAGCGGTCTTCAGGACTAGCAGTGAAAAGAATGAGTTTTTGTTAACCTTGGCCAAATGTATGAACGATTGTCAGCGTTTGATTGAGGGGTCTAGCTCAAGTCAGCAACGGACAGGTTTCAGATAGAAGTTTTGCGCTACCGTTTTTGAACACCAGTCGTATTCCTCTTGTCCAAAGGTGCGCCCATATTGACCAATATTCACTACCCCACACAGGGATAAAGGGCGTCAAACCGATGCTCACTGAATAAACTAATTCACACTCACCGATCAGGGGATCATCGAGCTTTTCTTCTCCAGCCTCAAGAACAAGCACAGATATATTTACGTCTTCAGTCAAACGCGCTGCCAGGGCCAATCCGATGGACTGGTCGGACCAAGTGATTGTTAGGTGGCAGATCTCTAAGTCTTTCTGTCCAAACTTACACCTCCTCCTATAGGATGAGTTAGTTATGAGCTTTTTCAGGGAAGCCAGAAATCATACCAACGACAACATAGTCAAATGAGCTATTCACAGTGTCTTCGAGTTTGATATGGGGCATGTTTGCTCACGTTAGATCACTATCTATGATCATTGTTGAATAACACTCCGCTTATCTCATGCTGCCATCAGCATGACTAAAGGTCATCTATTTAATAGCAAATTATATGCATATCCTGTAGGTATATAAGGAAGGGAATATAAGTGTCAGTAGATACACAATCATTAACCAATTCAAGTTATACTAACTTGTCTTACATTGCTCATACTCTCCACTAACAATCTTACTATACTAGTAAGTGGTTTGTCCACACAGCCCCATGCTACTATGTATTGTTTTTCTTCCAATAGATTATGGATCCTAGTTGTCTTGATCTCCAGTTAGTGCTTTTTTAGGCTGCTTTCTGTTGATGAGAAGGTGTTGACTGACTTTTCTAGCTGAGCTAATATCTTGTCACTCATGGATTAAGCTGATTTCTGAATTATTTTATACTTGCAGAATTCTCTTGCACTTTACATATGCCATGGTTCATCACTGGTTGGAATGAAGCATTTACACTGTTATTGGTTTGATTATGTTTATTGATAGCAATGGTCAATGCTATAACAACCATCTTAAGTTGTGATGACTAGTAGTAAGGTTTACGAGAGAACTTGACAAGAGATTTCCCTACTACTTATACATACTGTACATAGTCTGTATACAGTACTTCTGTACCTACCCTAATATTTATGGTATAATATCTATCTAAAATATTCTACTACCTTCTATAGTATGTAATTGTTACTATATGACTTATTATATGTTCAAGTATTACACTGGATGACTGTTAATGGTAATTCATACTTGCTAGGAATATCCACAAATAGTATGGAAGACAGAATGGATGAAGTGACTAGACAGAAGATAGTGGTAGAAGAGTTAGAAGTAGTATTACATCCTGTTCCAGCCACATCTATTCCAATCCATGAATAACATCTTGTTTCTCATCTGTACTCCCCAACCTCTTCCAGTACAGATCAACAGTCTCTATTTCATCTCAGATGTTGTTGCTGGACCCTTGCTAACTCTATGGACTTCCATCTCTGATATTTGAGGATCATCAGTATCCAGAGTAATGTTACAATCAATGTCTCATAGTTATGGCATGGACTAGAGTCAAGGATAATGAGAACATGATTGGCTGTGCCACAATTGTCTCAGTCAGTGCCTCATGTAGTAGGTGCAATAGCCTTGCTTAATCCTCATATCTTATGACTCACTTTCCTCATATACAACTGGTATATTCCTTATAGCTCAATAGTATATATAGCATAGATACTCTACTATATCCTTACACTTTACCAATTGAACCTCATCTTATCTCTTACTAAAACCTTTGTCTAAGTTGCAACCTGAGCCAAGCCTAAGGTCATAACATTTGGTAAAGCATCACCAGGCTTACCTTGTAAAAGGAGAGTGTATAGTGGTTAGTATTAAGATCACAAGAAGTGGACTTTGTTTATTTTATTTTTCTTTCTTATTTTTATTTTTCTATTTTTAGAACAGTTAGGGTTAGGGTCAGAAGTGATCACTCACACTGCCACATCAGTCACAATCTGATGGTGTGGTCACAATATAGGTTATGAGACTTGGGAGAATAAAATAGAAGGTTCTAGAACAAATGACATCATACAACATGGATAACACAT
>Ga0157357_1000752_pt1 | contig 13714 bp, 9 predicted proteins | sample AttcapACBM1_FD_111485 | JGI IMG/M metagenome (GOLD analysis project Ga0157357, IMG submission 111485) | Fungus gardens microbial communities from leaf cutter ant in Botucatu, State of Sao Paulo, Brazil - Atta capiguara ACBM1 | ecosystem: Host-associated > Fungi > Mycelium > Unclassified ... | reverse complement strand
CAGATAGGGTGGCCATACAAAATATACAGGTCCGAGTCATCTACGGATACATAACACTTGAAGGAAAAACAACACCATCACCACGAACAAGAATGATTGGGCGCCGTTTAGTTGGTTGGTTCTCAGGCGGAAGACAGCCCAGTACTTCCGTACAGCGAACTTCGACATATGGTGATGGATCAGACCCAAAAAAGACGCTGACAGGCTCCGTCTTGGAGAAGTTTTCTCCGTAGACGGTTAACATTTTTGAGGCATGAGGATTAGGTTTTGCGAGAACCATGCGTGACGATGGACAATTGGATTTAGGCACCTCTGCGGCACGATCAGGAGGAAGGTATTTGACAACACCAGGGAAAGGCGTCACGGGTTTTGAAGGAACTGGGAAGGACTGGGTCTGAGGGGCATGCTGGTTGTCAAACAAAATAGGAGGAACGTAAAAGTTGTAGCGGATTTGATCTATGTCAAAGAGAATCAACAAAAGCCCTGAATATATCAGTATCTGTACATACCCGTCCCAACAATTGTCCACACGCTAGTTTCACCGATGTCTACCTGCCAAAGAGCACCAGAGGACACACCAGCATCGCTACCCGAGCCACGACGACTTGAGACGGAGCCAGCCGAGCTGGGACGGCGACGTCCCTTGGCCATTGGTTTTGGAACACCCCCAGCGCTGGATGATGCTCGAGACTTCTTCACACGACCACCATCATTGGTAATAAAATCTGTCGTGGTTGGGGAAGCAGGGGCACTGTCTACATTTTGGTGGCCAAAGTATTCGCAACCACTGGATTTCGAAGTCGGTGTGATCGGGGAACCAGGAAGAGGGGAACTCGAACCGTTATTAGCGGCAGAGGTCCACTGACGACCATCAATGGGGCGATATGTATTAACCTTCTCGCCCATACACGATAGGAAAGCACCAGTGGCTCCAGGTGTTCCAGGTTCCGGCATAGTCTTCGCGGAGTCGTAAACTTCAAAAGCAACCTTATGAAGCTGTGAGACGGGGTCACCACAAACCTCGCCAGGAGCGCAGTAATGATCAGGGACACCCTTAGCACCCTCCTGCAGACCTCCTCCAACAACAGTAGTCTGGTGGTCCACCTTACGAATGATGAGGACGGGACTGACGACGCCAGACGTAAGACATTGGAGGACAACCGTCTGATTGTAATATATTGGTATCTGGGAACCATTATTTGTAAAGGGTATCGCATTCGGGGGAGGAGATGGATAATCAGGTTGAGGTGGAGGAGGAGGCGGAGTATCAATACCACCTGCAGGCTTATTGACATCAACGATATACATGACAAAAGGGTCTATCCAAGCGAAAACGTCATTAGAAGTTCCAGGATCCTTGTTGTTGGCCACTCACCCCAACTCGCAGTCCTTGCAATAAAAGAAGGTGTTGTCGGGCGTGACCGATGATCGAGTCCCATCAAGGGAGCCCCGTCAGAGCCCTTGAATGAAGAGCCTGAGCCCGAAACGCAGAGATACTTTGTAGAAACGGTTTGAGACCGAAGACGATGGAACAAAGAAATCGTAGAACCATGATTGATGCAAACTGCCCAAAAGGTGAACGGGGGAAATATCGGTTATAATATATAAACTTACGCTCAAGGTTTTTTGCACTTTGCCTCTTCTTGCTTGGTTTGCTGATGACTTTGATGGGACGACTCGGGAAGACGCCAAGTACGTGCTCAGATTCATCATCTGGGGCAGTAACCTTCACCAGAGCTTCAACCTTCTTCTTCTTATCATCAACATCCGAAATGAACAGCTGCTTTCCAACGCAGCGACCGATGTAGGTTGTGCCAGTCGGAGGATCACTAACATCGAATGTCTTGCCCGACGAACTTATCCACTCAATTGATCCTTCTTGTGGAACAGACTCTCCGGAGATGGAGACAATAACTCGTGGAGGACAAAGCTTGGGGTCCTCGCCGCGTCGAACAACATCAGTCCACCAAGAATTACCGATCATGATCGCTGTGGGAGGTGGGCATAGGAACCTGAAGAGTTATCTCGGCAACGCCTCGGAAGACACGAGCTTACTGACTTACCTTTTTTCTGTGCCGTAGGACTTTTGAGCAACTTTGCTCGACATGACGATGATTGTCCTTTCACCGAAGGCCAGTCGATTGGGTGTGCGGACATACTGGTCAAGATAGGGACTAAGACAGTTATAAGCCCTAAACATTATTCATTGTAAAGTAAAAATGGAAGTTTACCGAATGAAAGTCTGGAGGTCATTTGACTGGCCCATGATGGGGTGAAGACGCATACGAGCGAGGGTCTCATCAACGGTTGGCATACGAAGGGACATCTCCTGATGAGGGTCTGACTGATAATGGGTCATCCCATCATAAGGTACGCTATGCGTTGCATGAGGCGGTATACCATGGGGTATGTGAGAGACAGTAGGAGGCACCGGTCCTGAATGACTATAACGGTGCTCAGGCGGGAAACGACCAAGTCTCTCCTGGTATGGCTGAAATCCATTCGAAGGGTAGTTAATTCCAGAGTTCATGCCATACTCGTCAAACGCCGGATTGTAGCCTGCACCTGGAAGACGACGTTCAATATCAGGGTAATTGGATTGGAAGTCCTTAACCCCAACGGATTGAGAGAAGTCCGGGGGCGGATTAAATCCGCTCACAGGGTCATTAGGAGTGAGAGGAGAAACCTTGCCACTGCTGCCACTGTTATATGACGACGGCAAGCCGGCACCCATAATATCGAATGGATTGCCACCATTAGATCCAGCGTAAGGTGAAACAGATTCATTGAATGGAGGATGGTTGTAAATGTTGTCGGAATTCATCCCATAGCCGTGGCCGAGAGATGAGGACGAAGATGCATTTGTGCGATAAGCTTGTGAGGAGAGGGAACTACCAGAGGCAGAACTAGAGAAAAGCTCGTAACTTGGATGATCAGCACCATCCATACCCTCCGTCTGAAGCTCATGATGAGTAACGAGGAAGAATACAAAACAGGATAGAATACTTGCATTTTCTGAGCTGGGTACATTAAAGGACTGATCGAGGTCAGATTGACCATAAAGAGATTGGGGAGCCTTGGTAGAAAAATCCAATGACATTTTGCGACTGCGAGCGTGGGGGGATGGGGAAAGAGGTGGATTCAGAATTTCAAGAAGATCCCAGCGGTGGAGGTCAGAGGGTGCAGGAACAGGACGTGGGGCAGTAGTAGATGAAAAGGTGTTGTCAATGCTCATACCAAAACCGGTGTTTGCTGGAGACGACCAAGAGGCAGTGAGGACCAAGTATCAGGTCCCTACAGCTGGTCTTCAGTGCGCGTTGGCCCAGTTTGTCGCGAGGTAGATCCTCGTTAAGGGCTCTCGGTGCTACCAAGGAATGACCGTGAGCTCAAGGTTATCCTTCAACCTCTGCACACTCACTGCAGAAGCTGGCGTCAAGTGTGGCGACAGAGCTTTCCGCCCGCGGGGGTATTAATGGATGATGTCAGATACAAGTACCTATCGCAGATTCTACCCCAGTTCGACAATAGAGTGAAGAGTGAGCGAAGTTGATGTTCTGCAGTTGCGGAAGAAAGGTACTTAGGTACTTATATCAGATTTTTCAACCAGGAACTCGCTCAGTTGAGATCGGCCCTGATGCAGCGGATTCCGGTCACGGTACGACCAAATAAGGTATTTGTCCCCATCTCTTACGATCTCTTTACGATCTCTTACGATCTTGATTGTAATGGGAAATCCAGGATGAACTGATTTATCATGTCTTCCACAAACTAATCGGTTCCTCCTGAGCTTGCCTGTTCCGAGCTGCTTCCTTGACGGCTCGATTAGTTGTCCTACGGACTCCAGCACCGTATGGTGCTCCGTCTTGTCGAGGTCGGCGGAAATAGAATCTTGATTTTCCTCAGCCGCGATTACAAAAATGTAAGATCTCATCCGGCATCTGCCGTATGTTGTTGGGTAGTAATAGTAATACACAACCCACATTAGACACTCGCATCGAAGAACTCAGCTCCGTATCTCAAATAGTTGTGGTTCATTCCATTTAGTAGGTTGTCGGCTGTTTTCTTATCACATGCACAGTCGGTGACGAGTTTGAAACGACAAAATCAAAAGCATCTAGTATCCTGAATTGTACAGGTCAATCGGAGTCAAGGGGTGGTAATTTGCTACATTGCAACTTGTTGGATTTTCTATTTCAGGGCAGACCCCTTTTACTGTTGATAGGGGTCTGTTGTGGATGCAACAAGATCTTCACCGGAAACAGCATCGGTACTTGTTTGAACCTAGGATTTCGAAATCTTCGAACATTCATACATCATTCATGCGTCATACTTTCTTTCTGTCTATCCATTATGTACATATCATATTCTGATACTTTGCTTTTCTGTCGTATAGAATGTGTCGTCTTCGACGGCTCCGAGCATAAATGGTGGATCCTGCCGAGCCCTGAACAACATCCGATTCTAGAACACTAGCAATATCATTAGTTCTACTCTAACTATGTCATGAGAGCCACTTTTCAATAAAAGGTTTTGTTTTAGCCTCTCATGGCTCGTACCTGCCGGTATGAATCGACCAAGGAGTAGCTTCGTGACAGAGTTGTAACGTTGTGGTTGCATGAATAATGAATAATCAAAATATGCTTGTCATCATCCTGGGGCTCTAAGAGAGCATTCAGAAAATCTGGCTTCATTATGCTGAACCGTTGGTGCATTTGTGCGGTTGCAATCTCTTTGTTCTTGGTCGTAGCTGTGACATTAGTCACAAATGAAGTGACAGAGTCGTGCGATGGCTTTGTGTCTGACGACAAGAGCTTGTCTTGGGGCAAACGAACTTGAACTACTTCGGATCCACCCACACTGGGGTACATACAGGAGAACTACGTAGATTCTCTATTGACTGAAAAACTAATTCATTCTACAGCACACGCTCTATCGTATCATCGCTCTGCTGGCTTCTTTAACTTGCCATTGACTGACTGCGCGTCCCCCAGGGCTCTCTGGGAGACCACTCTATTGGTTCCATCTACTTGTGCGATGGAAACTCCCTCTTATCGTCTGCAGACCCCTCGGCGACAACCCCCGCCACCTCTCAATTTTGACAATGCGACGACGTTCGCCAGAACATCTACTCTCAGTCGCCATGATTCCCAGACACTCCTTTATGACCTCCCTTCTGCCACAATTTCTCCCCCAACAAGTCCTCAGTCTATGGGTACCCCGACTTCCCCAGCGTCTACTGTACGCATCCAGATAAGGAATGGGCGCCCGACTCCTCCCCCTAGCACTCGAAACCGGTCGCAAACTCCAACAGGGGTAGCTACTAATGATCTTGAAAAATTTGCAGAGCAGTGCAGATCATGGTCAGGCTATCGCCCCTTTTTAGGGCTTTCCCACTCACTCCTTTCAGGTATTACAATCAGGATGAACAAGCGGGACAGTCAATGACACAAATTCTTGCTACACTACCACCTTGTCACCGCGCTCCTTTCTCCCGCGTACAATCATCCATCCGAGAAGCGTACCATCGCTCCGTCAGTGCTCGACGACATGCTGAACTCCAAGCACACCTCTCCTTCATCCAACCCGGAGGATCTCTGCCTGCTCATCTCAGACCCGACCCACGCAGTAAGGAAGCACAGAAAGGTAGGGGCTACCCACACCCCGCGCAATTGGACTTGACAACGTTTACCAAAGAACGATACGAGCATATGGAACGTTTTATAAACAACTGGTGCACATTGGGACTGCCTGGGACAAAGCCCTTCTTTGAAGCGTAAGTCGACCTCACATTCAAATCTTAATCGATGATGGTAACTAATTCATTTCAGACTATGGGCAGTCCTACGACTTCAAATGATTCCTGAAAATCTTGGAGGTGCTGGAAGAAATCGGATTGAATGGGAGTTCGATGATGCAGTCCTCAAGGAGGCCGCGTAGGTTGAAGCAGCTGACATAGTTTCCAGTATTTTGACGTGTACCTTTGCAGAGGGAAGAACTTCATGCTAGAAGCAGTTGAAATTCTGAAAGGAGTCTGTTGCTCTCATGTATATGAATGGTGTTAAACTCACGTCCTCTCTTCAGGTGTTGGCGTTTGAGGAACAACCGTCATCCAAACACTTCGGTGTTGATTATCACTCAGGGAAGCTCTCTGGTCTTTCATTAGTTCATTCTCGTTCCCAGTCTCAGCCATTCTCCTCCAATTCCAAGCAAACTCCCATCCTACGCTCCAACAGTTTTTCCAAACGTGGTCGTGCCCCAAGTGATCCATTCTTGGATCTTCTTTCACGGCCCATAGCTACTACCTCATCGAGTCCGCCTTCTGCAGCCACAGCCATCGGTCTCATGGGAGAACCTCCCACACCACCTATAAGTTCTGATAATGTAACTCCCCTCTTGCCCTCCGAAAATGCTCAGGCAGATGTGGAAGAGGAGGAATACATGCGTGTGTGGACATCGCCAGACATTATCGACCCGGAAATTCCACAGTTACTCAAACTGTTCCCATCCTTCGTTTCCCGCCGTGCTCTGCCTCGTTTCACAGTGCTACCTACTGCACGTCCCGCTGATATCGAGGAAGGCGAGTGCGTTTACGAGGGCCAACGTGTTCGATTCGGCACCGGCTCCATGTGGGTCAGCTCAAGACAGCGCAGCGATGGCTGGGAAGGTAGCTGGTGGGCCAGATTCGTTCTACGGTGGAGAAGATTCTTTTGTTGAATAACTCATCATAGACCTCCTTTGTTATTTGTGAATTTCCCTCTTTTTCTGTTGAAGTGGACAGGACATGATCTTAAGCTCTTGTAACCTCGTTCTTTGGTCGCATTCTTCATACCCCCCCTCATCAGTCATCCTAGTGCTGACTATCGCCTTAACTTTGACAATTAGATAACGGATCCCGTGATCTCATGCACAAAGAGTGCATTCCCCTGTAATGTCAATATAGTGGTGTATGTGGTAAGAACACCGTCAACAGGGAAGTTGGAAGCATGGTTCATTAGCTCCTCTCCTAATCGGTTTGAATCTGTGATCGAGCGCTCAAGCTCTTTTCCCAGCATCGCAATCCAGATTACTGGGATTCTTCGTCTGCTCAGCTCCCTCTTACGGCAGCCGTTCAAGTCATCAAGATCTCTTCACTGGTTCGTCCCATTCCCTAGCCGCCAAGACATCGACTATAGTATATTGAACTCCAGAAAGCCCATGCAATCTTTTAATATGCCAAGGAGACTTATTGTGACTTCTCGCTCTGGCTTCCTTGTCCGTGTTTTCGGGTGCAATAAACGACAACTTGTACGATGACATTGTTTCAACGTTTCAACAAGAGACCAATATTGCAAACCTCCTGATTTTATTGTGCACTGCATAAGTTATGATCTGACCGAGTCCATGGACACAATGTGCAAGACTTTCAGATGGAACTCATGGATCTTTCGTGATGGGAAATTAGTCTAAGAGACTTGGAAGTGTCTCTTGAATAATATCGTCTTATTCATGACTTACGGATACCAGTGTCAATACCTGCTGTCACAAGCCACTCTGAAAACTAGGTCATGATGTCAGTCATTTTATCCTTACATAATGGCAGCTATAGCCACATGGAAAGGCTCATGACCGTTGGTTCTGTCGGCAGCTGATACAACCAACATATACGTTTGACTGATAGAAGACGATACCGACACGAGATGAACAGTTGATCAACAGTTGCTCCATGGAAGCACCCTACAAAGGCCGCCGGAAGGTTTAAAATAATCCATGGCTTATGAAGCAGAGGTACCTGGGCGCCTTGGAGCTTCATAAGGAGCTTCATAAATCCTTTTGACCTAAAGGGGCAGGAACGTCTGTCGGATTGACCCAAGTTCAAAGCATGGTGGTGCCTCTTCTGTCAATGCCTTGCACATGCTGCATGAACACTCATTCAGAAAGTTTCTTCCAGTTGGTTCTGATCCAGAATGGTATCAGAAATTTGGCGATAAGCTACCGCATTATGAACAGTGAATTCACTAATCACGCAAGTAAATGAATTCAACGCGCTTGGTTTAAATATATCCTTCCCGCTTTCGGGTCTTCTGACAGCAGAAAATGTCAACTTCGCAGGGTCTCAAGCCTGTACAGATGGTCTGTGATTGTTCCAACCAGGCTTCTGTCGATTCCAGTCCACTGAGGAGATGCTGCATGCTGCTTTCAAATTTTATTTTCACCTCTGACCTGTTGAATCCCCTCCTACGGATACTGGTGCTTTAAACGGTACAACCCTGAGTAGCCAAATGACAGTCGAGCAATGGCGTGGGATATGACCTGCGTTGCATTTTATAGCTCACCTTGAATTGAGATCATATGATAGCGACCAACTAGAGTCACAGGTTCCCCTTCCCTCGTTATCCGAGCAGCAATAATGCTTCTCTTGCATCATGTTGACAGTTCTAGTGCAAGACGCAGACGCATTCAGTCCATTTATATCTAGGCTTGCTGGACTATACTAGTGGAGATAATATCACCAGAGGTGAGTCATCTAGGAATACTTCAAAGGGCTCTGACACGGAGTCCTCTGGTACTTGCATTGAACCGAATTGCTTATGTCGGCCAGGTAAATATTTGAGGAACACTGAACAGATCAAATTTATACTCTCAATACTAAACTTTTCCGACCAGCAAATCCTGGCAGATAGTGCTTGATAGACTTCTTCCTGCCTCCGTTTTTATTGTACCAGTCCCTTTGAGTCTGGGAGGCCTCAGGTCGAGATCTCGGGAAGCGTTCTTTGAGTGATGTTACTGGCACACACCTGAACCTCGAGCTCGATTGCTTTGTGAGTTTGTCTTGTGGTCTGTTATGTACAAGTACCTTCATGTTAGATCACAAGATAGCGCCAAAGAATCAGTCCCCAGCAACTATCCTACTAGTAGGATCTCGAGACCAGCGGTGACCGGCTTGGGCATATGATATGTTTTTCACGCCACTGGCAGTGAGGATGATACACACGAACCTTCGACTCCAATTTCGCGGTGTAGTGATATAACATAGTGGGATGCATCTTACTATCATGCAAGTGCTAATATACAGACCTATATGCACACACGAAGCACGTGTGGTGGTAGTAGAGAGGGCAACATTGTCGTTAGCAATAGAATCACCGAGGCGTAGAGCTGCGTTTCGAATACATTTCTGTTGTATCAACAAAGGGCAAATAGCCAAAGTGAGGAAGTCAGGCCTTGTGGACTAAGCTCTCCATGGCTAATCTTAGCCCCTCTGCAAACAGAAGTAAGCAGTCTGGTCGCTGACAGATGCGATCACTCAGAATGATCCAAAATGATGGCAGAATTTCTGCCGGTATCTAGGGCTTGCATGAGGTAGCAGCGGCATGCAGAAACAATAGTAGAAGATTGAATGTTGTAGAACTATTATTTTATTTTTGTGCTGATAAACTAGATGTCAATATTTATTATTCCAGAATATACCAGTAGTCCACATAGTCTATCTTCAAGTGAAAGTATACTAATATTGATAAAATCAGAGCACAGAAGAGGTCCTAGCTGTTAGAGCAGCAACACACAGTGCAGACAACTATAACCGGGGACCACTCTTGACCTATAATGAGCACACCCAGGTTCTCTCTCCATTAATGATGACTATGTTCTTCCTATAACAAGCATGTCGAGGATAAGGTGATGCGCCTAGATTGTGCTGCTCCCTTGAAGACATTGCTCTTAGACTTTTTTGTACAAAAACACTATCAGGACTGATTAAGCATAAAAAGATGACTTCTGATCAGAAGTGTTGACGTCTTTCTTTCTCTTGACTTGAGTCTTGAGTCTTATGATAGATACTATCCAGGGTTGGTGTTCGCATTTGTTTGATGTCCCACCCATGACTCGCATTCTGCTTGTAACCCACCCTGTGACCTTTACAGGTCTTTGACGACAATTATGGACCATGTCGAGATTGAGATCCATCATGTTGATGTATAAGCAATTTCCCTGGATAAGGTTGTGATGCTCTTGAATTGATCTTTATCTTCTTGAGCTCTCTTTGCGCAACATTGCTGCATTGATGATTGTCCTCTTTGAGGGTTTTTCCTACATTCCGGTTTAGTCATTGTGCAATTACACGTACGCTGCAATACCTGCGCAATGGAACGGAGATGATATAGAGTGAATGACAGTGAACCCTCAGGAGCAATTCTCCCAGTGTATGATCGCACCTAGCTGGAGAGGCGCTTATATAAGTGACTCGGAAGCAGGAAGGCATACTACTGGATCAAACATTCCAAAAGATCTCTGGAACTCTGTGTGGCACAGTGCAGAAGCACGAGTAAACCTCCCTAAGGATTGCGCAGAAAGCATATGCTGCATTCCAAAGAATATAGGTTGAGGAAGGCTGCTATCCTACAAGCGCCATTGATGCTCCACTGATAACAAATAATTTTACTCCTGCTCAAGTTAAGTGGAAATACCCTATGGATTGATAGTAATATCCCCTGCTCCTCGATAACGGTCGCAGCAAAAGATGTCACTCTTATTGCTGACTACTCAAAGTCGATTCCTTGCTCCTTGACAAAAGTTGTAGCAGAAACAAACTCGTAGATGTCCCATTCTTACTTGAGTGTTAATTGTAATATTCCCTGCTCCTCAATGTGGGTCGCAGCAAAAACATTTATCAGGAATTCTTATGGTGCATGCATTTTGATTCCTTGCTCTTCTTCACTCCTGCAGAGTATAAACATACACACTCGCAGATGTTCCATCCCTGCTCAAGTATAAATTTTTCCTTTTGTTGCTGTTATCTGCCAGCCTGTCGCTTCTTAGCTGACACTCTGCTGACTAAGTGTTCATACTGTGATCAGTAGTATGACTAATATGATAATCAGTAGAATACACCACTACTACCACTACTTGTCCTATCTTGCTCACACTACTAAACTCTCTACTACAGAGCTTACTATTGGTAAGTGGTCATCAGAATGCATAGCAGCATGGTGCAGTGTGGACAACTGATGACTACTTAGTTATACTAATTTATATTTAGATAGTAGTAATACATGTTGGAGAAGTTGTATGTGATGTTAGGTGACATAATGACTAAGTTAGTTATAGTCAGTCTATACTAATGAGACTGTACAAATTACATCTAACAGATATTACAGTGAAAGAGAATTAGTTTTGGAAAATTATTAGTGCTTAGGAACTCTAGTGATAATTAGAGTCACATGACAAGTCATATGAGATAATGTCTTCTTATCTATTTACATTCTCTGTTCTCTTTTGATGCAGATTATAATCTTTATTCTATCTTAGATATCCTTGCTAGATTTTCAACAATCCTATGGATCTCCATTCTAAATATCTGAGGATTATCTAAAACCAGAGTTAAATAACTACTCTAAATAATATACTTTATTATAACTTAAGTCCTTAAGTTGTTATAGTGTGTTCAGACTTAAACATTTTTCTTTTCTTTTTATTTATTTTTTTCTTGGACAATGAAGAGGTATGTGACTATGGTCATATGATACATCACATGACATAATGTCATAGGCCTAGAATTTGGGAAAAAGGGCTAAAAGGATAATATCAAGATATATGTTAATGATATATTTACCTCATAATGTATATATTGTGTACTTATAGATGACATATGGACTTTAGGATAGGGTATTTATCACTAGCACAAACCATCTATATATTGTATAAATAGTGTAAAAATACAGTAGAGACTCCTTGTTGAGTTCTTTTGTGATCTCTATAAGATACTTTCTATTAAGCTTAGTAATACTATTGTTATGATCTTAAACTTGGCTCAGATTGCAACTTAGGCAAAGACTTGAGGAAGAATATAAAATGAGTCAATTGGCAAAGCATAAAAATACAGGATAATATCTACAGTTATATATACCTATCAACTATAAGGAATATATATATATTATTCTAAAGAAAATAATAAGGAAGGAAATGAGAAAGCCTCTACTACTATATGAGATGTGGACTAATCATATATAATGTTAACACAAGGTGTAGTAAAGAAGTAAATTGGAAATGAATGAACTCCAACATATCTTATCTATGAAGCAGCTACTTGTAAGACATAAGATATTAATTATAACAATACTCTCTTTTTAGCATTTATGAGAACATCAACTAGTCCAAAAATACTAAATCTCCAACCACATAAGATGCAACCAATTTCTTTGTTAGTCTAATAACAATTTCTTCTTATAATATTAAAGCAATGAAGAAGAGTTCATGTGGCAGCCCTTCTGTAAACATTTCAATTGGAAATCCATGTCTACTTGTATCCAAGTTGTGCTTTTGTTTGATGAACTCAACAGTGATTTCTTTTCAGTATTGTTCATCTTATTATCTATTCCTTTGAAAAGTCCAATAATATGGTGGTAGATAAAATAGAACAGTTTTTATTGGTAATTATAGTATTTTCAAACATCATCTCTTCTCTCTCTTGAACTATTATCTTGTATGGTAGTGCCCATAAGAGACTTTGGGAATAAATCACTTTTCTTTACTCCAATTATGTATTCACAACATAACCTTTAATTACTAACTGTGTGTCTTACAAGCTACATAGGGATGAGTTTTCTCAAGAAAAGCTCCTGATAACTATGACAAGGTGAGAGACAGAACTGCTTCATCTAAATCACAGGCATTAAGGGATTTGTCAATGTCCACTACCAAATCTTTGGTTGCCTATCATGAGAGGATAGAAAGCAACAATGCCATTACTGAAGACATCAATATGAACAAAGATTCTCCTGGATTGTCTTACAAAACAACTCAAGAGAAAGCTATCTGAGTTGGCAAGATGGTCAACTTCAACTGCAATATGGTTAACACAACTCCTCAACATGCTTCCAACACACACCCTAACACAACTTTGCCTCAAGATGATGTATCACCTCATGGTAATAATAATGTCATCAATGTTCTGCTGCCTTATGACCCTAATGCACCAACTGACTCTGATCTCTGGGATAGCAGTTTCCACCTAGTTTCTCTTCACAGATCTTTGGAATACCTTGCTTTGGATGCCAAGAACATTAAAGATTTTTCTTAATTTCATGGCAAAATACATTGACAACAAACAAATTAACCCATCCAAATCTAATGATGTGGAAGATCTCAAAGGTATTGGTATGGCCATATGGAATTTCATGTCTTCCATTTACCAATCTAAATGGGACTCATTAAATGCTAACAATAACAGAAAATCTCTTAGGGATAAAATCACTGCTAAACTCTCACCCAGAGTCATCCCCCAGCCTAGCTGTAATAACAAACCTATGGAAAAACTGGTCCCTGCCAGTATTGAAAAAATGCCACCTCTACTTCCAGCCAAATTGAAGAATGAGGTCAATCAGATCTTCAAGTATTTCAAGTCCACCAGCACCAAGTCACATGTGCAAGCTCTCAAACTAAATACTAATACCAATAAGGTCATCAAGATTAAGGACACGTTCACTGCTCTTAATGCTCAGAAAATAGACCAAATTCAGAAAATCATCAATGGTGCTCCTAAACTCAAGCCTTGCATTCAGATGACCACCAAAGATCCTTCCAGGAAACAAGTTATCATTCCAATGAGTAGTGACAATATAAAGAAATTCATGGAAAACAGCTCACTCTATGTCATTAACATCAACCATTCACTACGAAACACCAAGTCAGAAGTTCTAGTTGATTTCATTTGCACAGACAATTCTAATATCACTGTTGT
>Ga0157357_1000750_pt1 | contig 13745 bp, 10 predicted proteins | sample AttcapACBM1_FD_111485 | JGI IMG/M metagenome (GOLD analysis project Ga0157357, IMG submission 111485) | Fungus gardens microbial communities from leaf cutter ant in Botucatu, State of Sao Paulo, Brazil - Atta capiguara ACBM1 | ecosystem: Host-associated > Fungi > Mycelium > Unclassified ... | reverse complement strand
TTGTCATTCAAGTCACATTGTTCATTTATAAATAAGCTTCCAAGCTTGATCTGTAACCTAGGTACTTATCTAATCTCATGAATTTCCATATTCATTTTTCAGATAAGTTTCTATACTGGATCTGACCTTTTCTATCATAACTAATCTTGTATATCTGTTATATACAAGTCCACCTGTCTGGGAATTATATTCCTGTAGTGATATCACCTTCCAATTATTACAAGCCCACCTTTTACAGTGGCCACCTTTCTCGCAACATGCTTCACAGTAGTAATACAACTATCTGGGTATTCTGTCTTCTATAATAGAGATACTCCTATTTGACTTGGTCTCCCATGGTGGAGTTACCTCTGTCAGTGTCTCAACACTGAAACTTCTGCTCAGAATAATAGAGGCTATACCACTAAAACCCTAAGCATCTCCTATAGTAAGAACTCATATATAAGACTAGTAGTTACACTGTAATTTACTAGTCTGATAATTGACAAAAATAAATTCTTATTGAACTTGATCTCTGGTGTTTAACAGCAACACACCAAATTAGCACTCACTCCTATCTCAGACTTCTTCCTATCATCTAAAGTTGTGACTATGTGGCAGACAGATAGTACAGCATATAAGCTGAAGCCAAGGTTGTTTCATGAGTCCACACATCTCCAAGCCCATCTTGTGAACTGCATCTGACACTAGATAAGAAATCTCAATAAGATTGGTTTTAATGTTTCAACTTCTCATATTTATAGTAATAACCTTGGCTTACTTTTCTAGAGGTCTAATCTTATATAAGAAAAGTACTTCAAACATATTGATATTCATTATTACTATATAAGAGATCTAATCAAGGATGAACAAGTTAAACCATATCATATTGATAGAAAAAAGAATTCTACTGATATTCTAACTAAAAATCTTGGTTAAGTCTTGTTCAGTCATTTCCATCCATCTCTTGGCTTGGAAATACTCTAAGCTTATTGTTACAAACTCAAAATCTTAGAGCTGGTTAAGAGAATGAACCTTGTATTGGGTTAACACAAGAGAACTCAATAGAAAACTCTGTACAGGATTGTCTACCTTATATATAAATATCTAATAGTCTGTATGAGCTATTTCTAGCCTACCCTAAACAACCATGTGTATGCCTCAAGGTCAACATGTGTTTCACATGTTATATGACATCATCCTTCTAGAATCTTCTACATCTTTCCATGGGTCATGTGACTTGTGACCATGTCATCTGATGTGACCTGCTATGTAACAGTGTGATCTTGTCACTCTAATCCTAACCCTAGTTTCTAAAAATAGAATAATGGGAAATAAATCAAAAAGAAAATAAAATGAGAGAAGAAAATAGAAAAATATTAAGTCTACTCTTTTTGTTCTTAATACTTATCTGCTTCTGTTTCTATCACTTAATCTTAATAGCTGATGTTTTAAGCAAGAGAGAGTGTTGTAAAGCATTCCACTTATTAAGTGTTCAGTCTGCAATCAGTAGTACTAATTAGGTAATTGATGTAAAATTTTTATAGAGTATTTATTTCTCTTTCATTGCTTGCACTTTCTCAGCTCTCCATTATAGTATTCACTACAGGTAAGTGGTTGTCAGTTGTTCACACTGCACTATGCTGCTGTGCATTCTGTTCCTTCCAACATAAATAATGGCCAGGGCAGCTTATAAAAGTGTCCTCATATCACAGATGCCATCAGGATTTATGTATGCAAAATTGTAAGCACTTGATATCCAATGTTTCATTCTTTCATTCTTACTATCTTGAGTATGGTCCATTTTTATTCTCTTGAGCATGATTGGACTATTAATTTTAATTCCAAATTCTTGTTCCTTGATTCCTTTGGCCTTGACTGACCTTTTGGCATGTTCTATCTGAGGACATGCTTGTGAGCAGGCATTTGAACCACCTATCTACTCAAGAGGTCACTATATGTATTTTAATAATGGATTATGTATACTGCTACAGGGCTCTTGCTTTGAGAGTTTCAAAATAAGAGTTCTTGGATCCATCTCCTCAGTCAATGTCTCGGAATTTTCTGATGAGCACTTTACAGCGTATCATTATCTAACTTCGTCACCATGACCGTGTGGGAATAAAAGCTGTGCGCATTGGTTACCTAATTACATCGGCCATCCCTTTCCACACCTCATAGTAGAAAGCTGCACAATGTCCGACATGGAAGTTGATCATCCTGCTCCGAAAGGCAAAGATAAAAAAGAGGCAAAGCCTAGATTTGAAGTCAAGAAAGTAGGAAGCGCGGACTTTCGTTAGTGAATAACATCTACTGACGGGCGTTATCCTCCAGTGGAATGCTGTAGCTCTTTGGGCCTGGGGTGAGTTGTCCTAATCCTGACAAATACTTGATGTGGCGTTCACAGAATATTCATAGATATCGTTGTCGATAATTGTGCGATTTGCAGGAATCACATCATGGATCTCTGTACGCTTCCAAACGTGTATATTGGCTTATTGACAACAACAATTAAACAGGCATCGATTGCCAGGCCAACCAAGTATCAGCGACCAGTGAAGAATGTAATGCTGCGTGGGGCATTTGTAACGTACGTACTCTACTTTATAATCCTTTCATCCTCTTACTGGTTGTTCCTAGCATGCCTTCCACTTCCATTGCATCTCTCGCTGGCTCAAAACTCGCAACGTATGTCCTTTGGATAATCGTGAGTGGGAATTGCAGAAGTGAGTTGCCATCCCATCATCAACCAACGATTATACTCACATATCTGTTAAGATATGGTCGGTGATATAGGATCATTTTATTACCCATCGAACTTGTATATTAGTTTACCCACTTGCATCCTCTATTTCATTTCATCCATTGTTGGGAAAATCCAGTACTCAGTCGAGTGATCAGTGATCGTGGCCTGTCAGAATGCCCATACTTCCTTTTATAACTTAATCATCAAACTGCCTCTTGAATGATGAGCACTGGAAACGAACGTTCTATCTGGACATTTTCTCAGAGTTTCACCACAGAATTTCGCGCTACTCACTCAGGTCTGCTACTTTGGTCTACATTTTCGATAGTTCTCTTAAGTTGTCACCGACATAGAACTTGAAAAGCGATTGGAGCATGTCAGTACATGCCCCGCGTCTGACGTGATTCAAACCCTTTCAGCAGATATAGCTAAGCTATCCAAGACTCTTGCTGATGCCGCTGAATCCCTTCCTTCCTACGACCAGAAACTTTATGAAATGGCATGTCTTACTTTCGAGAGTCCACTGCCCCGAACTCAATTACCTGCCTAGCAAGTGAACATACTGGAGACGGGTTTGAATGCACTGCGTGCAGTAGCGGCTCCAAAACCTAAGTTTTCTTTCAAGCGCAAAACAGCGACGGTGGCGAACCCAGTAACACCATCAAAGCCGAACAAAAGCAACCCCGTGTCAACGACGTCAGAACTCCCGCATTCAAATCCCTTGATTTCATCCCACACATATGCTTACCTGACAACCGCTTCTCTTATCGGTTCACCGCCAACATCCTGTCTCACCGTTTCAGATCTTGACTATTGTGTTTTAAACCTCCTCCCAACGACTGGTGCCTCCGAGCTCGAGGTCTCCGCCATCCACTTGAGGAAGATCTCAAATTCTGTTCTCCTCCTTCCTCTCGTGAATGGTAGCATTCTCGCGCACGATCTTTCTCGTTGTGTCGTCGTAGTAGGTTGTCATCAGGTGGAGTTTCTTGTCGATGCAAGGTCCAGAAAAAGAATTCACAGAAATATACTAGTTTCGTATGCACACTTCGATCAAGGTGGACGTTTTTCTCTCTATAGCATCCAATCCGATCGTGGAGGACTGCCATGGTATTCGGTTTACATCGTATCCTCAGACACTACTCGCTCCGGAGCGATCGGGAGAAGGAGTGAGGATTACACTTGTGATCTTCACGCTGACAAAACTTACAAAGCCTCTAGATTCAGCCTTCAGCTGCGCAAGACTTCTCACACATCCGAAACACCCCTTCTCCGAACTGGATTTACCTAGATGACTCCGAAACGCAGAGACCTTGGCCGACAAAACTCCTGGAGAGCACGTTGGAAGTGGAGCGTAGCCTTCGAGAGGTTTTACCTGCATAAAAGCTAACATCAATATCGTGCAATAATCTGTTTGACAGATTCCAGAAGCGCTGAATTATGTATGTCTTAAGTGGGAAAGAGTGTTTCTAAAATACCAATGGAGATAGTGACGTCTACATCGCCCCGGCACCGAAAAGGGATTACTTAGGCTGTGCTTCTCAAGGCCATGGTGCTCGGTTGGCTCTCTTCTCCATACTTGACTATCCCCCTTCTCCACTACCAGCATGGCCAGTTTCGTGACAGAGTGTATTTCTAGCTTCTGTGGTATTTGCTGTGCGTATCACTCAACGCTGCGTGAAAAGGCTGACCAGTCGACTGGACACCCGCGCCGACAGGCATAGCTATCAGCTCCGAATTTACGCGATGGACTTATAATTGTATGTCTTTACCCTGTGAACTCTTTCCCAATAGCAAAGGATATCCCAGACAACCCTCGAACGTACTTCTAAATGCTAAATATACTGATACTGACTGTGGGGTTTTGATCCGTCGCTCACCTAATCACAGCTCGACTAGGTGCAAATGGGTATTGTTGCTGTGGGAGGATTGCAGGATGCTGTGGATGCTGCTGTGATGAGAAATTCAATGAAGACGGTTTTGAGGAACAAGTCCGAAAAGATATGTATGGGCCAAAAGATCCGTTGGCCGAACAGCTTCAAGTAGTCCCCGAAATGATCGTGCCATCTTCTGGTGGAGAACCACAGGCTCAGGCTCAGGCTTCGTCCAGGAATCATGAGAAGCAGAGTACAGCGGCCAAGGAGGCAGATAAGGTGTTGAAAAGTGGGTGAGAGAAGGTGCCATCTTTGCTTAGTTGCAAAGATAGAGGCGAAAGTGATTTGATCTGTTTTGAGTATCACTCCTTGTCGCACACGATTTCTGCTAGGTAGATAACCAAAATATGTTTCCATTTTTTTGGTCTCCATTTGTCTACATCCGTACAGTAAGGCCAAGGCTAGTCAGTCCACTTTTTGGTAAACTGAGATTTCGCTTAATCGATAGTCCTGTCGATTATCTCCGATTGAATAGTGACCGAATAATGACCAATCAGCCTGTACCTATTTATCATAGGCCAGGCGCATCCCTGCTCGATTTCCGTTCATAGCTCAGATGTCTTGCCGCTCCCCAAGATCTTCCCTCCCATAAAGATGAAGTTTGAACTCTCTCCTAGCAACCATAAACTTGTGTTTCTCGATCCACGTCAATGATTCACTAAGAACATGAGAAGCTACACTGGAGCATTTTCTGCTAAGGAAGGTCATTTTGAATCGTACCCATGGTTGATGTGCCGGCCCAGTTCAGAGGAGAGCGATGATGTCTAATTTAATCGTACATTAATTCGGTACTGATGTTCTTGTCCAGCATGTAATTATATTTTAATACTTATTCAATGTACATGACCTGCTGGAATATGGCTGTCAACTTATCCGGACATCGAGTTTTGTGAGATAATCAATTAAGGATATTCACTCGTGAAGCTGTAGGATACAGGGGATTCTAAATTAATCAAATACAGAGGAGCTGAATGATGGTAGGTACGTAATATTGGACCCTTATAGCTGTTGCTGTAAACCTGCTGAAGAGTGTAAACCTTTGACGAATGGCTAGACAAATCCAGTAGTTCCGCACGAACCTGGTATATCACCGGGCAAAAATTAGTGAGCCAATGTTTGGCACGTAAGCTCTGCCGCTTCAATGTGAGATTGGAGCTGCCTCTGTAGGAATGGAAGAGTGGGTGACTGAAGCGGTATCAAGAGCATTCAGTACCTCGTCGGTGGCGCCTAAAGTTGGTGTCACTTCAGAGATAGACGATCGGGCGGCCGGTACACGGGGCCAAGTCACAGTTAACATGCCATCCTGAACGTCAGCACTGATTTCAGATTGCTAGATTCGAAGGTGAGTCACGGAGGATCGGTCAAGAAACATTCCGAGTTTTACCTTGATACCATCCGGGACAGGAATGCTCCGAAAGAATGAACCATAGCGTAGCTCGCGAATAGACTTATTCATTGAGGGACGAGTACTCGATGGTGTGACCGGATCATCTGCAACATTCCCCAGTGAGTTTGCTGAGATGTGGGGAGCAAAATCAGTTCCATTAGAAACTGGAGATGCTGGCACCTCCATAGAACTTTTTGCAGCCACGATTGCTTCTGCGAAAGGATCAACTCTGATACCGATTACTACAAGTCGTCTGTCCTTAATCTGGAGTACGATGTTCTCATTTTTGACCCCAGGCAATTCGAAAATAACAATGGTATTAGGGGAAGATGGGTCATCAATCAGATCCATTCTAGAAGAGGCGTTATTAATTATTCTGACGTCAGAGTGATCAGAGTGATCAAGATACCGTGGCTTCCAATTGCCACTACATTGTTTGATAGGTCGGGCACGACGAAGTATACCGGCTTGGATGAGCTGACGAACTTTGGATTGCACACCCCGAGAAACTGCGTCTCGATACTGGCTCGAAGTTTGTTGAGAAGAAAGATTAATGGGTTTTGAAGGTACGGCAGGAGGCATTGTAAGGAAGGTCCGAGAAACACAACTATCTGGGTTCCAGATTTTATATACGAGAGACGAGGACCCAGGACACAGCAAGATCTGAGATATGGCCACAATCTGTGGGTGACTCCAAAAAAAATGACTCAGCACTGCCGCTGAACGTTCAACACTTCCATGCAACAGAGGGTTCAGAACCAATCGCGACTTTCTCAAAATCGATGGGATATTATTCACACCAGTTAATTAGGAGTTAGTCCATGGTTTTCCAATTAGTACTCGGACCAGTCATAACTATCCCATGACTCACGTGACAGCAGGAGTTCGAGCAGTCGCCAGTTCAACACCCACCTTTTTGATCATGAGCAAGGTAGTATTTGGTTTGTGCTGTCCTCTAAACTGGCACTTATTTATTTTCTGATGTTTTATTCTTAGTCGGCAATGTCCCGTATAATATGGGTGAAGAACAACTCATAGACGTGTTCAAGACTGTAGGCCAAGTTATTGGGTTTAGGTACCTTTTCACGACTAACATTGTGGGGATCATTAGCTCAATGTAAGCTGTTTAGACTTGTATTTGACAGAGAAACGGGGAAGCCTCGTGGATATGGTTTCTGCGAGTTTGCTGGTATGTCTGGCGTTAATTGCTTGATACTAAGGGTAACGACGTAAATTCTCCTGGGGCGTGGTCATCAAATCCTAATCTGATTGTGCGTTAACGAAACTGGGATGCCTCGAATTACTGCTCATCTGACTTCTCTTGAGTCTCACAGAATCGTGAATAATACAATGCACCTCGCCAACTCAGATCATGAAACTGCCTTGAGTGCTGTTCGCAATTTGAACAACGTCGACGTCGGCGGGCGACCGCTCCGAATTGATTTAGCCGATTCTGACCCGTTTCTCGAAGGCAAAACAACCGTGCGGGGTGAACTGGTAGATGGTGGCGTTCCCGGACCTGCTGAGCCTCGACACAGAAGCGGTAATGCTCGTATTCATGAGGGCGATTTCATGTCTCATCTTCCTCCCGGAGTTCATCTTCCCAAAGGAACCACAGCTCTTGACTTCATCACTAATACTCTCGCTAAGATGCCTCCTGCTCAACTGATGGAAGTCCTGGCACAAATGAAGGTGAGTTTCTCCGTTGTCACCAATGCATCTTAAGACTTCATATAATGCCCCTGTCCCCTCAGGCATTTATCATCACTCACCAAGAGCAAGCTCGACAACTTCTAGTCAAGCATCCTCAGTTTGCCTATGCACTTTTTCAGGCACTTGTACTAAATAACATTGTGGATCCCGCCATCCTCCATAGAATGCTTGAACAGACAGGAGTTCAACCTCCAGGTGGATCTTCTGGGACGCCTCCACGCGTGCCTCCGGTTCCACCGCAACGTCTATCTCAGTCAGCATTTGCTCCTCCTCCAGCACATGTGCCTTTCCAACCACCACCGCCAGTGGCTGCGATGCCTCCGCCATCTTCGCTGCCGCCTGCATCAGCAATGTTTCCCCCCACCACTCCATCGTATTATCGACCGCCACCTACCACAGGAGCTTCAGCGGCATCTCTACAAACAGCACCCTCTCCTTCGGCACCTCAACTTTCCACCTCTGTGGGAACACCTGCAATTAGCGAAAGTCAAAGGGTCCGTGTATTATTGGGTATCCATGAAATTGAAACCAGCGCTTATCTTCTTTGTTCTAGGCCATGTTAATGCAAGTATTAGCTTTGACACAGGACCAGATTAATGGCCTCCCGGAAAACGAGAGAATGGCTATAATGCAACTGGTAGGTCGATTGCGTTTCTACTTGATGGGCATCTAGTAACAATAACAGCGTTCTCAATTTGGTAGCCTGGGTGTCTGACTGGAGAGTTTCAGGCTTCAGTACTCAGATGTTCGACAATGCTTTCAGAAAAAATATCTACACTACAATACCTGGGATGGTTAGTTTCATGTTTTTGTTCTTGTCGCACTCTACACCAAGCAGCATAGACATTCGGACCTTGTATTTCCGTGCTCGTTTCGAGGAGTATTAAATTTTGGGGTTCCAGTATAACATGGACCTCATGCCCTCTTACCCTGATGTAGAGTGATACTTGAGCTCCGTTGCCAATATGGAATATCTGGACTGCCTTTGACGTGACGGAGATAGGTCTTTTATAAGTTTTGGGGTCTGCATGTTCTTCGAGTCAACATTTGTCTAAGGCCTTGAAATTGTGCCATCATGTTGGGTAATCATTATGTCACTTCAGTTATTAATTCTGAGTCTTCCACCACATCTCTCAATTTTCAAGTAGTATCAAACCGAGGATTGTCCTTATATGTCTTGGTCAAGATCTACTAGCTGTTTAGAGGTAGTGTAATAATCATTTACAATTTTGTAACTTACTCATTTACACCCCAGTACTACTGTGTCTGTCACCCTTTTTTCTCTCTTACCACCATCTTGCATGGTAGTGCCTATTAGAGACCAAGGGAATATAACACATTCTTCTACTACAATGAGCTTCAATACTTTGGATTCTGTTTCTATTCAAGAGTTAAACATGGATGTTGACCCTGTCAGCACTATGTTCAAGTTGGACCACAATGACAACAAGGTGAGAGGTCGCTCTCTAGATGTGAGCATACATAGGCCTAGGTCCCCTTCAATGTCTTCAAGCAAATGTGATGAAGAATATCACATTCGTGTTCAAAGGGAAAGCAATAAAATGGTCGAGGACGACAATGATATTGAGCCTGCTAACTCTATAGGCAGTATAAGGCTCAAATATGTGACCCATGAGGGTCAGAACAATCAGGTCAGCAAGGCAGCTGACACAAGTCTCAACACAAGGCAGCAACATGCCCCGACTGTGGGACCTGCCCCCAATAGTCCACCCGGTGAAAATGTGTTTGATGTTCAACTCAATTATGATCCAGACCAGGCTCTGGATTCAGAATTGTGGGATGGTAACTTTCATGCCATATCTTTACATGGATCCATGGAACATATTGTGTCTGATGTTCTTAGCATCAAGAATTCACTTCTTAGGATTAAGAAATACATTTTGGGTAAGTCTATCAATGGTGACAAAGCTAATGATTTCAAGGACCTGTCTGGCATGGGTAAATCCATCTGGGAATTCATCTCTTCGGTTTACGATTCGCATTGGGATGTGTTATTTGTTGATGAAAACAACATGACCTTAAGGAACAAAGTCAAGTCAAATTCCCTCAAACTTCGAACAAAGGTAAAGATACACCCAAACCAACCTTTGTTTCATCCATTCCACCTCCCATTCTGGCCAAATCACCCAAAGAAGTTAAGGAAATCTCCAAATTCTTTAAGAAAATTGAAAAACCCACAATGAAGAAATCATATGTGCAAGCCTCAACTCCTAAACCTTATTCTAGCAACAAGTCCTCCAATATAGTGATGAACACTTTGAAGATCAAGGGAACATTCCCCAATCTTCCTAACAATAAGATTGACTCTATCCAGAAAGTCATCAATGGTTCTAATAACAAAGCTAAACCAAGACTCAACATGACCACTAAGGGTTTGTCTTGTAAACAAGTTATTGTTCCTATGAGTTGTGATCTTGGTAAAAGATTTATCAAGGATTCGTCTTCATATGTTATCAATATTAACTGAGCTCTCAAAAGCATCAAATCTAACATTTGCACTGATTTTGTTTGTACAGACAACAAAGGCATCATCATATCAACAAACAATGTAGCTACAAATTCCAATCTCCAGGAGATTGAAAAATATATCAAGATGTCTCTTGTTACAAATGATGATAGCATTTCCTTCCCCTGACTCCCTTAGTCTAAGTCTTACCTTAAAATTGTGGGCATTCTATACTTTGTCAACAAATCCAACATTCATATCTCTTCTGAAGATATTGAACCCATCCTCAAGAACAATCATATCTTTAATGATATCGTCCTCACATCAAAACCATACATTATCAAGGTCTCTCCTAAATTGGACATGGCTATTGTCTGGATTGACACATGGAATACCCAGAACGGTAACAATGCTAAGAAAATTATTAACAGGTGTTTCAATGTAGAAAGTGTTATTGTAACGGTGAGGGGTGCCAATATGAACCCTGGTGTCCCTTAATGCAAGAATTATTGGAAGTGAGGTTATTTAGCAGAGATTTGCCATATCTAGGGATCTAAATGCATAAAATACAATAGCCCTCATATGACTGAACATCATTGTAGGTTTGCTTGGTGTTGTAAAGCTAACACCAAATCAAATCCTCCTGAGCTCAAAACTAAGAAAGGTGATCCTTGCCCACAAATATTCAAGTGCCTCAATTGCAAAGGTTCTCACCTTGCTGACTCAATTGAATGCCCTTTCTGGAAGCATTGCTTCAACAAAGAGTGGCACTTCAAAGAATACACCAAACTCCAGGAAGCCAGAAGAAACTCAATCCGTTCAAGCATGAACGAAGCTGATCTATGATTTTAAAGGACTTAAAGGTTTTCTCGCAAAATGTCCAGAAAAACAATGTCCTTATCAACACCGTCCTCAAAGTCAATTATAACTTTGACATTATATTCATCTAAGAGCCTTTATGGACAACTCTTAGAACTATTCCTAGTTCAGAAAACTCAGAAGACATTCCATTATTAGATGTTCCTAGTTATCCAAACTGGCTTACCTTTGCTAGAGAGCCATGTTTATCCAACAATTTTCCAAGAGTCCTGGTTTATATCAACATCAGACTTGCATCTCTTTGCTTCTCTCTTTAAAAAGATATTTTTGATCACAGAGATATTCTTCTTGTCTCCTTCTTTAACAATTCTGTCTTTTAAATCTTGAATGTTTATTCTGATACTTTGCACTCTGCCTTAAAATATCTTAAGGATACTGAGGTGAATATTTCAAATCTTCTCATCATGACTGGTGATTTCAATATTAGGGATAATATTTAGGATCTGTCTTTTCCTCATCATTCAGTTATCAGTGATGACTTTATGACTATAGCAGATTTATTTAATCTAGAACTATCTTTTCCTACTAACCATGTTCCTACTAGGTACTTAGATTCAAATAGTGGGTCAAACTCAGTCATCAATCTGATATTCTTATAAAATGGATTAACCAAACTTAACAATCATCAAATTCATCCAGACTTGTGTTTGTCCTCAGACTATGCTCCTCTCTCTGTTATGATTGCTATTGAAGATAAAAATATCAATGAAGTCAAATTTTCCATTGCAAAGTCAAGTATTAATTCTACATGGAACAAGAATAGCAAATATGTCAAAATCACGAAACATTCCAAGAGCTGGTGGAACAAAGAATACAATCACATATTGAACAATTACAGGACAACAAGAAGTCTGGAAGATTGGAAAACATTCAAGGATAAAGTCAAATCTTCTAAATGTGACTTTTTTGATACAAGAATTCAAGAAATTGCTAATAAATGTTATGGCCCCTGGAAACTTATGAACTGGATTAACAAGTGCAAACTATCTGCTATTGAAGTCATTAAATATAATGGTCAACAATGTTTTGAATTAGGCAATTTGTGGAATGCTCTCTACTCTACTTTCAACATGGCCCTTCATCATCAGGTCAATGTCAATATTCTTGACAAAATTGCTGACAAACCTACATTGCCTTGGCTAGCCTTTTCAAAAGAAGAATTCAGACAAGCCATTATTAATTGCAACAATTCTTCTGCTCTAGAGCCAGACAAGTTGTCATGGAGTCATCTCAAGATTATTTTCAAAGATGATGATTGTTTTAATATCATCATTAGTATCATTAACATGTGTATTGAATTAGGATATTAGCCTTCACATTTCAAAAGATCTACCACAATAGTCATCCCTAAACCAAACAAAAAATCATACAATTTATCCAAAGTATTCAGACCAATTGTCCTTCTCAATACAGTAGGCAAGCTTATTGAGAAAGTCATTGGAGAAAGACTTCAGTTCAATACAGCTTCAAATGAATTTATTCATCCTAGTCAGCTTGGTGGTCTCAAATTCAAGTCTACTATAGATATGAGCATTGTTCTTATCCATATCATTCATACTGGTTGGGTTAAACATTTATCCACAAGTACTCTTGCTTTTGACATTGCCCAATTCTTCCCTTCATTAAATCATCATCTTCTGTCCCTCATTATGAGAAAAGCAGGTTTCACTAATTGTATCATATTTTTTTCACCAATTACCTTATGAATAGGAAAACAAACTACTTCTGAAACAACTTTATGTCCCCTACATTCAATGTCAATGTTGGAGTAGGTCAGGGCTCTGTGCTCTTTCCTATTTTATTTGCATTATATATCTTTCACCTTTTATCTATATTTTAGAAAACCAACAGTCGCCTCTTTTGTAGTTACAACGTATTAACTAACCTTCTCAAAAAGTTTGGTCTTGTAGTCAAACACTCCAAAACTGAAATTTTCCATTTTAACAGATCACATAGAGCATTCAATCCTTCTCCTCTCGACCTTACTCCACTAGGGGGAAGCGTCCTCCAACCTAATGATATGTGGAAATACCTTGGATTCATTTTTGACAGAAAGCTAATATTCCATCAACATGTGGACTTTTATGCTAATAAATTGATATCTACTGTCAAGTGCATGAAAATCATTGGCAATTCAATTTGAGTCATCAACCCTTTCCAGAAATGACTTTTCTATAGGTCTTGCATTTTACCAATTGCTCTATATGGTTTTCAGTTGTGGTACTATAAGCGTGCTCTGATGGCATATCATTTGAAGATCTTAGGAAAAATGCAAAGAAGAGCTGCAATTTGGATACTGGGGGCTTTCAAAACCTCCCCCTCATATGGTATTGAAGCCTTAGCAGGTTTAATACCCATTAATCTTCACCTCCAAAAACTTGGTAGTCGTTTTCAACTCCGAGCATACAAATTACCTTCTAGCCATCTTATTTGCTCTCTCATTGATTCTCAACTCAATCCGCAATCAAATTTCAATGCTGTTGCTCTCAACTCTTTCTCTAACTGATAACATTCTCTTATCAAAGGTTACCTGGTAGATATAGCTAACTGATCTAACAAATGTTTTCCATCTTTTACTTCTCTTGATTCAGAATTTTCTCCTGGTCATAGAGTTATTGACAATTTTTCAGAACATATTTCTTT
>Ga0157357_1000749_pt1 | contig 13752 bp, 5 predicted proteins | sample AttcapACBM1_FD_111485 | JGI IMG/M metagenome (GOLD analysis project Ga0157357, IMG submission 111485) | Fungus gardens microbial communities from leaf cutter ant in Botucatu, State of Sao Paulo, Brazil - Atta capiguara ACBM1 | ecosystem: Host-associated > Fungi > Mycelium > Unclassified ... | reverse complement strand
GTTAGCAAAATCCAAGATGAATTGAATATCCTTGACTTTCTTTGGCTCTAGCCAGTGAATAATCTTTACTTTGTCATCAGACATGATAAGGCTAGAAGAAGAAAGAATGTATTCCAGATATTCTACCAACTTAGAGTAGAATTTACATTTTTCTGCTTTGGTATAAAGGCCCACCTTGTAAAGATACTTGAGTACTTCCTTAACATACCAGCAATGTTTGTACATGTTGTTTGAGTAGATAAGTATATCATTTAGATAGATCACAACACAGACATCTAAAAGATTGGAAAAAAGGTCATTTATAAATTGTTGGAAGTCCACAAAAGCATTTGTAAGACCAAAGAGCATTATAGACTACTTAAATGATCCATAATATGTCCTAAAAGCAGTCTTCTATTCATCACCATTGGCAATGTGAGCTAAGTGGTAAGCATGGCAAAAGATCTATTTTTGTATATACTTGAGCTTTATGAGGTGAGTCTAGTAAATCAGAGATAAGTAGGAGTAGATAGCAATCTTTTTTGGAAATATAGTTGAGACTACATAAGTCAACACAAAGGCATAGTGAATCATCTTTGTTTTTGACAAATAAGACTAGCACACTATGTGGAGATAAGGTTGGTTAGATGAAACCTGTGTTGAGGTTTCCCTCAATAAATTCACTTAGAGTCTCTTATTTGGATGCTGAAAGAGAGTATATAGGAGTCAACCAGAGATTGAGCACCCTCTTCCAAGTTAATTTGGAGATCATAAAAATAATAAGGAGCAAGAACTTTAGCTTTGGTTTTACTGAAAACATCAACAAATTCATAATACTTAGAAGAGACATTGGAAAGATCAGGAACCTCTGTAAGTTGTGTGAAGTTAGCCTAGATGTCTAAGAAGCAAAGACAGAGTTGAAACTTACTAGAGTCTAGAAGTTTTGATGTATACATGAATACCACAGCATCAATAATAGTAATGTTAGATTACTTAGAAGTAGACATAGAAGCCTCAGATATAGGTATAGAAACCATGGAGTTTAATGATTACAGAGAAATATCAGGAGATAACAGAGATGCTAGTAGTATGTTGACCATAATGTGAGAGGGAGTAGGATTTTCCTACAAAGATAGACAGAAGTTTATCAACCTATTTACCTAGTCAATCAGTAGATTGTGTTAAATGAGCTAGTTGTATTCAAGAACTAAAGAGTAGAAAGAATTAAGTGGAGTGACATAGAAGACTAGATTCATACAATTACTGATGGGAAATATTATAGGCAAATGAGCAATTTTAGAGATATTGTTGTTTAATGAACTATTAAACAAGTAGAAGGCAACTAGCAGGGTTGCAGATATCTTCAAATGTTAAGTATTCACAAATTTTGAGTCTATAAAACAATGAGTAGACCTGAAGTTGATAAGAGCTTGAAACAGAATTTTATTAAGGTGATTCTAACTAAGAATCAAGGAAGAAGTCAGATAAACAAAGAGAGAGTAAGAATCAGAATAAGCAGATATGCTGAGTTAAATAGAGCTCATTACTGCACAGGGAAGTTCAACATAGTTCTTAGTCTGTGCAGAGTCCTAAGAGTTGCTCTCTATTTTTCTGAGGGTTTCTTGAAAGTAGCTGTAAGAGAATTAGCAGCTGCTAAAGTACTATAGTCTACTTCTTGGAACAGGAGTCCAACTTGTGGTCTCTCATACTGCAATAGAGATACAGATTCTTTTTGAGACACTTCTTACACTCATTGCTAATCAACTTGCTATTATTAGCCAACTTGGAGAAGAGGTTCACCTATAGATAATTAGATTGTTTCTTGGGAGCAGGAAATAATATGTTAGAAGGAAATAGTTTGATAGATAAAGCTACTAGATATTATGACTTAAAGACCCTAGGGCTAATCAATGAATAGAATCTTGTATTAGGGTTAACATAAGAGAACTCAATGAAGTTCTAGGTACAGTACATCTACCTTTATATACTAACTACTGATGGTCTATACTCTACTTCTTTAGCCTATCCTAAATGACCATGTGTTAGTCATGAGGTCAACATACATTGTGTATGTAATATGATGTCATTGTTCTCAAATCTTTTACTATGTTCCTTGTAATCCTATGATTGTGTTATATGATATGTGACTTATATAACATATTGTGTGACTATTGTGTAATGGTGTGATTGTGATGTTATACTTAAATCCTAACTCTAGTTCCAATAATAGAAAATAATGTAAAAGAAAAATTGAAATAGAAAAGATATTAGAAAAAACTTGTGTCCAAGCTTCATAATTCTGATACTAGAGATGAACTTGTCTTATTCTGGAAGGCCATGATATCACCAGTAGAGAAAGCCTTATCTTGCTTCCAGAAGTGAGACTCAAAAGCCTTCTTTTCTGTCTGCTTTACACAGTAGTATTTGTAGTTGTATTTCTAGCAGCAGTAATCAATTATCATTGCTAAAGTACATATGTCCTAAAACAAAATAGGTTTATCTTGTTCCTAGGTAGAAATAGAATTCTAGATCTGATTATGGAGCCCTTGATAATAACAGTGATACAGAACACTATTCTTCCAACTTAATTAAGAGACATAATATATGAAATCCACATTGCAAGTGGAGATTTTATTGCTGAACTTTATATAGAGATTATTCTGTATGGTAGTCACTTTACTGATGAGGTCTAAAAGATTAAAGTGCTGACATGATTTGTCAACAAAAATATTCCAGTTAGAGAGCCAGTCTTACAAAATATTTTAGTTTTTCTAGTTGAGGCTTATCTCAAACTAGTTCTAAGTAACTTTAGTAAGATAAGTTATTGTGAAGTTAATTTTAGCAATGTCATTATTGAATTATATAGAATTTGCATGGAAATAAAAACAATATTGAAATAAAAAATAATAAGCTTGTCAAGCTTAATACTACTGAAAATATCAGAAATATAGGCTTTAGTTCTTCTTTGATTAGAATTAGAACTAGAAGTTTGATGAGCAGTAAGTGTATTTATAATGTGACTAAGTATATTAGCCAATTGCTCATCAGTTGAATTATTACTGTGTTAGAGTTTTGACCATGAGTAAGTAGAAGAGTCAGGTCTATTAGTAACTGGATTAGTAGTAGGAGCATCCTTCTAATTAGGATTATTATCCACAAGAATAATACTTAGGCTAGAAATAGGTAAAACTGTATGAGCAGGTTGAATAGTATGAATTAGAGATCTTGGAGATAATTAGTCTCTTTAATAGATACATCTTAAGTATTATAGGGTATTTAAAGAATATACTTTAGCAAGATTATTGTTAAAACATAAAATTATATTAAAAAGTGTTCTAAATAGTGGCTAGTTTGATAATACTGTTAGACATAGTTTATACCAGAAGATAAAAGTCTGTAAGGTTGGTTCAGAAATATATAGAGTATGGAAAACTTTATACTAGAAGCTTAATAATACAGACTTGTCAGAATGATCTTAGTTTTAGCTTATGTACTATATCATTTGTCTGTTATGTAATTACAATTTTAGAAAATTGGACAGAGTCTGAAGTAAGAATAAGTGCTAATGTTAGTGTATTGCTATTAAACACTAGTAATTAAATTCAATAGAAGTTTATCTTTATTAATTGTTGGAGTTAAAGACAGTAGACTTTATTTATTTTCAATTTCTTTCTCATTTTTATTTTATTTTCCTTTTATTTTTATTTTTTGGGACTTAGAGTTAAAGTTTAGTATAATATTATATATCACAATCACAAACTATCATACTATGTAACTTAGTGTCACACAATAGTCACAGTCACATGTCACAGTCACAGTCACACAATCACATGTCATGATAAAAAGTAGTAGATATCAGAATTAAAGACAATGGACTCTAACTATTTTTAATCTCTTTCTTATTTCTATTTTCTTTTTCTTTACTTTTATTTTAGAATTTATTACTGGGGATTAGCATGACATCAAATATCACAGTAACAGTCACAGAATCATATAACATAAAAAGAGATATAAAAGGATCTAGAATAAATAACATCATACTATATAATAATAGTATGTTGATCTTATAGCAAATATATATACTTTCAAATAGAAAAATATTGCTATAGAAGGCCAAATTTGATAGGAGTATCTCCATCATAGAAAACCAGATACTTAAATTGTTGCATTATCATAGGAATATATTTTCAAAATGAATAAATATAACATATAATAACAAGTCTATATTCTTTAACTGTTGTGGCAACTACTAATTACAAAAACTAATAGTAACATAACAAGCAAATCTCTCAGTAGAATATTAGGTAAGAATTACAAAAGAACTCAACAAGGAGTTCTTACTGTATTCCTATACTATTTATATAAAATCCTCATAGTTTGTACTAATGATAAATAATCCTATCCTAATATCCATGTATAGTCTATGTATTACAACTCAAAGACCTTAGAGTGGATCAATAAATAGAACCTTGTATTAGGTTAACATAAGAGAACTTGATAGAGAACTCTGTACAGAATTGTCTATCTTATATACTAAAACTCCATAGTCCATGCTAATTACTTCTAGCCTACCCTAAATAGCTATGTGTTTGCCTTAAAATCAATATGTATTAAACATATTGTATGATATCATCCTTTTAGAATCTTCTACACTTTTCCATTAGTTAGCTACTGAATATCCAATCTCACTAAACTATGTAGTTTAGATTTCTATAGTAGTAATACTCTTAGGTTGGCATAAAGCAGAATTTTTGTATGGCATCAATGTCTATAGTAAAACTTAAGATAATAAAACTCATTTTAGTTAGATATTTTAGCTAGGAAAGCTATAAGCTTCTAAACTAGACTACAGATACTGTTTTGAGTACAAGAGACATAATTTTTGAGAAAAGGTTGACGAATTACATAAAAAAGACTAAGTAAGCTAAATAGAGTGATAAAGATAACCTACTGCCAGTATAAGTATTAACAGAAAGAATTAAGAAAGTATATGCTCTTAAAAGCAGTAATAATGGAGTTATAGTAGAGATTGACCAAAATAAGACTAATAGTATGATAGACAGCAATATAAAGTTGAGGTAGTTAGAGAATCTGTTTTTTTGCCTCTAATTTTTACTTCCAATACTACTACTAAAGTTTACAAAGCTCTCTTTGATTCCAAAATACCAAATACTTGTCATGGTATACTCAAACTCTAGTATTTTATTTTTGATTTTCTTTAATTTAATTTTTCTTTTATTTTATTTTAGTTCTTGTTTTATTTTAGATAATAAAGAGGCACATGACCACAGTCATATAACACATCACATTATGTGATGTCATAGGTCTAGAATTTAGAAAAATGACATCAAGATATATGTTAATAGTATATTTACCTCATAGTGTATATATTGTATATTCATAACAAATGTATAAATATTAGGGTAGGATTATTTATTATTAGCATGGACTATGTATACTTATATAAATAGTGTAAAAATACATTAGAGACTTCTTGTTAAGTTCTCTTGTGATTCTCATAAGATACTTTATATTAAGTTTACCTTAGTAATACTATTAGTCTTTGTAATTAGTAGTTGTCACAATAATACTACTACCAATACTATGGAGCTTGCTTAGTAAACTCTACTACTCTCCACTATAGACCTCTACTGTATTCAATTCTATCCATTGTTATTATTTCTTTTCCTCTATTACTAGTAGTAAACATGTATCCATTAATTATATCTACTTGTATATATTAAACTACAATAGTAGGTTCAAACAAATCTAAACTAATAATAAATACATATTACACTTTAATATTAAGATATCAACTAGCATGATATTGAGTCAAGTGCAAAACTTCTCAAAGTCTTATAAGAAAGCTACTTTATGAAAATATCAGCTAGTATATCTTTGGTAGATGCATAACATAAATCAATTTCACCTATTTCAACATGTTTGTAAATAAAGTAATGTTAAATATCAATGTGTTTGGTGTAAGAATAGTTAATGGAATTACAAGCAAGTACAATATAATCTTGGTTATCAACAAAGAGAATAGTAGCAGTCACCTGTAAAAAGTTAATTGTTATGACTCAAAGACCTTAGAGTTGGTTAATAAGAAGAACCTTGTATTAGGAGTAATACAAGAGAACTCGATGGAGTTCTTGGTACAATGTATCTATCTATATATACTAATTATCAATGGTCCATGCTTAGCTATTTCTAGTCTGCCCTAAAGACCATGTATTAGCCCTAAGATCAATATGTATTGTACATGTTATATGACATCATTGTTCTCAAACTTTCTACCATATTCCATGTGACCACATGATTGTGTGACCATATGACCATGATGTCACTTCTAACCCTAACTCCAGATCCAAAAGAATAAAGAAATAAAAATAAAAAAAGAAAAAGAAAAAGAAAAATTAAATTAAATGAAAAAGCTTGAGTCCAAACTTTGTATATCTGACATTCATCTTCTTTAACAATGTTCTAAGCCACATAGTCTTCTTCATAGCATTTGCCAATATCACATACTCTGTTTCTATAAAAGAAGTAGCTATAATAGTGTAAGAAGACTTGCTTTTCCAAGACTTTTCTCTTCTATGTTTTCATATTCCATAACTCTTTCTGATATCCATATTCATCTGCTGATCTACTTTCTCACATCTTAGATTTCTTTAAGCTACATATAAATACTCCTAACTATCTAGATATATTATATAACTCTCTTTTTCTATATTTCTACACTCTTCCATAAGATTCTGTGGTCTTCTATAGTCTACTATTATTATTTGCTTATCTGCTTCTGTGCTCCAAAAACACTTGCTAAATACTCTAGCTTGCTTCTAATTTAGTCTTTCTATTCTAAACTGTTTCTAATTACTTAAGTATTACTATTCATTGCTTATGTAAACAGAATTCTAACATATTAGAATAGACCTGTTATTTTATAAAGTAGTTGTTACCTTTAGAAATTCCTATTCTGTTCTCTTAGGATTTTCTAGAAGTGAGTGCATAGTTAGCATTTCTTAGATAATAAACTTAGGATTTCCTGTAGATTTGAAGTGCTCTGCTCTTTCACCCAGTTGTCCTAATAAGTGGGCTGCTTCTTTAACAACCAAGTTACCATTCTTCTAACAACTTCAAAAATAAACTCTCCTACTGAATGATGATTGTCAAGATTCTAAGCCTAGTTTGAATCTGTCCAGCTGTTAGATACAGTTTACACTTCATTATCTAAGATCTAATGAGGTTTCTTGTTGTATACCACCTAACATCTATGCACTTTCTACTCTTCTAAAATAGATCATACTCCATTCCAATTATCCATCAACCTAGGAACCAGATTCTGTATTTCTCATCAATTCTATAGAGTTTTGAATAACATCCTCTATGGTGCCCAACAACCCAGAGTACATGTAGTAGTAGAGTATAATTAGATTACCAGTTTCATATTTAAGAATATAGTCTATTATGTACCATCTCCTTAGTCTGATTATCAATTTGAACTATGCCATACTCATACTCATCTATTTGAACTCCTATCATCTAAAATTATGACTATGTGATACATAGGCTAGATACAACATTATTTGTTAAAGCTAAGATCAACCTATCTATATAGTACTTCTTCTGACTTCTTCCAAAAGCTTGACTTATTGAGTTTCTTTCTATCTCTATCTTCTGTACTACTATTATGAATAAAACCAGTAAGTGCAAATTATCTCTAACACTTTTCAGAAGTCCAAACAAGTTATCTATATATTATTCAAGAATGTAAAAGATAGGATCAAAATGATCCTTAGCTTTAGCTTATGTGTTATACCTCTACAAGTTATACTGGTCACATATTTTGAAAGAGAACTTGGTAAATTTTAGAGGATTGGAACCACCAGAAGATGGTAAGATGTTTTATTACTAATACTGGGAATTAATATGAGTTTTTGTCACATCTTATTTTCTGACCACATCTGTTCTAACCTACAGATAACCTCCTTCCCCTAATCTACACAAACCTCTATTCTCTGATATCTGAAGATTATTAGAAATCAGAGTAACTTACTTAGCAGTTTATATTCCAGATAGCTATTCTAGATATGTTACCTAGTATAAAATCTGGTAGTTTACACTGTACTAGCTTATTCTAGAAATTGACTAAAACTAATACTCATCCCTAATGTTGGTAACAATATACCTTGCTATCCTCTGGTGTTTTTCTACTCACTAAGTTTCCAAGTTCTATTCCAAAATATGCAACTAGTATAACTAGTAGAGGTACAACATACAAGCTAAGACCAAAGATTATTCTGACTACTGGTTTATATACTAGATATACTACATAGAGTAGTTATTTGAAATGGAAACTGCTAATTGAGTTATTCTTATTACTAGTAATTCTCAGATATTAGAGAATGAGGGTCTATGGAGCTAGCAAGAATTCAGCAAGAATATCTAAAGTAGAATAGAGAGAGATTATCTATACTAAAAGAGATTAGAGAGTGTGGATGAGAGAGAAGGTATTATCTAAGAGTTAGGACAGATGGCCAAATTGGAATATGATACCAGCTAATAAGATCAAAGTCCTTCATCTAATAATTGTCAAATATAAGACTATAATTTATTGTTTCTTTCAGATAACTGAAAATTCATTTGGTAGTCTTCAAATAAGGAATGCTGAGGTTACTACCAAACTGAGAAATCATACTGATAGTATACTAAATATCAGGTTGAAACTGGATAGCAAGCAGTAGAGAGCTAATAATAAAAAGATAATGTAAGTTACTAATATAGTTTTGGTACTTAAATTTCTCCTCTTGAGTGATTGGAAATTAGATGGTTGAAAGATTGTACTTAATAGTGAGTGACATTGCAATAGGAGTTGTACATCTTATACCAAAACACATGAAAATTTTGTATATATAGACTGTTTGTGAAATATAAATGATCCTTTTAGACGAGTCACAAGTAACAACTAGTCCAAAGATATGTCTAAGTTCTCTAAATACAGTGATCTCAAAGTAGTCACTTAGCTTTATTATAAACCAGCAAATTTTCTTTAAACTACAAGGACAGACAATAGTTATATTATCTATGTGTACAAGTATCATGAGTACTATTTTTCTATTTTCTCATAGAAAATATAAGCAACCATTAGTAGCTGATTTTACAAACTCAAGTTCTAGGAGAACTTTGTTCAACTTAATCTTCCATTATCTTCTTGCCTACTTCAATTTATAGTGTCTTTTATAGCTGCTAATGAAGTTTGCTATTTCTAAATCTCTAAAACTCTTTTGGTATCTTTGTATAGATCTTCTTCTCAAGTTTTTTATTCAGAAAGATAGTAACAATATAAATTTGCTCTAGGTCCCAATTCAAGTAAGTAACCAAGATCAGATAAATATGAAGAGTAGTAAACTTTGCAACAAATGTAAAAGTCTTAGTGAAGTTCTCACCAGGCACTTGTAAAAAGTCTTTTACAATGATATAATTATGGCAACTCTTAAATTTTCTGTTTCTATTCTCTTTCTCTTTGTAGATTACCTTTCTGAAAATTACATGTTTTTCTGTTAGAAAATAGTCAATCTACTTAATAGCACTATTTTGTACCAATTTTTCATATTCAGTATCAATTGTCTTCTTCTATTGCTTAAGTAAGAAGACTAAAGTACCTCAGCCTATATTTTAGCTTAACAAATACTGTTATTTAAGGGTAATATCACAAGCTTCATTCAGCTTATATTTCTATAATCAGTAGACTAATTTTCACAAACTAAGTTGCACTAGAAAGCCCTAAATAAGAGCTATCTGCATATGTGGGATGTACAAAAACAACAACAAAAAACCAAGATATCAGGCCATCAGTAACTATAAAAGTTTTGTTAGCTAATATTGTCAGAGAACTCTAAACTCTGAACTCCAAAACCACACCACTAAAGTTTCTAAGTCCAATATCTGCTTGTGATACTATAGAGTTTATTATACTTATCCTGGTCCTTTGTCAATTAACCTCCAATCACTGCAAATATCTCTATAGTCATTATCTCCAGTCCTTGATTACTATCAGTATCATTCCTGGATTAGTCAGCATTGTTCTGCTAGATTAGAATGCATTCTAAAGTATTTAGCAGAGTTGCTGCCTTTAGGAGATCTCATACTATTCTCTTAAGTTCCTTCTGAAGTAATTCTGTAAACTCTATAGACTTTTGCCAGTTGTTCTAACAAATATCTCATAAATAGCTAGATAGATTTATATGATTAGACTTGTATTGGAAAGTGCTCATCAAACCATTTCTAATAATATATAGTATATTCCAAATCAATAAGTATTCATAGAGATACAAGCATATCAATATAGTAATATAATTAGTTATCTTCTAAAATTAGCCTGACATCTGCAGATAACAGTCTCCATCAGGTATGAGTTTTGATTATATGATAGAAACAACTTGTACACAGACCATTACTCTTTTGTATATATACTTCTGTATCCAAGAATTAGATCTCAGACTTAACAATATCAATAATTATCAATCTTCATCAGTTTTCATCATTGACATCTGTATTAATCTTCATCATCATTGTCATTATTATTGAATCTCTGAATTACTCCTAAACCTCTGAGAGTATACCTAAGATATTATAAATAAGTGAGTAGTTTATTTTGTAATAGATAGCTACATCTGGCCTAGCTGTGTTTAAATCATAGTGTTCTACAAGCTTTTTTACATAGCTAGATAGGTCTCTTTTTGGTAGAGCTACCTATTTCAATGGCCTTGGCTTAACAGTCAGATATTTTAGTAATCTTGCATATAAAGTCAGTATCTCAGATATAAGAGAAATCAAAGAGAACAAGAGGAATAAGATAAGAGAAGAAGGAAATAAGTCCACAGGTAGAGAGAATAAGCCTTATAGCATCTGATAGACCAAAGCTTTGTTGTTACAAGATGAAGTCATATCTGTGGTTATATTCTGACCCACTATATCTTCTATAGCTTTATTAACTACTACATTAACATTCTTATTTCCAGAATACTCAACTTCAACATTAATAATAGCCAGATTACTAGGTAAGTTATCCTCAAAAAATCTAATGTCATACAAAGTAATTAACTTATTATTTTCTAGATCTTATAAATGATAGCCTTTAGTCTCATCAGACAATCACCCTAATATTTGTATCTAAGACTCCAACTTCTCTTTTATAACCTCCTTAGATATCTGTACCCAACTAAGCAAACTGAAAATTCTCAAATATGAAACATCTAGTTTCCACTCAGTCTAGACCTCAAAAAGAATTACTCTATTAAGACCAGTGGTTAGTATCATTCTTCTAATATATACCACATACATGAAGGCCTCATCCTAGTAGTATAGCTCAATTCCAGTAGTATGTAGTATATATCAAACTATCTTAAAGAAAGTGGCAATTGCATATTTTGCAATTCCATTACAAACTCTAAACCATTGTTACAAAAAATGTTGAACCTTTCTACCTGACTGCCTCTCCATCATTACAATAATATTCCTTATAGCTTTACTGATCTCTTTCTTCAATTTCAACAGCTTTCCTACAGAATAATAACAACTCACCTCAACCACAACTAGAGTATATGCATACCCATCTTATATTACAACTAACATAAGGCCTGTCAAGTCTATTATCACAAGTTTCATATAGTTGTGTTTAGTTGGACTCTACTTAGACAAGAGAAGACAATATGACTTTCTGTGAGTGCAACTGCTGTACAAGTAGTCAAATATCAAAGAAAACTCAATAGTAAGTTCCTTCACCAGATCTTACTTAAATATTGTATTAATCATGCTCAGGTCTAAATTGTAAGAGAAACTCTTGAGAGTTCATTCTAAGATAATGATTAGATAATAATATCAGTGGTAATCTTATCTACATCTCTTGATCTATTGCTGCATATCTATCTATCTCTTTTTTCTTTGTTAATTATTATGCTTAGACCTTATTGGATAATCATATCTAATAGTCTGTATTATAAGTACTGTACTATATAATAGACTACCTTCTATAATATATATAAGAGCTTGTATGAGTAGATCTCCTTTTACCTAAATATCAGCCTAGCTTCTAGAATACTTACCTAGCTTAATAAGTGAGATTCTCCTATATAAATGGTCTATCCTTCTATGCTATAAGTATATTGTGTTACCTGTAGCTACAAAGACTTGATTACTAGTAATGTCTTCAACCTGAACATAGTATAGAGTTCTATTATGCTCAGCTAATATTGTATAGAATAGTTTATTACTACTTAGCTTAATAACTAGACTAGCCTTATACTTCAAATATCTACTCTCTTTTTACAAAGCTCCAAGACTAATGAGGTTTGTACTAAGACCAGGGATATGAAGAATGTTGTAAAGAATAACAGTGAGTAATCCAGCTAGTAATATAGTCCAGAAGTATACTGATTCATGACTGGCAATAAGAACATAATTATAACTGTTGATAGTGACATATTGTTTAATATTTTGAACAGTGGTGTAAAAGCTGAAATAGTATCATTCATCAAACATATGAACTATTAAACTGTAATCTAACAACAGCTCCTTCTCTTTAACAACCTTTCTTACCATCAATATATATTTAACCACTCTTTGACTAAGATTCTTCCCAACTGGATACAAGTTATCAACTATATAATTTGCAGATGTTGACCTTTTACCCTTTTTATTCATCTTTTTTTGATATTTCAAGTACTCTTGTATTCCACTCCAGTATTTCTTTTCACTGCAATTCTGACAGACATTTTCAGACTTTAGTTTGTATTTAGGTTTCTTTTTCTTTTCACCATTACTTCTACTAGTTTGACTACTATTCTTATCTAACTTAGATAATAGGACCAGCTATTCTGTCATTGTTTTCTTCTTTTTCTTTTCTAGCTCTTTGTTATTTACCAACCTATCAAATATAATATTTAATTCTATAACTGCTATATCTAAGGTAAGCTTTGATCCATAACTAAATAAAGATCACTTGACTTCTTTCTATTCTGCAGTGAATGGAAAATAGCATTAATAAAGTAGATGTCATCAAAGAGTACACTGTAGTCAAGAATATATTGCCAAAGAGTCATCATAGATCTAATGTAGTTGTTTATCAGGATACTCTCATCTCAATGCTTGTACCAGATTTCTTGGATGTAATAATATACATTCATATATCATTGAGTAACAAAATATAACTAATAAAGATAATTCTACATGTTCTTGGAAATTGAGACTCCAGACATATATTTCTACTCAAAAGAGTCAATAGTACTCTTAATTAGTCTTTTAGTGGTATCATTATTCCATATCTAGATACAATAACACTCCTAAGCCTTTTTCCAATAAACATAATTTAGTAAGTAAAAGAATAAATCAAAGTTCTAGCTCTTTTCATTAGAACCCTTATATCAAGATCAAAGAATATAGACTTAGTTTTTTCTTCATTTTCTTTCTCATTTTATTTTCCTTTCAAGTTATTTTTCTATTTTTAGAACTCTGGGGTTAGGGTTATAAGTGATTGGTCACACTGTCACATCTGTCACATCTGATAGTATGGTCACAACATTGATCATGGGACTTAAGAAAAAGAAATAGAAGGTTCTGGAACAAAATGACATCATACAACATGGACACCACATGTTGGCCTTATGCTTTACACATGGTTATTTAGGGTAGGATGCACAGTAGTTAACACAGACCATCTGTAAGAGTATATAAGATAGACTATTTTGTAAAGAGCTCTTTACTGAGTTTTCTTGT
>Ga0157357_1000746_pt1 | contig 13757 bp, 11 predicted proteins | sample AttcapACBM1_FD_111485 | JGI IMG/M metagenome (GOLD analysis project Ga0157357, IMG submission 111485) | Fungus gardens microbial communities from leaf cutter ant in Botucatu, State of Sao Paulo, Brazil - Atta capiguara ACBM1 | ecosystem: Host-associated > Fungi > Mycelium > Unclassified ... | reverse complement strand
TGATATCTGAACCTTGGGTGCACTCTCAGAGGTTTAGGAGTGATTCAGAAGTTCAATAATGATGACAATGATGATTAAGATCAATACAGATAATAAAGAATAAAGATTGATGAAAATTGATGTAAAATGATATTGTTAAGTCTAAGGTCTAATCCTCAGACATAGAAGTATATATATAAAAGAGTGGTGGTCCATGCACAAGCTGTTGCCATCACATGATCAAAACTTGTACCTGGTGGGAGTTGTCATCTATCATAGCAGATGTCAGGCTAATTTTAGAAAATAACTAATTATGTCACTACATTGATATGTTTGTATCTCTACCAATACTTATTGCTTTGAGATGTATCATATATCATTGTAAATAAATTGATGAGCACTTTCCAACACAAGTTCAATCATGTGAATCTGCTCAGCTGTTCATGAGATATTAGCAGACAAAGCTTTTATAGCTACTGATGACCTGATATCTCAGTCATTTGTTGTTGCTTTTGTACATCATGCATATGTGCAGATAGCCCTCATTTGGGGCTTTCCAGCACAACTTAGTTTGTGAAAATCAGTCTACTGGTTGTGGAGATATAAGCTGAATGAAGTTTGTGACACCATGCTTGTCTGTCTTCTTTCTCTAACTTCTTTTGTACCTTTTATTCTCTAGTGTTATTTCTCTGAATTTTCTCTAATAATATGATCTCTTTTACTACTTAATTTCCTCTGAGTACTATTACTTCTACTTCTGTGTTAATCCTTCTTGTTCAAAGCTCTTCTTTGAGCATCTTAATTTTTTTGTTGGTTATCATTCTTCATGTCCACCTAGTCTTTTCTTGATAAGATATCTACTTTTATATTTGTTTTTTCTGGAATATGCCATAAAATGAAGTCATAGTCTTATAACTTCAAATACTATCTTGCTTGCCATCTGTTGAGTTTGTGTGGTTCTCAGAAATACTTGAGGTTCTCATGGTCTATTCAAACTTCAAAATTTTCTGTGGCATCTAATAAGTATTGCCTTTATTTTGTTAAGGCTTTTACTATAGTTAGTAGTTCTTTGTTGTATATTTCATAGTTTCTTTCAGCTGCTTACATTGTTCTTGATAAAAAATGCTATGAGTTTCCATTTCCCTTTCTGTTTCTGAGATAGAACTCCTCTAATTGTATGTTCTGATGCATTAGTTTCTACTTTGAATTTTTCTTTCTTCTTTGGTAGAGCAAGTACTAGCTGACTTGTGATTTTGTTTTTTAATTCTTCAAATGTCTTTTGGTATTGTTCTTTCTATTTCTACTCTTTCTTTCTTGAGTTCATTGAGAGGTTTTGCCATATAACTAAAGTTCTTGATAAAATATTGGTAGAAATTTGTAAACTTTAAGAAGCTTTCTACTTTTATTTTGGTAGGGGTTTTCCATTCCTTGACAGTCTCGACTTTGTCATTTTCTATTTGTACTTCTTCTTCTACTACTTCTAAAATGGATATCTCCTCAGTATTAAAGTTATATTCTAATTGTTTAAAACAAAAATTGTGTTTTTCTACTATTTTCAAGAATTATATTGTTCTTTCTTCAAGTTCTTTCCTTGTTTTGATAGGTATAACAAAGTCATCTATGTAATTGGCTAACAATCTTTCATGTAAGAGTTTTTGGAACATACTATTCATCATCTTTGGAATGTTTCCAGTGAGTTGTATAACCCAAAATATATTACTTTTGGTTTGAATAGTCCTTTTTTGGTTAAAAATGTGGCCTTTTATTCATTTCTTTCTTTGATTCATATATTGTTATATCTCCAGTTAAGATCCAATTTGTTAAAGTACTTGGTATTCTTAAGCTTGTCAATTACTTCCCTAATTAAGGGTAATAGTGTCTTATCTTTTATTGTGTGCTGGTTCAATTTCCAGTAATCTTGTACTAGTCATAGAGATCCATTCTTTTTTGAAATGTAGAAACATAATGCTACATATCATGAACTTGATTCTATAATAAGTTTTACCTTGAGCTGTTTTTCCAACCATTGGTTTAACACTTCATCCTTTTTAACTGTTATTGTATAGGTTTTGGCATTTAGTTTCTTTAGTGTATCTTTTATCAGATTAATCTTGTAGTCTTATTTTCTTTGTTCTGGTAGCTTTTCAAATTTCTTGTTGAATAAATAAGTGAATGGTTGAATATACTTTGATAAATTTTCTAGATTGGTTGGGTCTAGATCCTTTTCTATTTTCTTCTATATGTTTCTATTCTTCATCTTTTATCTTATCCTACAGTCCTTTGCTAAGTATTCTACTTTATCATATTTGTAGCATTTTCATATCTCTCTTTATTTCTTCAGCTTTCTGTGATCTTTTGTCATATGTCCATAAACATTGTAGTTAAAGTATCTGTGTTTTCTATCTTTGTTGTAATTATCTTTGAACTTCCTAATCTCCATGGTTGCCTTTTTTCCTCTATAGGTAATTTCTATTTCTATTCTATAGTTGTATCTTCTTTCTGTAAACTCATATCTCCATTCAACTGAGATGATTGCTACTTTCTACTTTTTAAATGTATTTAATGTTGCTACAAGCAAGTATCCCAATATAGTCTTGATAATATTGCTCCTAATGTTCTTCTTTAATAAGAATATTACATGCATGTCATCTATTTCCGTCTTTATGACTAATACTTTGAATTCAGTCATGAAATTTGCAATATGCTTTTTTTCTGTTATAATATCTTGATTTTTCATTTGGCATCTATTGTCTTACTCTTGCTACTGAATGCTATTTCAACTTCTTTAACAAACTTGTTTATTACAAAATAAACTACTTACTTATTTGTGATATTTGAATCTTGGATATACTCTCAAAGATTGAGAAGTGATTTAGAAGTTCAATAATGATGATAATAATGATTAAGATTAATACAGATATTAATGATAATGAAGAATAATGATTATTGATTATTGATGAAAACTAATAATAAATAATGTTGTTAAGTCTAAGGTCTAATTCTCAAATATAAAAATATATATACAAAATAGTAATAGTCTATATGCAAGCTATTTCTATCACATGATCAAAACCTGTACCTAGTGGGGCTATTATCTATCATAGTAGATGTTAGGCTAATTTTAGAAAGTAACTAATTATATTATTATATTGATATGCTTGTATCTCTATAAATACTAATATCTATATGATGTATAATATATTGTTAAAAACTGTTTGATGAACACTTTCTAATACAACTTTAATTATAGAAATCTATTTAGTTATTTCTGAGATAATAGCTAATAAAACTTGTAGTTACTGGTGGTCTGATATCTTAGTAATCTGTTATCACTTTTGTACATTCTATATATATGTCAGAGTTACAAACATTGGACTATATTTTATTTTTATTTTTCTATTTTATTTTTACTTTTTTTTCATTTTTATTTCTCTTTTATTTAGAGTTAGGATTTAATAAGATATTATGGTCACAACTGTCACAAACCTGTCACACTATGTATCATGCAAGTCACAGTCACATAATCATATAATCACAAGAAAAAATGATAGAAGATTCTAGAAAAAATGATATTATACAATATGTATAACATATATTGATCTTAATGTAGACATATGGTCATTTAGTATAAGCTAATCACAGTAGTAGCACAGACTATCAGTCTGGGTATATAAGATAGACAATCTTATACAGAGTTCTCTATTGAGTTCTCTTGTATAAACTCTATATAAGATTCTTCTCATTGACCAGCTCTAAAATCTTTAAATTGTAACAATATATGTAGATAGCCATTATTTAGAGCTTTCTAGTACAACTTAGTTTGTGAAAATTGGTCTACTAGCTGTGGAGATACAAGCTGAATAAAGTTTATGATAGACTATTATATATGATATTATATTATACCTTTTGTGTCAAGATCGTTGAAAGTGGACTTCATTTTTCAGTTTTTCTTTTTCTTTTCATTTTTCTATTTTCTATTTTTAGAAAAACTAGAGTTAGGGTTAGAAGTGATCAGTCACATCAGTCACAATCTGATGGTGTGGTCACAACATTGATCACAAGACTTAGGAGAACGGAATAGAAGGTTTTAGAACAAATGATGTCATATAACATGGATAACACATGGTCATTTAGGATAGGGTGCACAGTAGTGAGCACGGACCATGGTTAGTAGTATATAGGGTAGATTAGTCTAAGGACTTAAGACTATAACATTTTTCATAAGTCCAAAATAATAAAAATAAAAATAAAACTTAAAATAAAATACAAGGAAAATAAGAAAAGAAAAATAAAATGAAAATAAGTCTAATATTCACAACTCTGATATATAAAGTATAAAGTATTAATTGTAACAAAATTTGAGTTGCTAAAGCCTATAAGCAATACTGTAGATCTTTAATTATCAAGTTCTTTACCAATACCACACTACAATACTACTAGACTCTGTCTACTCTTACAACAACTCTATAGACCTCTATATTCTCTCTTTCAACTATTGATTCACTTTATAACATTGAAGTTCTTGACTGCACAGTTCTATTATTTTATAGTCAGGTTACCAAATATTCTACCTAATATTCTACTTGATTAGAATAGACTCTTGGGTACTTATAATAGCTGTTATCTTTAGAAAACTCTATCCTGTTCTCTTAAAATTTCTCTAGAGATCATAAACTATACAAACACTATGAACTTTGTCTAGTTGCTCTAACAGCAGAACAGGATCTTCTTTCTAAGACTTCAATATAACAATTGGTCTAGTAGTCTAAGATTATTTACTCTCATATCTTAATCTCTCATATTATTTCTTATTTCTTGATAGATGTTTGTCTCTAATGACCATTTCATAATCTTTGTCAACACTAATAAGGCTTTAGAATCTCTTCAGTATCATCTATAGGAAGTAGCTGAGCATTAGTGACTAACAATATTCTAGCCAGTCTTATGAATCAGTTCTGAGATCTGTTCTCTGCATCCATAGATATACTTTCTCTCTATAATTTGCCCAACTAATACTCTTATACCTAGAAATATTCTATTACTTTTAACACCATGTTTCTTTTCTACTAGACTTCAATAGTAATTGGCAAGTAGGTTGAGCTTTTCTTAGTTCCTATTCTTTGTATATCTAATTATTTATAGACCAATTTATATGTGACTAAGACAAGGTCTTATGGGCCTAGTCTATTGTTATGTGGTTATAGTTTGAGAAACTTTTTTACTCTCATTTCTTTCCTGTTAATGCTGCTATGGAAGCTATCAACCAATTTAAGAGAATAGTATACTATTAGTAGAAGAGTTGTCCAATTCAATATTATCTAGACAAGTTTCAAACCTTAGTTTCCAAAGTTAGCTATACTAACTTACATATCATAGTAGTTAAGTTCCATTGCAGACCTTGAACAGCAATTTAGAATCAGATCGTAATTTTATCAGTGGAAAGACTAGAAGACATAGACCTTCTAGCTTGGTTTAATGTTACATAGTAAATAGATCAAGCTTAACAAGCTAACAAAGTATTTTAGTTAACTATCACATCTCATTCCAACTATATCTACCTTAACTTATAGATAATCTTTTCTCTCTCATCTATACTTCTCAACCTCCTCTAGTATAGATCATGTATCTCTATTCTACCTTGAATGTCCTTGCTGGTCTCTTGTTAACTTTATGGATCTCCATTTCCTAACATCTGAGAATTACTAAAAATTAAAATAACTTGCTTAATAGCCTTCATTTCAAATAACTACCCTAAGTAGCATATCTAGTATATAATTTAGTAGTTTATACTGTATTAGTTATTCTGAAAATTGACTAAAACTGATATCCACTTCTAATGTTAGCAACAGTACATCTTGCTATCCTTGTGTAGTTTTAATTCACTAAGTTCTCCAAGTCCACTTCCAAAATATGAGACTAGTGTGGCTAGTAGAGGTACAGTACACAAGCTGAAGCCAAAGATCATTCCAATCCATCTTCTGCATTCTTGGATAATATGCTAACTAATATATTTTGACTTCCAAGATACCTTATTGTTAGAAATGCAAAGATTAGACTCTATTTTATTTACTTTTCTTTTCAGTCTATTCTATTTTTAGAATTAGAGTTAGGAATTAGGGGAAGGTCACAGATCATACTGTCACATGATCATGTACCATGATAGTAGAAGGTTTTGGAAGAAATAATGTCATATCAGGTGTTACATACATAATGGCCTTAAGGTAGATACATGGTTACTTAGGGTAGGCTAAAGTAGTGCACAGACCAGTAGTCTAAGGTATATAAGATAGACAGTCTTGTACTAAGCTTTCTATTGAGTTCTCTTGTGTAAACTCTATATAAGGTTCCTTTTCTTGACCAAACTCTAAGATCTTGAGATTATAACATTAGAACTCAATTCCTTTTCTTAAGACTGTCCAACACAAGATCCTCTCACACTCTTATTCTCTTATCATCCTCAACTAAAGGGCAATACTACCCTTCAGTCAAGAAGAGTTGCTGGACCTTAGGCATAAGGAGAATACTAGTTAGGTAGAGAAAGCCTAGCTATTTGATTGTACCAAAGTCCACTGGTATCTTTCAGACATGTCACCTTTTGTAGATGTGCTATATACTCTTTTTAAGTATTAGCTCTATGCTATAGACCCTCTTGTGATCTGTCTATGCAGGAGAACAACAAGCATCCTCAAGATCTTGCTTAGAGTAAAATGGTCTTCTTGTTTACTCTTTCCTTAGAGCAATAGTTAATAGAGTAGGTAATCAGTAGATGGTGTGAGGTAGGACAATCAGAGGGCTCACTAACATCTACAGAGACAGTGTCAAGTTCAGAATATGAATCAGAGAGTGAGTCCAACACAGGATCTGCCCTCTCCCCACATTGTTCACCACTATCCACCCCACTGTCTCTCACACCATCATCATCACCATCAATACCACTACTATTATACACTATGAGTCAATGTGGCCAAATCAACTATGAGCTTTTAGCTCAATGATAACAGAAACAGCTTACAGCACTATAGGCTCAAATCCATACTTTACTAGTAGCACAAGAAATAAGAGAAGGAGAAGGAGTAAGCACAGAAGTGGCAAAGCCACAAGTGTTTGACAGGACTCCAGAAAAAGTCTCAGGTTTTATTACAATATATAAGTTATACATTAAGATAAAGATGAGAGGAGTGGCAGTAGAAGAATAGATTCAATAGATATTGTCATATGTGTAAGGAGGGTCAACTGATGTATGAAAGGAGAATATTTTGGAAGATTTAGAAGAGAGGTTATTGGAATATGAAACAGCAGGGGAATTTTTGGTAGATATAAAGAAGGAGTTTGGAGGAGGAGATAAGAAAACAGTCAAGATGGTAGAATTGAAAAGGTTGGAACAAGAAGAGAGGACAATGGAGAAATTTGTTCAAAAATTCAGAAGAGCAACAAGAGGAAGTGAGTATAAAAGGAGACTCTTAGTAGAGGAATTCAAGTGAGAAATGAATGGAACTATATACCAAAGACTTATGGAGTCAGAATGGCAGCTGTCCTCAATTGAACAATGGTATGATAGGGCAATTGCTTTGGATAGAAACTAGAGGAAAAGTAGGAGAAAGGAAGAGAAATTGAAAGGATGATGAGAACAGAGGCCACAGGCTCCAAGGTTAAATGGTAAAGAGACACCTAGGTAGCAATTGCTATGGCCTTAAGTCTGGCCTAGAAGACAGGAGGTCCCTCAACAATAGATACTGGCAAGATCTGTTCCAATGGAAGGAGTGGAGAGGACAAATGTAGTAATGGTGTACCCTAATTAGAGGATAAGATTTGTACAACATGACCCATATACTATGGATATGGATAAGAGAAGGAATTGTTATAGTTGTGGGGAATTTGGCCATCTAGTATGGAATTATAGGAGACAAATTATGAGCCAGGAGAGGAGAATGGAATATAAGGACAATTGTAATAAGGAACAGAGCAATTTAAATGGGGAGGGAGATCTAATAGTCCTTAATTAAGTCTCAGTAATAGGTTTTCAATACTTTCTAGAGTAATGGAAAATACATCCTGCTGTAACCTAAACAATAGAGATATGTTAAAAGAGGTGACAGTGAAAATAGAGCTAAAGAGGATCAACATGCAAGAAGGGATGATAGTGGAAGTGTTGTTGGATAGTGGGGCTATAGGGTTAGTAATGAGCTCAGAGTTCATAAGGAAGCAAGAGTTTAAGTTAAAAAGGATAGAAAGACCAATTTATATGAGAAATATGGATGGGATGTTCAACAAGGAAGAACTGATAGAACATACTGTGGTGGTCAATATCTATTATCAAGGACATAGAGAGAGGATGGAAATAGATGTGATAGGGAGGCAGAAGTGGAACATAATTTTGGGAATGCCATAGCTTGTACACCACAATTCAGAAACTGACTGGAGAACAGGAGAAGTAAAAATAACAAGATGTCTAGAGGAATGTAGAAAGCAGTGGAGGCCAAAGCAGGGGAAGTCAGAATGGCAGAAGCAGATGGAAGAAAAGAAAAGAGAGAAAAAGGAAAAAAGACAAGAAGGAACAGAAAAAGAAAGAGGAAAAGACTTAGAAAGGAAAAGACAATAGAAGTAAAAAGAGTGGCAGAAGAATGGAAAATCTGGGATAAAGAAGAAGAAGCAGTGAAGTCAGAAGCAGAGGTAAGGAAGCTGATACCAGAATGCTTCTACAAGTGGATCTAGGTTTTTGGAAGAAAGGCTAGTGAATGGATGCCCATGAGAAAACTATGGGACCATGCTATTGACATAAAGAAAGGGTTTGTACTGAGAAAGGAGAAGGTATATCCACTGTCAAGGGAGAAAAGAAAAGAGGTATGCAAGTTCATCTCAGAACAATTGAGAAAAGGGTATATTAGGCCCTCAAAGTTGCCTCAAACAGCACCAGTGTTTTTTGTAGGGAAAAAGAATAGACAGAAGCATATGGTACAGGAATATAAGTATCTAAATGAATGGACTATAAAAAAATAATTACCCTTTGCTTTTAATTTTGGATATTGTAGAGAACATAGGTACCAAGAAAGTATTTACAAAGATGGACTTGAGATGAAGTTACAATAATGTACGGATAAAGGAAGGGAATGAGTGGAAGACAGCATTCACAATACTAAAGGGGTCATTTGAGCCAATGGTAATGTTCTTCAGACTAATGAACTCACTTGCAACTTTTCAGACTATGATGAACAAACTCTTATGAGATCTTATCAACACTGGGAAGGTAGCAAGCTTTATAGATGATGTAATAATTGGAACTGAGATGGAGGAGGGGCATGATGAGATAGTAAAAGAAGTAGTAAAGCTGTTAGCAGAGAATGATCTATACATGAAACCAGAGAAATGCAAGTAGAAGGTGAAGGAAGTAGGGTTCTTAGGGGTAATAATAGGACCTGAAGGAATAAAGATAGAAGAATAAAAGATGAAAGGTGTGCTGGACTGGCCAACTCTATAAGGAGTTAAAGATATACAGAAGTTTTTAGGGTTAGTAAACTACTACTACCAATTTATTAAAGACTTTACAACAATAGCCAGACTATTACATAATATGGTAAAAAAGAATAAGGAGTGGGAGTGGACTGAATGATAAGAGAAGGTGTTTGGAGAATTGAAGAAGAGATTCACAAGAGAACTAGTGCTAGCAGCACCAAACTTAGATAAAAAAATGAGAATGGAAGTAAATACATCAGACTATGTGACAGAGGGAGTATTATTTACAGAGTGTGAAGATGGGTGATGGAGGCCAGTAGCTTTCCTCTTGAAATCTCTAAATAAGACAAAGAGAAACTACAAAACTCACAACAAAGAAATGTTGGCAGTTATAAGAGAGCTAGAAAATTGGAGATATCTATTAGAGGGTGCAAAATTTAAGTTTGAGGTCTGGACAGACCATAAAAACTTGGAATACTTTATGAAGACACAAAAGTTAAACAAAAGACAAGCCAGATGAGCTTTATATTTGTCTAGATTTGACTTTATCTTGAAACATGTTTCAGTAATACAAATGGAGAAGGCAGATGGACTTAGTAGATGATCAGACTAGAAAGTAGGTATAGAAAAGGATAATGATAATTAAGTATTTATAAAAATAGCTAGAAGTAAGGATGAAGAAGTAGTTAGAGTAGTAGAGAAGATGAAGAAGGCAGAAATAAAAGTATTGAGAAAGGATGAATGGCAGTTAGAAAGGGATTTGGTATTAAAGAAGGGTAAAATATATATGCTAAAGGATGAAGTATTGAGAGTGGAAATTATTTGACTACATCATAATGTACCAATAGCAGAATATAGAGGAAAATGGAAAACAATGGAATTGGTAACAAGAAATTATTGGTGACCAGAGGTAATGAGAGATATGGGAAAGTACATAAAGGATTGTGATATGTGCTAAAGAATATAGGATAGGATAGAAGGATTAGTAGAAAAGTTGAAGTTGAATGAGGTTCTGGAAAAACTATGAACACATCTGATGGTAGATTTCATAATGAAGTTACCATTAGTGGCTGAGAAAGACACAATCCTAGTAGTCTGTGACAGGCTGTTCAAAATGACACATTTTGTGGCAACAACTAAAGAGACATCAACAGAAGGGTTGGTATGGTTGTTTAGAGATAATGTGTGGAAACTACATGGATTGCTAGAGAGTGTAGTGTCAGATAAGGGACCCCAGTTTGTAGCAAATTTGACAAAGGAGTTGAACCAAATGCTGGTAATTGAGACCAAGTTATCAACGGTATTCCATCTCCAAACAGATAGCCAGATAGAAAGAATGAACTAGGAACTAGAACAATATCTGAGATTCTTTATAAACCATAGGCAAAAGGATTGGCCAGAATGGTTGGTATTGGCTGAATTTGTAATAAACAACAAAATACACTCAGCAACCAAAATGTCACTGTTTATGGCAAATTATAGAAGGGAGTTGAGAATAGGAGTAGACATCAGGAGAAAGAGAAAGATGGAGAAAGCAATGGAGTTTGTAGAGAGGATAAAAAAGATGTAAGAGAAAGCAGAAGTAGCATTAAAGAAAGCATAGGAAAAAATGAAGTGACAAGCAAATAGGGAAAGAAAAAGGGTAGAAGTATGGAAGATAGGGGATAAAGTGATGTTGAGTATGAAAGATTTGGTGTTTAAGGAGAAACTAGCAAAGAAATTAGTGGACTGATATATTGGTCCATATACTATTGATAAAGTAGTTTCTACTAATACAATCAAATTATAACTGCCAACTTTAATGAGAATTCATCTAGTTGTGAATGTCAGTCAAGTAGTATGATACAAGGAACAAGTAAAGGGACAGAAAGCAGAGGAGGGGAAACCAGTAGAAGTAGAGAGAGTTGAAGAATGGGAGGTAGAAAAAATCTTAAATAAAAGAAAAGTAAGAGGAGTAGTAAAGTACTTGGTCTAATGGAAGGAGTTCACAGCAGAATATGATAGTTGGGAAAGAGTGGAGAATTTGGAGAATGCAAAAGAGGTGGTAGCAGAGTTTGAGGGGAGGACAAATACAGAAGTAAGACAACAAGAGTAGTTGAAAATAGTAGAAGAAAAGAACTTTTGAAGAGGAAAGTTGCCAGGAAAATGACTAGAGTTAGGAATTAGGAGAATGTCACAGGTCACACTGTCACATGATCACATACCATGATGGGAATGGTAGAATGTTCTAGAAAAAATGACATCATACTAGGTACTACACACATGATAGTTTTAAGATAGACATATAGTCACTTAGAGTAGGCTAAAGTAGTGTACAGACCAGTAGTCTGAGGTATATAAGGTAGACAGTTCTATACTGAGCTTTCTGTCAAATTCTCTTATGTAAACCCTATATAAGGTTTCTTTTCTTGATCAAACTCTAAGATCTTGAGATCATAACACTTATCTTCTAAGTACTATAAGATTTCTCTATCATCTCCATTCCTAAGTAACTATTTTTTATCTCTTTATTGCTCTTATATTAGCTACTGTTGGTACTCTATGTAAGTATCTCCATTGATATAGACACTACCTAGAAATCTTGTCTCATCTCTGTTAAAAGATGTTACTACTATATAGATCCAAACTACATAGTCTGCAGATATCCAATGAGTTGGATGTTTGGCAGTTAACTGCTAAGTAATAGAAGAAGCTGATAAAAGACTTATGTATATATCAAAGGACATTAAGATCAGCTAACAGTTGGAACTCATAGACAATAATAGTACTGATAGTATTGTAGACAATCAGAATTTTGCATAGAGCAGCTAGTAATTTGTATGCTCTGACTGCTAGTAAACAAGTTTGCTGTACTTGAGATAAAAGAATATATCTCTGAAGATAGTGATTCTTCAAATGTATCTGTTTGTACATTTCATACTAACTCTGCAGCCATCACTAGATGTTACAAGTGACAAAATAAATTACTCCTATACCCAATAATGTTCTTTATACAAGTTCTAGTAGACTCTAGAGCCACAGGAATTTTTATTAATTATGGCTTTATAGAAAAACATTGCATAGATATCTACAAGCTATACTAGTCTTTAATATTGATAGTGCCCTAAACAAGAATAGTCAAATATCTAAGGTGGTGGATATAGTTCTATATTACTAGTTACATTTTGAACAGGTTTTATTGCTTATAGTTTACAGTCTAAGTAAATAAGACCTTATTCTTAGTGTTATAAGATGAAAGTGTGGATAGACTTTAGGACAGATAAGATAAGATAAGATAAGATAAGATAGTAGTTATATTATTAGTCTACAATGAGAGAGAGGAGGAATGTGACTAGAAAGTCATATGACATTATGTCATAGGGTCTAGAGTAGTCTAGAGCAGTCTAAAAGAATTGGGAAGGGTCTAGAGATAGAGTGACGTCAAGGAACACGTTAACAGCATGGTTTCCTTATGGTGTACACATAGTGCATGCATGTATGACAGAGATTAAGAGAGTATGACGTCAGGGCACATGTATATGGCATGTTGGCCTTAAGGAAGACATATAGTGGATGAGTAATGGACATGAGGACAGGGCATGAACATTAGGGTAGGCATAGAGAAGTCATAGCACAGACCATGAGGACTTTATATAAATAGTTGGTAGAATACTGTTATAGTTCCCTGTCAAGTTCTCTTGTGAATACACAACTCATATTCCTACTAGATATCTGCCCTGTGAGATTTATTGCTTGTGCTGCTATTGAACTTTGTGTCTAGTGGTTGCCACAACACTTAGTTTCACATGATTGAAAATTACAACTCCAAGATAAACTAGCAAAAGAGAGAGATGGTTATGATATAATATTCCATATGTTATACTAGTTGCTAAAATATTTAGAAGATTAGGAAATGCTAGAAATGTGCTCTCAATATATATAAGTCTGGTCTATTTTCTACTTTGGTAGATAATTAGAAGAATACACTCCAAACTCTACAGACTTCCACTCAGTATCAAAAAGAGCTGAGTGATTGTTTTTATCAAATTTGGTGATATGTTATAAATCAACTTCTAAGACTTCTAAGACTTCCACTTTCTGACTTCTGAATAGAACTTTAACATATCTAAGAGTACTTCTGTATCTATGATAGTTAGCATATAGATTAGCCTTTTATGTTTTACCTCCTAGTAACTTGTCACCTAGACTTCAGATTATCTTATATTCTAGAAGCTGTTTCTATAACATCTCCTTTACACTACTACTACTATCTTTGTCAAGAACGAAAGAAGTGGACTTAATATTTTTCTATTTTCTTTTCTCATTTTATTTTATTTTTGATTTATTTC
>Ga0157357_1000741_pt1 | contig 13777 bp, 13 predicted proteins | sample AttcapACBM1_FD_111485 | JGI IMG/M metagenome (GOLD analysis project Ga0157357, IMG submission 111485) | Fungus gardens microbial communities from leaf cutter ant in Botucatu, State of Sao Paulo, Brazil - Atta capiguara ACBM1 | ecosystem: Host-associated > Fungi > Mycelium > Unclassified ... | reverse complement strand
CTTTTTATGCAGTTACCCAATATAAAGAACTACTAAGAAATTGAACCCATAACCTCAAGTAGGTTTGAGATAAGCATAATACACATAGACAGGGGGCTCTTCCACTATGCCATCTCTTCCCAGAAACTTCTTCTAGCAGTCTTATTATCTGACTACTAATTATCTATTATAACATGTGACTGTAATGTGACATCTTTGTCATCTAGTTCTAATCTTATCTACAACTTCTGCTAAGTCTTGCTAAGTCTGATATTTATGTGTTCTAATAATTATATGATTTTTATAATTGCTATGTCCAGGGCAGATCATAACAGAAGGAAGGAGACCTAGTATGGATGGATAGCTTGAACATCAGCTCTAATACATCAGCTCTAATTGCCCAATCAAGAAGTTAGTCTTCAAGAAAGCAGGTTCATTTCTAATAATCAAGAAGATTGGATCCTCAGCATATGAACTTTGAATTCCCAAGAGCCTATACCCAGTCATTATCAAATCTAAGCTGAGCCCTTACCACAGACTAATCTTTGCTCAACAACAGGAGACCTCACTAATAGTCATTACGCCAAACCAAGAGAGTGCCACACAAGAGGTTGAAAGGATCCTGAACTCCAGAAGACGAGGGGACAGACTACAATATCTCATCAAGTGGCAAGAACAACCATTTGAGGAATCCATATGGGAGAACCGAGGCAAAGAGACATCACAATTATGTCAGGACTTCCACAACAGTCACCTGGATGTCCCTATGATTTGATTCCAATCATACAGTGACGGTTCAACTACTCCGGGACATGGGGGGCAGTTTAATGTAGCAACAGCATGACATGTTCCTTAGTCTCTGTCTGGTCACTAATATCACTGGTCTGTGGAGGTTTCGTAACAAAACCCATCTCAGATTCATTGCAATGTGTCGGGTGATTGCCATATATTCCAGGTTGGATAGTGGAGGTGTACGAACTCTGAGTATATACGCCTTCTCCATTGCCGTCGCGAGCGCCTGTGCGAACATTGTTGATTTGACCACCACTTTTTTGTGATGCTAGTTTTATTGTATCTCTGTGCGTGGGAATTGCGTTTATGAAAGTGCTTGCTTGCTGTCGGAGTCGTAGCTTATGACGTCTTCTTTTCAACCCACCAGAGCATCTCCTCCACTGCGCTCAACAAAACCTATCCACGGTTTCCGTGGACCACCCTCCATTGATTTCTCAGTGATCTCCAGTTCCACTGTTGTTGTGCCAGAGCTTTTGAATCTAACTCCGGATGACATAGAATTCATTGAAGCTGTTATCAAGCGAGCCGGGCCTTTCGCAGCCACTTTTCCTCTCGTCTTCAAGGCTTATAATGATGTTCTCAAGGAACGAGGCATGGATGCTGGCGAGGTGAAATATTATGGAAAACTCTTGAAGCTTGGGACCATGAAAGGAAAAAATTGGGGTGAAAAATGGAATGCTATTCAGAAATATCACCCGCAGGTAGCTCTCAAGCCTCGGATTTTTTGAATTTTAATTTCTCACCCTCAAAATTGACAGCCAAAAGAACATCCAAGGCGTATCCGCGGAAACGCGTCACCACGCGTCGATTCGCATTTAGCGCAGGAAATGCCAGCACCTGCCTTGCTGCGTTTACAGGACATTGACGTGGAAATTTCAGACTTGGACGAAGACCAAAGACGCTCAATCACACCAACTCCTACAAAAGGATCAGGGAGTTTTCTCCCCACGCCTGCTTCGAACAATCGGTTTTCAGTTGCTCGTCGAGGGCTCGTGAATAGTCGAGGTCAAAGCTCAACGGATGAAGACGATGTTTGGGATAAGATTCGAATGCAACAACTAGAGGCGGAGGCAGATCAGTTCCGGGAAGAGAGGCTATTGGGAAGGTGTTGGGGAGTTTGGGTGCAGAGTTATCGATGGATTATGGTGCGTGTGTCCTCGCACAGAAACTTTACTATACTGAAGGCGAAAGGATAGGCTCAACATACACGAGTTGACCAAGTAAGAAGCGCACTTCTTCTTAGACTGGCTTTCCACCACTGGAGAAGTTCCTTTTCTTCCCTCAAGGCGATAAATGAGGATGTCATTGTGCTTGACAACGAGCGACGAATTTGTGCATTCTTGAACCTTTGGAAGAAGAAGTTGAGAGAGAAGCAACAAGCAAAGTGGCAAGCTGATATGCGGAACAAAATGGACATGATTAGAGATTGCCAAAGTAGACGTATGCTCAGGAAAGCCTGGTCCTCTTGGGGGCAGAAATATCGATCTGCGTTCGCAAATCAGCAATATAAAGCGAAAATCTTGCTGGTGGCTTATCTAAAATGGAAGGGTATTTTTCAGCGCGTTGACAAACTCGAAGGGAGAGCTGAACACTTGGTTGTGGTAAGAGACGAGAGACTGCTTCTCAGATGCTGGGAATCTTGGCGGGTTGGTGCTTTACAGACGAGAACAGAGAAAGAAATGAACAGGCGTGTTCAAGCAAGGATAGTGTGGCAAGCATGGAGTGTATGGAGGAGACACACGTAGGTTGTTATATCTTGACACAAGTTCCAGTGGTTAACCTTTATCAGATACGACTATCGCAGAGCGAATTTGTTTAGAGATCGCTGCTTAAAGAAACGATTTCTTTCCCGATGGCGAACCATCATGCAAAATATTGGTGTAGGTCTCACACACACCCTCGATGTGGATCATCCAAACCTTCACCACAGGTACTTGACGCTCGAGCAGCCAAGCATTCGGCTCGCCGAGATAAAATCCTTATGTGCGCTATACTTCGTGTATGGTTGGCGCACGTTCGCGGGAAAGAGGTGAACCGCCAGCGCAACCAAAATCTCTTATCTTGGAGTTTTTTGGTATGGAAAAAGAAAGTAGCTCAGAATCGTCAGCAAGAAGGTGATCTGCAGTACATTGCCTTAGAGTCAAACCTTCAACTGATTTGTACTTAAGAACTCGCTGCCATTTTCTATCAGAAAACAAGCATACGTGTCATTTCGACAACCCTTTTGCAATGGCAAACAATCTGTATATTACACCGAAATGCATACGAAGCAGCCTCACGCTTTTATGTCGAATGTCTTGTCAAGAAGACAGGACTTTTGTGGTTATCACGATTTCGAGAAGGCGTGGAAGAGCGCAAACGACAGAAGCTTGTTAAAAAACTTCAGGACCGTCAAGCAGCACGGGTTCTATACCGTAGATCTGCCCTTCATTCTTCCTTATTCCGACTGAAATAATCTCAGGTTGGCTATTGCTCACACGCAAGAGACGGCGCTGTGTCCAGGCCGAACTACTCATACAAGAGAGGTTACGTCAGGTGAGCACTAATGTAATTAGTATGTTTTGTGAACCCTCTCATTTAGATTCTAGCGGCTTGGGCGGAATGCGCTGTCGCATTGGACTCAAAGGGTGATCTCTATGCGAGAACGGGAGCTGCATGCTATTGAGACGTACAACCTGAAACTAGAGAGGTCAGCCGACACAGGGAGCAAGATCGATCATAACTGACCTAGCTTAGGGACGCTTGGACAATGTTTAATTCCAGTCTTATGCGTCATAAAGAGACTTTGAAACTTCTTGAAGATCATCTGGCTTTCAAGAAAGAAGGCAAGGATCCATTTCACGCCCTGCACTAATTCCACGCTGAAGATGTTCCTAGATATGCTGAGTCGATTCTTTCAGCGATGGAAAAATGCCGCTCACATGGCCCAACATCGTAGATACATTCTGCAGCAAAAAGAAGAGGAGAATAAGAATGTGGTACTTCTAAAGGTGTGGAACAAGTGGAAATCTAATTATCTTGAGCGACGCCTTCGACCATTGGTAACAGTCATTTGCAATACCTGAACAAGTTAAATGATTCGTATCTTGTAGGAAATTGAAATGTTAATGCGAAGTCAACAGAACTTGATGTATCAGGCCTTTTGTGTCTGGTATGGCAAAGCCAGGGTAAGAGTATTCAGGATGCCTTCTAGTTGAAATTCACACACGTATCTAGACGCGGCCTATGATCATAGCTGTTAAATTTAATGCACAACGGACAAAGAAGAAGTTCTATGCCAAGTGGCGCGAAGGTTTGCCATTGGCTCAGAAGGTTAAAAGGGTCAAGGGGAAATGCGACAACACAGTCTTGTGTACGTGCTCTCAAGATATGTCCTATTCACGGTGTTAGTGATGGGATATACATTCACAGCTCGATTCTTCAATCATTGGTTGGAAGCATATCGTGCAAAACTGGTTTTGAAGGCGATTGCGTCAGTATTCAATTGAAATCTCGCCGAATGTCTATTTACTTGTTCTGCTTTCAGTCGAGCACGATATCTTCGGCTACCCACTGACAGAGTACGAGTCATCAGTCGCATACCACCAATGATGACCCCTCCATCTTCATCGGGATCGCCTCCACATGAGTCCACACCTGTATCAAACACTAAACCGTGCTCGGTTCGACCAAGAAGTTCATCGATATCGCGGCGCAACTCACAGATCCTGTCGAACGAGAGGCACAGCGGCAATGAGGCACTACACAATCACGAACCAACTTCTTCAGGAGGGCGTTCACGGTTATCTCGCCTTTCGCGGTCTCCATTTGGAACAGGGCAGGGGACTGGAATTGTGAGCCTTCTACGGACCAATGTGCATCAAGATGAACAGGGCAAATCAGATTTGAGTCCACCCCGTCCCAAATTTCCATTTTCTCTCACAAATCATCGTGGCTCGGGTGTTAACGGGTCAGGTTCCCAGGACATCAGTGGACCCTCGCTGTTCACCTCGGTGAACGCACAAAGTACGCCTCCCATTCGCAGACCGCGCTCGAATGCTTCTGACGATGTGGGTGGGCGCAAGGCCGAGTGGAATCGGTTTGCAGCTAGTTCAGGGGTCAGGAGGCTTTCGCTGTCTGTGGCATCACAGCTGACCGAATCCCCTTCTTCGCCATAGTCACTTTTGAACCTTAAACTGGTCCTTGGATTGATAGCAGCTTCTAAACAACCGATATGCAATTTTTAATGTTGGATAGATATAAGCTTAGCCAATTGCTGGGGGCGTGAGATGCCAAATGGGATAAAAGGAAATATGAGCTCTGTTTTTTGGAACCGCAACGACCGGAGTCAATAGAAGTGTTTCATCCTTCAATGCTGAGCGTATGAGCTTCGAAGAACCGAATGGTGTGAGAATATAAAGTCAAAATCCTGAAAACATGTCAAGAATTGCTATAGTATTGCCAGCCAACCCAATTGGCTATAACGAAGTAGAAGGTAGTGGGAATGATGAGGATGGAAAAGTATTTGTAGTGGTTGTCTTCTGCAAGAGCATGCAACACCTCCAGAGAAACAATCAATAAAACCACTCGAAGTCGAATATGGTCAGGCATACCCAGATGCTTGTTACAGGGTAGAAGGCGCTGATCAAGATGCCATAACTTGCCACGATGAAAAAGATGATACAGAGTGAAACAATGACATAGCCGTTATCGATCCTCGGCATGCACCTCGTGCAATGTAGGAGAGTAAGGGGCCTGGGAAGTGTGACACCGGATCGTTATGGCCACCGTGGATACTATTGGACTGTATGAACTCAAACTCGACCAAAGTTCCAACTACAGGCCAGGGACAATAACAAACATAAGGACGATGAGTGCTTTCGAAACTGGAGCGCACCATTCGAATCAGGAAGTTGCTGAGCATCCCAGGTTCGTTGATTGGTGCCCACAGCTCTAAGCTCAATATATGTTTCTCTAGACCCCTGCACGCTCAGTCGGAGGATGCCATAGTTGGCAAACAGGAGGAACAGAAGCCAGCGCCTCTGAATTACCTGGAACCCAACATTCCGGCTGCGGATTTCAACGTCGACTTCTCTGCCATAGTGGGATCAGAGTGAGGAGAAATCTACCCCGGATTCTTCCTCGTTGACAATTTGACGTTTACTCGGTTTCCAGGGATACTGCAGAAAAGGTCCGAATTGAGAAGCGAAAGTCAAATTTGTCAAAGCTTAACGAAGAAAATGAGAAATTACGTCGGGAACTTAAAGCTCTGAGTGCCAAGTTGGAGGCTGCTGAGCGCTGGCGCCAACAGCCTGGAGACCTAGAATAGTAATGTATAATTAAACATGTTTGTCATTATATGCGACACGTGACATGGACAACCCTATATGATATACTCCAATCGAATTTATCTCTTCCCCATCTTTACTCCACATCGATAAAACCTCTTTCTATGCAGGTAAGCCCTTCTCTATGTCCAGCCCTTCACTCTCTCACAATTACTTGCCATTGCAGAGTCGCAGACAGTCCGCTACTGCCGTCCGTCGCATGTCCGAACGACGTGGCTCAGGCAACTCCCGTCGTCCGTCCATCGACCCGGCGAGGCTTGTTCCAATGGACAAGTCAGACAGTGTCCTATCAGCTTGTCTATAAGCTTACTTCTTCAATGCCACAGGACTTCTCACATCGGCGGCGCCAACGATTTCAAAGTAGTCTTCATTGGTGCAGGCAATATCATGTTCGGTCAGGAGGTATTCTCTATCTTTTTTGCCAATGGTCTGATTCCATACATCAGGTTCCGATGAGGGACCATGGAACCATTCTTTCCGTTTGGAGCAGTGAGTTTGCTTTGGTCAGGCTCTCCGTCCTGATCCTGAGCATGTATTTAGCAAACTCGGTCGACGCCTTAAAGTTGTGGCGTTGATTGATCCTGCCATTGAGCGCGCTACTTCTGTTCTGCAGAAGAAATGCGACTCTTTTGTCTTCTCAGCATACCAGGATACGCGTGTTTACAAAACACTCGAAGATTTCGCCAAGAACATGACTCCGGAACAGCGGCCTCGTGCCATCATAATTGGAAGCCCCCCGATGTTCCGAGGCTCTCTTCAGCCTGACAAGGATCTCGAAGTCCGGATCATCAAGTATTTCCCAGGAGTGGCAATGTTTATTGAGAAACCTATAGCAACCGGGCCGTATGAGTATCGGCAGGATGGATTTGCAATCGCCAAAATGATTGTTGATACCAAAACCATTTGTTCCGTCGGGTATACGCGATTCCGTCTTCCGCCTTCGTTCGAAATGTTGATCGACTCTGCTCAGATATATGTTACGTTATCTCAAGGCTGTCCAGCTCATGAAGCAAGTTATCGAGGAAAATGATTTGACTGTGATGTGTACGATCGCTCGCTATGCCGCCGCCTATGAGTCCATTGCCAAGCCGGATTGGTGGGATAAATCTAAAAGGTCCGTGAGCACCCATACTTCTCAAAAGTAGTCTTAAAATAACTTGACAATCAAGTGCGGGCCCTGTCATCGAACAAGGCACTCACTTCTGTGATCTCTCACGCTACTTCGGTGGCGAAGTTGATCTTGAATCTGTCACAGCACATTCCTTAGAATGGGATGAGAACGCTGGTCAGCTTGCCAGGGTGCGTGTTGATGAGAGCAAGATTGCTCCTGAAAACAGGATACCTCGTGTCACCGCGGCCAACTGGTAAGAGCATAATGATGTCTTTAACTGATCTAACCCCGTTGGGTAGGAAATACGATAGTGGAGCTGTAGGAAGCTTTGTTCATGTTGCTGCTCTTCAGGGCACCGATTATAGCTGCGAATTTGAAGTCTACGCTGATGGCTATCTTCTCAAGTACGACTACTTGTTATATCTGCGATTTCTTTCTGATGCCCTATAGGCTAGTCAATCCTTATGTTCAACCTTCACTTTATATTCGAAAGCCTGGCGATGACCATGAACAGGTCATGACCTTCCCGGATGATGACCCATTCTTCTCCGAGATTTCCAATCTGATCGATGTTGTTGAAGACATTGAAGAAGATCCAGAAGCCGCCCAGATTCTCAGCAGCTATGAAGGTAAGACGTCCGAGTCTAGTGTAATCTAAACTCATACCCACAACAACTCAGATGCTGTGAGGACCTATGAGTTAACTTGGGCGATTCGGATTGCCTCCGAAAAGTCTCGTGCAGCCAAGCTCCAAGCGAGCAATGACGCTGCGAAAGCTCAGAAAGCACAGCAAACTGAGTGAGCTGATTTGAATTCTAGCCACTTTAGGAGAAGCAAATTGTTCCCTTCTACATGCATGAAGAAAATTGAAGTACTTGGTAGTTATGATTTATTGATTTTAAGTTTCTTTGAGACTGAGCGTGCATCTCCCTCGTTCGACTTCTCGCACCCAGAGTCATGCATCGGATTTGATTCGAGTTGACGTTTTTTGCATGATCCGCGGCGTTTCTTCAGTTTCTCCCACTCTTCCTTGAGATGAGCTTTGAGCGTGGGCATGTTTTTCTTTTCAGCATCACAGTGAAAGCAGATGAGAGGTTTCTTGAGCAGGTGTTCATACTCGGTCGGCAAAAGCTTCGATATCTAAAGGTATATTGGGACTCAGTATCAGTCTGTGGACATGAGATTGGACGCACATTTTCAAAATATGATATTTCAGCGTCGAACCAGGACAGAATTTGATCTACATGTAGGAAAAATCCAAGTTTCGGGTGAAATGAATTGTAATGCTTCTTTATTTTCATTCTTTCTGAGCACAAGTCAGCAGATAGAACGTGAAGATGGATATGCCTAGTACCTCTTGAGGATGCTTCTGAACAAACAGACAGAAGTTTAAAGGCTCACTCCATGGAAGGGACCGCATGAAAACCAATCCAAATATCCCAAATGAAGCCATACCGCTTCTCCATTTCTCCCTCTATTTCTTTTTTGGCACGCAAGGCATCCTCTTTGAGGGAGAGAATAATTTCCTTTGCTTGATCCTTACTGGTCCTCTCTGAATTAAGAAGTGCGCGAAGACTTGAGAGGTCAGTCACTGAAGGTGGTAAAGTTGTTGTTCTCTCAGAGACATGAAGTTTATCTTCATTTGAGGGATTTCCAATTGATATCGGTGTAGATGGCTGCGCTGCAACGCGAGGCAGAATAAGGAAGTGAAATATAGACTTGGGATATGCGTCGAAGATGGTCATGGTTCTGTCTGTGTGAGAGAACAATACTGACGACGGTAGTTGACTGGGTTTCATGGATGCGTAAGAACGTAGAACCGTCAAATTTGCCATTGGGTAGATGAGAACTCAGGTTTGAATTGGTGAGGAGACCATGATTATCTCCTTTCGTTAGCTAATTTCGAGTCACGAGATCATACTTTTCTGATTGAGAACTTCCACAGCAAGCTTTTTCACAGCAAGCAAACAAGACACGAAGGGCCCACTCTACGAGGCTTGGTGTCAGGATTGTATCAGAAAAGAGCAAGTACTAAAAGGAGGAAGTGTAGGTGAAGTCTACTAGTTGAACTCCAACCCCAAGTATTAATGTCCTCCATAGTAGACTTGCTCATCTCAAAACTCTGGGAGTACTTGGTCTTCCATAGCAGAGTTTACTCCTATTCCAAACCCCAAACCCTGTCAGTGTCTTACTGCAGATCAACTTGACCAAGTGACTGTTAGAAGAAACAAAGTGCATAGTAGCATGATACAGTATGGATAATATAAGGGGATCTGTTCTTTCAACTCCAAACACCATGACTGAAGTCCCTTTCAACCCTGGAACATCTAATGCCACTATTAATTTTATGTGGTTCATTCAATCAATCCTACCACTCTCCACTACAGACCTTCACTGATTGCAATTCTGTTCATTATCAGGAATGCCCCTAGCTATAGTATTCTTATCATTTCTTATAATATAAGCTAATCTAGGAGTTTGGAATGTATAATATAGACATATAAGATGTTAGATGCAGTTTATATCAGAAGGTGAAAGTATATGAGATTGGCTTGGAATTGTACTAAGTATGGAAACCCTGTACAAAGTATATGGTAATGGCTTTCCAGAATAACCTTGGCTTCAACTTATGTACTATGTAGTTACAACTTCAGGAGTAGAGTGAAGTTTAAGTGCTAATAGTGGTATGTTGCTGAAGAACACTAGGAATAGAGTTCAACTGAAATAGTCAATTATGAGACTAGCAAAATACAATGTACCTACTAATCTTTATATACAAGTAATATAAAAGAAGAAACTTAGGATTTTAGTATACAGTCTTGATTAGAGATTTCAGTAGTAAAATACTAAAAGGATATTAGATGTAGTTCACATCTTGTTATCCAAGATCCAGTAAGGCATCTCATAAGTCTAGAATTGAGTGATTATATATTATCCAAGAATACAGAAAGCAGATCAGAACAACCTTTGGCTTCAGCTTATGTGCTGTGTCTCTACTAGTTATACAGGTTGCATATTTTAGATTAGGACTTGGGAACTTAGAGAGTGAAAAAATGACTAGAAGATAGTAAAATATATTGTTGCTAATACTAGAAAATAGATGCTAGTTTTAGTTGATTTTCAGAATAACTACTATAGTATAAACTACCAAATTATATACTAGTTAGTATATCTAGAGTAGTTATCTAAAATGTAACTACTAAACAAGTTATCCTGATTTTTAATAATTCTTGGATGTTAGGAGATAAAGATCTATAGAGTTGACCTAAACCAGTGAGGACATCTAAAATGGAATGGAAGAGTGTGATCCATACCAGAAGAAGTTGGAAAGTGTAGATGAGAGAACATAAGTTATTTGTGGATCAGAACAGAGTTTGGAATAGAGTATAACACTATGTCATAGTACACTTGAACTCTTATATTTAATTTTTTTTCTTTTTTTTTCTATTTCTTTTATTTCCTAGATGATAAAGAGGCATGTGACTATAGTGACATAATGACATGGATCTAGAATCTAATAGAAGGACTAGAAAAATAATATTAAAGTATATATTTATAACATATTCATCTCATGGTATACTCATAGCTAATATATAAACTTTAGAGTAGGGTTATTTATTACTAGTATAAACCATATACTTGTAGTATATATAGAGTAGAAATATATCAGGAACTTCTTGTTAAGTTCTTTTATAATTTCCATGAGACTCTTGTTCTATAAGATTACTTGGTATACTACTAATTATTTTGATTAGTAGTTGTTACAACATACTACCACAGAAGATATGTTATGAAAATAAGGTCATTATAAAAGATAGGCTTTTATTAGGGTTATAAACAGGATAACACCACTATACTGAGATACAATGCTATCACAAAATTGTTAGAATTGTAAACAATAGACTTAATTATATTCTATTTCATTTTATTTTTGAGTTTCTTTCCTGTTTATTATTATTTTAGACTTAGACAAAAGTGTAATAAGAGCATGACACCTATCATAGGATTGTCATACAATCAGATAATATAAAGAAGATTATAAAAGATTCTGGAATAGATAACATCACACAGCATAACAACAACATGTTGGCCTTATGGCAAGCATATATACTTTAGAATAGGTTAGTTATAGTATACATATAGACCATAGTCTGTAGTATATAAAATAGACTGGTTTGTACTTGAAACTCTATCAAGTTTTTTTATTTTTATTCAAAGACTTAAGTTATAATAAAAATGAATTATTCACTTATCTGTAATATCTGAATCTTAGATATATATAATGATGAGAGATAAATGATAATTGATAATAATTGATGTTGTTAAATCTGAGGTCTAATCCTTAGATATAAAAGTATATATACAAAATAGGAATAGTCTATGTGCAAATTATCTCTATTACATGATCAAAACTTATATCTGATAGAACTGTCATCTGTTATAGCAGATGTTAGGCTAATTTTAGAAGATAACTAATTATATTACTATATTAATATACTTATATCTTTATGAATACTAATCTCTATATGATGTATGATATGTCATTAGCTAATAAAACTTGTAGTTACTGATAGTCTGATATCTCAGTAATCTGTTGTTACTTTTATATATTTCATATATGTACAAATAGCCCTTATTTAGGGTTTTCCAGTGTAATTTGGTTTGTAAGAATTAGTCTACTAATTGTGGAAATATAAGTTGAATAAAGTTTGTAATAAATATTATAAAGACAAATTTCTTTTTTATTTTATTTTCACTTTCCATTTTTATAATATTAAAATTTAGAAGTAGAGTAGTAAATCTTGTTTATTTATACATATTAATATCAGACTGAGCATATATAAAAGAATATCAAAAATTTTGTTCTAATTTTAGTTTTTTGAGCTAGGGCCTATAATCTATTAGAATATATAATATTTCTAATATTATATCATACCAACAAACAACTATTATGTCATAAAAGATAACTAAAATATTAGATATATCTTACAGACTGCTCACTATCATAGAAGAAAACAAGTTTGATGACACCAATTAGATAATATTCAAAACTATAGTAATAATAATAGTTAAAGTTTAAGAAGTAATAGACTACTTTGAAGAGAGTATATATCATATCTTGTTTCAGCCATATTCATCCCTATTTATAGATAATGTCTTTTCCTTATCAACATTTTCTAATCTCTTCTAGTACAGATTGATTATTTCTATTCTACTTCAGATATTCTTGCTAGATCTTTGTTAACTTTATAAATCACTATCTCTGACATCTGGGAATCATTAGTAACTAAGGTAATGCTTAGCAATCTTCATTTTAGATAACTATACTAAGTAGTATATTTAGTATATATACTAGTAGTTTATATTGTAAAAGCCTTATCCTAAAAATTAACTCAAACTATTATCTACTTCTAGTGTTAGTGATGACATAATTTTCACCTCCTAGTAAACTTAGTCACTCTCTTGTTTCTAAGTACCTTATCTGAAATATACAACTAATGTAACTCATAGAAATATAGCATATAAGTTGAAGCTAAAGATTGTTCTGATTCCTATCTTCTATATTTCTGGATAATTCTGAAGCAACCAACCATTACTTTACAGATCTTAATGTTTTTGTAGAGTATGAGTATTTCAATAGACTGTTAGCAGAGAGAAGTGTAGAAAGGAGAATAAATTTTTGATAGCTAGGTAAGACTCTAATCTTATATCTATTCTGAAAATATGCAATTTAGGACTAAATCTAAAACAAACAATATTATAGTAAGATTTAAGAATGGCCAGACAGCAATAAAAGATATTTGCCAAGGTGGTTTATACCATGTTTTAGACATCTGAAGATTGAATATTTGAAGGATATCCATAGGAAGAGTCTAATAGACAGTTCAAATATAAATAAGCAACTAGAGGTGATAGAGAATTGTAAGGACTGTATCTTTAGAAAGTTGTATACATAAGCTTACAATAAGATAGTGACCTATAAAACCATATTGTTGGAACAGATACATGGAGTCCATCCCTAATTATATCAGCAGGAGAAGCTCAATACATTATACTTTTAATAGATGGCATATCATCATTCTGGTATGTAGAGTTCTTAAAAGAGAAGACTGTGAAAGTAATATTGGGAGTATTAGAGAGTTTTATAACAGAAGCAGAGAGGTTGACAGAGAAGAAGTTGATAAGAATAAGAGTAGACTATAAGTATGAGTGAGATAACTAACTATAGGCTAAATTTAAGGCTAAAAAAAGGTTTGTGCTGGAATTCACAACAATACATGTTCACTAACAGAATGATATGGCTAAACATAGTATATATATAGTATTGAATACTACATGGTCCATGCTCATAGATCTAGAGCTATCAACAAAATATTGGCCAAAGGCAGTGTAAATAGCAGTATATCTTTAGAATCTCATACTATCAAAGTAAAATCCTAGTATTATACTGATAGAGATATAGTATAGTATAAAGCAAGATATTGTTCATCTTAGAGTGTTTGGTACAATTGTATATGCTTACATATTCCCTGATCTATATTTGTCAAAACTTGAACTGATGTTATAT
>Ga0157357_1000739_pt1 | contig 13800 bp, 12 predicted proteins | sample AttcapACBM1_FD_111485 | JGI IMG/M metagenome (GOLD analysis project Ga0157357, IMG submission 111485) | Fungus gardens microbial communities from leaf cutter ant in Botucatu, State of Sao Paulo, Brazil - Atta capiguara ACBM1 | ecosystem: Host-associated > Fungi > Mycelium > Unclassified ... | reverse complement strand
TGGGTAGAGGGTATGATGACATGATTGGCTGCGCCACATGTAGTCTCAGTCAGCACCGCATGCAGTAGGTGCTGCCTGAGACTACATGTGGCGCAGCCAATCATGTCATCATACCCTCTACCCAAGTACTCGTTGTTTCCTAGAGGCATCAATCGTAACAGATACCTAGAGGGTCTGAGCAAATAAAGTCTGTCAGAACTTCAGATTTTACATTTTTGAGAGCTCTGTTGATGTTAGCAACATGAACTGAAGAGTTTTTCATAAATTTGGTGTTGTTATCATTACTCATAGGAATAATGATGTGTTTCCTCAACAGTCCTTTTGTAGTCATTTAAATGCGAGGCTTCATCTTTGAAGTACCTTTGACAATATTATTGATTTGATCTATCTTTTTTGTACCAATAGATGGGAACATTTCTTTGATTTTGATGACTTTGGAGGTTGAGTATTAGCATTAGCTGGTTTGTTGCTCTTAAAGAATTTTGAGATCAAGTTGACCTCTTTTTGGGATTTGGCAGGAATGGGAGGCAGGATTTTTTCTATGCTCACTGAAGAGGGTTTATTGATAACTTTGATATTTTTGGCTATCATAGGCTGTGTTTTTGCAGTAAACTTGGCTACAATTTTTCTTCTGAGAGAGGTAGAGTTATTGTTAGCATATAGTGTATTCTAGTTAGCTTTGTAAACAGAGAAAATGAAATTTCAAACTGCTTCACCAATACCATAAAAATCTTCTAGATTATTTGCCTTTGAGGAGTCAACCTGTTTGTTCACGATATACTTAGCCATGAAGTTTAACAAATCCTTAATATTTTTAGAATCCAATGCTATGTATTTGATAGATCTATGGAGAGAAATAGGATAGAAGCTGCTATCCCATAGTTCTGGTTCCATAGGAGCATTGGGGCTATATGGGATTTGGATATTGATAATTATATCATCCTCATTGCATGTAGCTTGACCATATATAGGGTTTAAATGAGTGTATTCTGTGGGAACATATTGGAGATTAGGTTTGAAAGGCATGAGGCTACCTTGTTGGTCCCTTGTGTTAGTTGGGTGCTAAGCCACCTTACTGACTCAAAGTGCTTTCTCTTGAGATGTCTCATAAGACACTTCAGAAGAAAAGTTGTCCATGTTCATGTCGATATTCATTGTGTTGTTGTGTTCTATCTTCTCATGATATGCAACAGATGACTTTGTGGAGGACATTGAAGAGTCCCTAGAAATATTTATATTAGCTGAGAGGGATCTACCTCTCACCTCATTGTAGTTGTCAAGAGAGGATTCTTTCAAAATATTCATCTCTATGTTGCTTACTTGGAACACAGTTGATAATATAAAGCTTTGTACTGGAGTTGTGTTTAGAAAAAAAGAAGTGAATTTATTTCTTATGTCTCTTACAGGTGTTACTATACAAGATGGTGGTATAAGAGAACAAAGTTTTTTTTTAAACCTCCTTCTTTCAAGGGGTGAGTTATAAATGTTTTTTTAAATTTATTATATGGAGTGTGAGGGCAGACTGTGGTAGCTACTTTGTAACCACATTAAATAGGACTAAAGAGAAAGAAAAAGAAAAAGAAAAAAAGGAAAGAAAAAGTCTATAAAAATAAACCACTAATATAGTAGCAAGATCATCTACTCATTCAGATTGAACTCTAAGAACAATATGAATTGATTAATAGTGTCTCTCATAGGATTCCAGTATTTGTTGAATCTTTTATGAGAGGATGTAACATCTTGATTTGATTGGATAAGATCTGTACAAACAGCCAAACTTTTCTCTTGGGAAAAATCTGAGTTAGTATTCTCCTATTGGAGCATGACTTAGTGATGCCTCAGTGGCTCAAGTGCAAAGTGAAAGTGAATTTGAGAAACCAAATTGTTTGATCCATGGACCTCCTTTCTTATAGAAGGGTTCTATGACTAAAAGATTGTTATTTAAGAGATTAAGAAAGTTTCTTCTCTTGAGATTTGATGTTTTTAAAGTTGTACACCACTCTTTAATGATGTTGTCACACTTCTCCTTTTTTTGAAGTCTCATGATATTTTGCAAGAATAAAGTGGAATAAGGTTAAATTTTTTTCATTTCCTTATTCACTGGTGCATAGAGGTGCCATTTTTTTTGCTAGGACAGTCCCAAAATTCCATGGAGTTACCTGAATAATTGTTAAAGAATGCTTGAAGGTCCTTAGATATTGTAATCAATTGGAGTTGATATAGGTGTGTAGATGAATCAAAATTCTTTTGTGCCATATGGATGGCATCTGTGATAATGATGATGTGAGAAGAACCAGGTATTTGAACTGCCTGATTAATTTTGCATCTGATGGCAAATAATTCCACCTCTATTGATGTAATATTGATGGCATGATGAAGCATCTTCTTCAAAGGATTATTGAAGGAATAAACATAGGCAATGAATGTAATAATGTTATTTTTGACACTAGTATCTGAGATGATAATAACTGTATTTGGTTCTGATAATGCATTAAAAATAAGTTTATTGAATTTGTTGCAATAAGCTGTTTTGCTCTTGTTAGAGCAGCAATCAGCTTTGTGAAAAGATAAATAACTAGAAAAGGTATCAATTAATCTAAGTTCTAGATGAAATTTGCTATTTAAAGAGTCAAAAGATGAAAAACTCCATTAAGACAATTCTTAGCATCAACAAAGGAACTCTTGATTTTTTGCTGTTGCTTAGAAGTCATATTTTTCAAAAAGAGACAATGAGGCTAAGAGAATGGAGCATGTCTTATATTAAGAAGTGATTCAATAATGTGGTTATAAGAGAGCATAGACATTCATAATTAGTATTTACTACTCAGTTTGTGAAGATATAGGTAGATGTAAATTAGATCAGCTATTGTCTCAATTCCCATAGTGGGTGAAGTGCAGAATATACCTAGAATTCATAATGTAGCTCTTCATCGTATTTTTTTGAGCTTATTAAGTGGGTAATATAATAGTACTTTATTATAGTGCTATAATAGGAAGCTATAAAGGGCAATAGAAAGAACACATATTCTATATTCCACAAATCTTTGGAGAGAAGGATAGGGCCTCCAATGTAGTTGAAGTCTAGTAGAGGAGGGTTGAAGTGACCATGTAACCTGGAAAAATGATAAACTTCAGTTTTTCCATGTTTGATGATGAGACTAAATTGTTCTAATAAGGAAGAGATGGTATTGTAGCTGCAAAGAATGTTTACATTCATTTTATTTAAAGATTTCTCTTGAGAAATAAAAACTCTATTGTCTACAAACAAAATAAAAGATATAGGAATTTTTAAATTTTTAACCCTTTTTTTTAAATGTAAAAAATAGGTGTAATGAAAAGAGCTGATAGAATTGGAGATAGAGCAGATCCTTGACCTACACCCATATTTGTGTTGAACAAAGGGGAAATGAAACCATTCTATAAATATTTTTCTACCCACTAAATAGTTGGAAAAGAAAAGAGAAACTTTTAGATCAAACCCTACTTTGTCCAAGATAAGTAAAATCAACTAGTGGTTTAGAGATAGGAAGAACTGGGTAATATTGAATAATAAAGTACTTATTTGAAGATTCTTGACCCAGCCTGAGTAAATTAAGTAGGTAAGAAAAATATCTGCATTTGTTATCAATCATTGTTTGAGTCCTCCAAGTTGGTTTAGATGGACAAAGTTGTTTACTATCAACTGAAATTGTAAGTGTTTACCAATAACTTTCTCAATTAATTTTTCCAACATATTCAAGAGGATAATAGGGTAGAATAATTTAGAGAAGTCATAAGAAGCCTTGTTAGACTTAGGAATAATAATAGATGAGGACAACTTAAAATGTATTGATCAATAACATAAGACAATGAAACCATTAGCAATATTGACAATGTTCTCCAAACATTCATTATTTTTGACAATTGATTTAAGGTGTTTTCATAGAATTCTATTAGAGTCTGAGACAAAGGAGTTACTGCACTTATTGATGGCACTCATAAATTTTTTTCTTGAAAAAAGACTTCATGATGATAGTTGTTTGTTTTGCATTTCATTTAGCAGCAACTCATTGATTTGTCAATTTTGAGCTAAATTGAATATTTGATGTAAGGCTTGCCAGAGATCTTCAATCTCAATGCAAGACTGACTTTTATGTTAAATTATGTTATGATTACCTCCTCATGTCTTTAGTATGATTTCATCATGTTTTGTAAGGTCTAGGATATGATATAATGATCAGCTATGCCATAGGTTGTATTAGTCAGTATCTCATGTAGTAGGCATTGTTTCCTCATTGACTCCTCTTATTATCCTTATGTATTGTATTGTTGTGGACATATGGCTTTCTTATGGTCTATAGGTATATATAATATAGATACATTTCTATATCTTTACACTTTACCAATTGATCATATCCTTTATTCTTACTCAAGTCTTTGCCTAAGTTGCAACCTGAGCTTAAGGTCATAACAAATCACTTCTATAGCCAGTAATTTTTGTTTCTTGACCCAGTTTATTAAATTCCAAAGTCTATGATTATTTGATGCAATTTCTTGAATCTTGTTATCAAAGAAGATGCATTTAGTCATATTTACTGTTCTTTTGAAGTCTTTTCATTCCTTGACTCTCTTGGATGTAAGCTGTGAGTTTCGCTTAACAATTCTCATTCCACCAATCTTTAGATTATTTTGTTATATTAACTAGGCATGAGTGTTTGAACTATATTGACTTTGATGAATCCATGTATTCTTGGACTATATATTTGAGAGAATTCTTGTCAGGAATATTTGAAGTGTTTTTTGTCTTGGATGAATTCTTTCTTGATAATTATGTTCATGGTGAAAGGGACATAATTGAATAGAAAATGAAGTTCTGGGAAAATATTATGATTAATAAGTTGAGTTAAACTTGATCACAAAAAGAATAAGTCAATAACCCTATTTGCATTGTTGTCATTGTTAGAGTATCTAGTGGGAACCTGTTAGATAGATGATGTCACAAACTTCATTCAGCTTGTATCTCCACAGCTAGTGGACTGATTTTCACAAACTAAGTTGCTCTGGAAAGCTCCAAATGAGAGGTATCTGCACATATGTGGGATGTATAAAAGCAACAACAAATAACCAAGATATCAGGTCATCAGTAACTGTAAAATCTTTGTTTGCTAATATCTCATGAATGACTGGACAGATTAACATAATCAAACTTGTATTGAAAAGTGCTCATCAAACTGTTTTCAATGATATATTGTATATTACATAGCAATAAGTATTCATAGAGATACAAGCATATTAATGTAGTAATATAATTAGTTACCTTCTAAAATTAGCCTGACAGCTACTATGACAAATAAGATAACAGCTCCTATTAGGTATAAGTTTTGATCATGTAATAAAAATAGCTTGCACATAAACCATCACTATTTTGTATAAATACTTCTATATCTAAGAATTAGACCTTAGACTTAACAACATCAATCTTTATCCTTTATTATCTGTATTGATCTTTATCATCATTGTCATTATTATTGAACTTCTGAATCACTCATAAACCTCTAAGAGTGCACCCCAGGTTCAGATATTACAAATAAGTAAGTAGTCCATTTTGTGATAGATAAGAAGAGACTGAGATTAAAGGAGTCTGCAATCTCTAGTAAAGTGTTACTGTGAGATGAATGAAAAGAAAACAACAAGTCTCAAACACTATCTCTAATATTGAAATCACCCACCATGATCAGAACATTTTGAATATTGGCTTCAGTATTCTTGTTAAGCATAGTCTATACTTAAAGGTAAAAGTCTGTAGAGTTAGCTTGGAAATATGCAGAGTATAGAAACTCTATACACAATGAGCTTGGTAATGCAGACTTGTTGAAATGATCTTGGCCTCAACTTATGTGTTATGCCTCTTATAAGTTGCATGGTTACAATTTCAGAGAATGGCTTTGTAAGAAGGAGAGGAGTAGAGTGTGTTTCCATTGACATTTGGGATTTAGCATCAACTTTAGTCAATTATCAGGCTAGCTATTACAAAGTAATTACCAGCCTTAAGTATATAAAGCAACAAAAGAAGTAATTAAAACAGATCTCTGAGTAGATGTTTTAGTAGTAAAATACTAAATAGAAGTTCAGATTAGAGAAGAGAAAACTCCACATAAAGTCTGAGTAACTTTGCAGAGTTTAAAAAAAATAATTAGACAATGGAAACAGATAAAGATGACTACAGATTTTGACACAAATAAAGCCAAATAAGCATGGAAATTTGATGGAATTAAGTTTATTATAAAGTACAAAACTACTAACAGAGTTTTGGACACAAATAAAGCCAAATAACCACAGTGATTTAATGTTATATTGAAGTTGGACATGTATCAGACATGTTTTAAAGTTTAGGATATAATAATTCTTAAAATATTTTAAAGCAGACTGATTATTATCAAAATAGACATTAATCATGAAGAAAATAGTACCATTGTTAAAAAATGAAAAACAACAAATATCTTTATAGTTCAACATGTCTTTTCATAAAGAGAAACACATAGTGATTAGACAAATTTTAATGTAGAAAATAACTCTCAGATAGCCATGCTCATCAGAATTCAATCTGGAAAAAATAATTCAATTTAGATGATTCAGGATGCCTACAACTTTGTCATCTTCTTTGCTCAAAGAATTTGAAATGGCACATATCAATATCCAAGAGGGTTCTTAAATAAAAAGAATATCAAAATTATTTTGTGTTTTCAATATTAAATCCACAAGAGCCCTGTTCTTTTGAACATTTTGTGAGAATATTTTAAGACTTTTGATAATCATGCTTAGATGCTGCTCACAGTTGAACAAATTGACTGCTTTCTAGTTTTCTAGTTTTCTTAATATTTCTTGGAGTGCCATTCTTTATTAAATTGATGTCTTTAAAATAGACAGCTGTTTGAGTCTGCTTAGTACTCTTCTTTTTAATTCAAGCATTTGAAGGAATGAGGGCATAGTTTGCCTTATTTGGTCTCAAGACATGATAAGTTAATCAAAGTTTATCTTACAACACCAGGTGAAGGGGTGATAATGTTCAATCTTGTGAGATCTATTATACTTAACACATCTTAATCCTTGTGCTTTACATACAAAAGTAGTATGTCTCTAGTTCTAACAATTCTTACATTGGAGAACACTAGAGTTCATGTTAACACCACAAATCATAGCAATGTGACTTTTGTGTTGAAGCATTTCTTAATAAGAGACTTGGCTGATATATCACTCTAGAAGTCCTAGATATTGATCTAGACAATGGTTATGTCTGATTTTAGAGAAACTTTGATAATATGTGGTTTTGAGGCAATGTAAATGTTGTTGAAAATGTGAGTGGATTTAATTATTGTTTCTATCACACTAGAATCAATAGGCATGTTAGTGCCTTCAATAATGTATAGAATGTCAAGTATCTTTAGACAAGACTTAAATTGAGGGAGATGAGCACTTTGGACATCATTAGAGTCTACTGAGTTGATATTTTATATATATATTTCAACTACATCAAGATCTGATAGAGATGCTATCTTATTAGACATGAGAATAAGGCTACATGTTACAAACTCAAGACCTTAGGATTGATCAAGTGAATAAACCTTGTATTGGGTTAATACAAGAGAACTTAATAGAAAACTCTATACAAGATTGTTTATCTTATATACTAAACTATCATGGTCCATGCTACTACTTCTCTAGCCTACTCTAAGCAACCATGTGTTTGCCTTAAGGTCAACATATATTGTATATATTGTATCATGTCATCTTTTCCAAACCTTCTACATCCTTTTTTGTGACCTTATGACTTGTGACCATTACTGTGACCATGTCATCTGATGTGACTGATGTGTGACAGTGTGATCATAATGTCACTCTAACTATAACCTTAGATCTAAATAAAGAAAATAAAAGGAAAAAGAGAAAAGAAAAGGGAATTAAATAAGGAAACTAGTGTTTAAGCTTTGTATGTCTGATACCACAGTAATAAGTGCAGATAAAATTAGCAAAGGTATCCAACTTGATCTCTTTGAAAGCTCAGTTAAGATTGATAACATACTCACTTCAAAATTTCATCAATTTAACAATATTCTCACTACTTATAGGGACAATAATCTGTTTTTGAGAGAGACTCTTGGTAATCATATTAATATGGGGCTTAGGCTTGCTTATTTCATTAATTATCCTATAAATATCTTTTATTTTTTTTTGAAAAGACCTAAGAGAAGTTTTCCTTGAGTTTGAAAATCTCTTTTACATTTCTAGATGATATTTATATGTAGGTATGCCCTTCTTTCTTTTCAGAGCAATTTAGAGTATTGTCACTCTTGTTTTTGCTGTGAAATTTTGACTTCTTAAGTTCTTCTTTATAAGTTTTAGAAGGAATAGGTAGTAGTGATGTCAAAAAGGCTAGAAGACTAGACAATTCAACAGGCTTTAGCATTGGAATAGTCTTGTATTTGTTGTTTGGTATATTAGAGTTCATAATTTTAGTGAACTGAGAGAAAACTTTTTAATAAAATGAAAATTTTTTTCATCAGTTTTTAACTTGTTTCAACCATACTTATATATGGCTCTTCTATTTAGTTTAATGATTTAGTGATGTTCTTTATATCATCTGCAAATTTTTATATTGTCCCAAATAAGAAAATAGGATTAAAATTGCTGTTCTATATTTTGCAGTTAGTAGAGTCTGAACTGGAGTAAGGAATAGAAGATACTTTAAGGCCATAAGACTGATCAGGGTTATTATTATCATTGACTTCAACATATGTAGAGGGTATGTTATTAGAATTGTTGGTCTTGTCTTGGTTATTGGAAACCTCTCTATTGAGGAATTGATATGAAAGCTGAGTATTATGTACTTCTACTTAATTGTTCTATGGAAGTTTTTTGTTCTCTACTTCCATTTAGTCTGTATAGAGCTGAGATGATAAGTTTGAATAAGTTAATGACTCCCTTATAGAGTTTGAACTCAATACTATGAATCTTCCTCTTGGAAAATCCATGTTAACATTCTTTAGGATGTTGTTAATTTCACTTGAGTTAGAAAGGGCTGAGTTGGAAGTAAAAATGTTTGTATTCATAATTTCTCCAGTAAGCACTCTCATACAAGATGGTGGTATAGAAAAGAGAAGCAATCAGTTAAAAATGATTTGGTATGTTGATTAATATCTGTATTACTATTATTTATTAAATAAGAAAGATAAAAGTGACTCTAGGAGACACAAAACTTATATAGTATCAACTAAAAAAAATCCCTATATAATGCCTTTTTCTGAGTAGGCTTACCCAAGCTCCTATAATCAGCATAAATACTGCTAGTTGGCTGAAAAGTATAAGCTTTCAGTTAAATTGTCTTTTAACATCATTGGTTTGATGTTAGTAGTCCAGCCATATTACAATATGCTATGATTAAATTCAAGAAAAGTGAGAACATCTTTAAGAGACTCTTACTTTGAGTTCCATGACTTTTAATACTATTCACAGTCATATAAAATGTGAGCTCTCATCTCAATAGAAACATTACTACATGGACATGTGGATAATTCATTTGGGAAAAACCTTCACCTGTATTCACTAATAAGAGTATGGTTGGTGATGAGTCTAGTAACACATGTGTATAGAGAATTGGAGAAGTTAAAGTGTTTCAATCATATACCATCTTTTGAGCATAGTGGAATAATAGGACTATTGCCATCATCTTTAAGATCAAGAAAATTCTTTTCTTTGTAATCAGATATTTGGAAGAACATTTGCTATTTCTTTACAATTAAGTTACATTCTTCTTTTTTGCTGAAATCCTAGGATGTTTTGCTGAGTAGTATAAAACTAATTCTATAGGATTTCAACTCTTCATCAACTAGAAGATAAGAGGACCATTTATTGTTATTCAGATAATCCTAGAAAGTGATTGTATTGTTAGGATTCTTGTTAAAGAACTTTCTAAGATTATTTAAGATAGTAATGGAATGCAGCTAATATAGTTGAAGTATTGTGGTACACTTTTTTTTTATTTTTTTTATTTTTTTTTAAGTCAACAATTTATTACATGGGGTGCAATGGCAGTCTGTGCCTACAGGAGGAATTATGTATGGAGTATCAATACCCTAATCTTTTTATGCAGTTACTCAATATAAAGGACTACTAAGGAATTGAACCCATAACCTCAAGTAGGTTTGAGGTAGGCATAATACACATAGATGGAGGTCTCTTCCACTATGCCATCTCTCCCCCCATTGTGGTACACTTGAACTCTAGTATTTTATTTTAATTTTATATTTCTCTATTTTCTTTGATTTTATTTTAATTTAATTTAATTTTTATTTCTTTTTCTTGGACAATGAAGAGATATATGACTGTAGTCACATAACATGTCACATAATGTGAGGTCATAGGTGTAGATTTTAGAAGAAGGGGCTAAAAAGATGATATCAAAGAGTATATTCATAGTATATAACATATACATGGTCCATATTAATGATAAATAACCTTATTCTTAAGTCTATATATTATCTATGAGTGTGTTATGTATATACTATAAGGTAGATTTATATAAAAAGAGTAACAATTTGTCAAGTTCTTTTGTAATTCCCATGAGATACTCAGCTTATAAGTTTACTTAGTGGTCTATTGGTCATTTTGACTAGTGGTTGCCACAATATAAAGAGATAAATCAAAAATTCTTTTGGCCATTGGAATAGCATTGGTGATAACAACAATTTTTGTAATATCTTAGATTTGGATAGCTTGAATGATATCACATCATATAGCAAATAGCTTGGCTTTAATAGATAAGACATTCATTACATAATGAACTAATTTTATAATAATAATATTATTTCTCCAAATATGAGAAACAGAAGTAGCAATATCATTTTTAATACTTGTATGAGATATGATAGGAATAGTATCTGGGTTATTGAAGGAGCATTGATAAATTTTCTTGAGTTTGTTAATATAGGCAGTTTTTGCTTTGATATCTTTGCATTTGACTAAATTAAAGAAAAAATAATCAGAAAAAGTATCTACTAATTGAAAACCTGGAGAAAGTTCTTTGTTCAGATTATCAAAGGCTGGTAAGACTTAATTAATATAGTTGTTGGGATCTACTATGGAACTCTTGATTTCTAAATATTACTTAGAAGTGAGACAACTAGTGGCTGTATAATTAGAAATAGCTTGCTTAGAATGATATGAGTTTACAAGATGGTTTAGAGCATATTTTTTAAAAAGAAATACTACTTAGAGATAATGTCATCCTACAAGTTTATTGAGATAAAAGCCAATAGGGATAAGGCTAGTAATAATCTCAACTTTTCAGAATCATAATGTATGAAAAGCCCCTGTAATTTATAAAGCTACTTATATAGAATAATAGATAGTATACACGTTCTGTATAACAGATACTTGTAAACTAGAGATAGACCTCTTATAGAGTTACTGAGCATTATCATACTCTTGACAGTGGATAATACTTTGTTAGATAATAGTAAATGTGGTATTAAAAAGAAAGTTTCTTATCTCTAAATATTACTACATATCTTTGGGTTTGAGTAATAAGCTACCTATAGGTCTGAGATGTAGTAGAGAAGGTTCTGTTTTTGTTATCAATCTTGAAAAATGAAAGACTTTAGATTTATTGTGTTTAATTTTAAGATCAAATTGGTTAAAGAGAGAAGAAATGATACTATAACTACAATATAGAGTATGTTAGAGCAACTGTGTAAAAGGGCCAAACATTTCAAATCTCTAGGAAATCTTAAGTCTATTGTCTAAGAAATTACTAAACTATACACTCACCTTCAAAAAATTCAAAAAGAACAGAATAGAGATCTCTGAAGACAATGACTACTCTATATAATAATAGGTCCATTCTAATATGTCAGAATTCTGATTACATGAGCAAGGAATGATGATACTTATATAATCAGAGATAGTTTAGAATAGAGAAACTAAAATGGAAGAGAGTCAGAGTGTTTAGCAGGTACTTCTGGAGTATGAGAAAGTAGATAAGTGGATATATGGATGACACTAGAAAACTTTGGAAGACTATAGAACATAGATTAGCCAAAAAATATGAAAAAGAACTTAGAAGAGCTAGTTTTCTTATAGAGTAATATTTGATTTTTTATAACTTTTCTTCTAAGAAATAAAAAGTATATTATTATGAAAAAAAAGAAAAAAACAGAAATCAAAATGGAAAGATTTTTAGTTCTTTTTTCAAAAATGTGAAAAAAAGCAATATATAAAGTAGATAAAATAGAGGAGAAAGCAGAGCCTTGTTCTACTCTGATATTTGTATTAAAGAATAGAGATGTGAAATAATTCCACACATATTGAGTTTGTCTATTAATTCAATAGTTAGAGAAAAAGCAAGAGACTTTGATATCAAAACTAGCTTTGGTTAAGATTATTGGAAGAAGAAGACAATTCAGAGAAGGGAAGAATTGAGTAATGTCAAATACAAGAGCATTCAAATGAAGCTCTTTGATCCAGCCCATTCATATAAGATAAGTAAGAAATATATCAGCATTCATTGTCAACTATTATCTAATACTGCCAAGTTGGTTTGGGTGAAGAAAATTCAAAACAATAGAATGAAATTGTAATCTATTGCTTATAGCTTTTTGATTAAATTTCTGAATATATTTAGAAGTACAATACATCAAAAAGCTTTAGGATTATCATATACTAACTTGTTAATTTAGAATGATGATTGATGTGGATTTTTTGAAGTGCAATGATCAATGACTGAGGTTAATACATGTATTTGCTATATTGACAATGTTAGTAACACATTTACAATTACTTACTATCTTCTTAATATGACTTCAAGAAATATAATTAGGTCCTAAAGTAGACAAACTGCTGTATTTATTAAGTATGTTATATATTTCTACACAAGAAAATGGAGGTTATTTAGATAGCAAGTTTGTCAGAGTTGTGAACCTGAGACTTAATTTATTTTCATTTTTCTTCTTATTTTTTATTTTATTTTTTATTTATTTTCTATTTTTGAACTTAAGATTAGGGTTTAGTGTGATATTGCATATCACAGTCACATGATAATGTGTCACAATGGAAGATAGTAAAAGGTTCTAGAAGGATAATTGTTATGGGACACTGGAACACTAACAATTTTTATTTTTATTTTATTTTATTTTTCTGATTTTATATTGATTTTCTTTTTCTTTTCTTTTCTTTTTCTTTTGGACAATGAAGAAGGCACATGACACTGCAGTCACATGACATGTCATAGGCCTAGAACATAGTAAAATGATCTAAAAGATGACATTAGGATATATGTATACAATATGGTGGCCTTGAGTAAGAAATGAGGCAGATATGAGGATATAGCACAGACCATGTGTACTCTGTATATATAGGACTCTAATTTAGTAGAAACTCCTTGTCAAGTTTTCTTGTGAATTTTCCACTTTATATTCATCTTAAGAGATTTGCTATCTTGTGCTGTTGTTGAACTTTGTATCTAGTGGTTGCCACAACAATAATGTTATACAATATGTTATATACATGTTGATCTTAAGGTAGACATATAGTCATTTATGGTAGGCTAATCACAGTAGTAGCACAGACTAGTAGTCTAGGTATATAAGGTAGATAATCTTGTACAGAGTTCTCTATCAAGTTCTCTTATGTTAACTCTAATATAAGATTCTTTTTATTAACTCACTTTAAAGTCTTTGAATTGTGACAAAGTTAGCTAGGATTTCATCAAGAAGCCTAGTATTGATTGGCTTATTCTGAGCTGAGTTATATAATTGATGTAATGTCTAT
>Ga0157357_1000738_pt1 | contig 13810 bp, 10 predicted proteins | sample AttcapACBM1_FD_111485 | JGI IMG/M metagenome (GOLD analysis project Ga0157357, IMG submission 111485) | Fungus gardens microbial communities from leaf cutter ant in Botucatu, State of Sao Paulo, Brazil - Atta capiguara ACBM1 | ecosystem: Host-associated > Fungi > Mycelium > Unclassified ... | reverse complement strand
TTATGTATATATAGCGTAGATACATTCCTGTATCCTTACGCTTTACCACTTATATCAATCCCTTTCACTTCCTCAAGTCTTTGCCTAAGTGCAACCTGAGCTCAAAGCTTAAGGTCGTTACAAGATGATATCAATACTCCTCAGTCACCGTGACTGCTCTAGCATGGATCCACATCCACACACGAGTCCCACGAGCTGAGCATAGAACCAGGTTATAATGATCACGGGACCACTGACATTGTATTCGGAACCGGTGATGAAGATAAGAACCAGGCACCCAAATTAGTGTGATCATTGTTCCTTGTAATGGACAACCTGATCGAAGTGATGTGAATTGATGGGATCATTTTACCCAGATTAAGGTATGAATTGAATACAAGAACTGAGGTATATACACTGTGCTACTCAGTAGTTTGTGTGGGTACTCCTTTTGTATAATTGGACCAATGTATGTGCTGGAAATATCCATCAAGCAGTATACCAAGGTTTTATGACAGGTGATCGATCTTTATTTCTGCCAAATTCAAGGTGACAGATGTTGGTGTCACACAATTTTCTCCTCATGGGCAATTTCTGTCTGTGGGAAGGATTAAATTGCGGAACTTGCTGATTTCCACATCCTCCTGGCAATATTTTGTACTCCAGTGCAGCATTTAGCACCATATACTCAATTTAAGCAACACAGAGATTTGGCTTATCATCCCTTGTATAGGACCCAGATAGCTTGGGTGTGATCATGTCAGGAAGGTAGTGGGAGAGGTGAATGTGACAACTGAAATGTTTATTTTACACAGTTCATGTGCACATGCAACAACTTCAGGGTATGTCAAATGAGCTAGCATAACATGTAACTTAGGGATTGAGGATGACTGTGGTGTGATTATAGTATAAAATGGCAATGTAGAGATGATATTCATATTTCATATCCAAGAATTCCAACTTCTCAAAAAGACATTAGCCTCAACTAAGGATGATGAGTGTTCTGAGTCATAGTCTCATTCGCTCACTACATGGGTTTGTTGGTGTAAAAGATGAATTAACAAAGTCGTAGTTAAGGATAAAGAAAGTTACACTCACTAAATTCTTGATGAATAGTTGAACATTGCCAGTAGAGTAATCTATCAAGTTTTAGTAGATATCAATGACAACTAGATACATTTATACCGTTAGCCAATGATCATGTGAATGACGCTCATTTCTGAATCTGGTGAGATTTTACCGTACACACTTCTGGATCCCCTGATTGAATTATTCCAACAAATTTTCCTCCTGTTGAAACATTCATCCTCCTTCTTTCCCTCTAGAGGAAGGAAAATTTGAAGTGGTAATAGCTCTCAAGAATTATAAGTGGCAGTGACTAATAATTGAGGCAGTGGGAATGATGTCAGAGAGCATGATGAATTTCATTTATAGGTCATCTAGTGTTGTACATACCTTCCAGCATTTGGACACACATGTAATGGTCTACTTCCATCTAGAAATTGTCTAGCAGTAAAATGACATCAATGTTCATGTCAACCTGGAGTAGAACCCAAAATATCTCCATGCATAGACTTGACTTGTTCCTGCAGTCAGATCCATGGTGGCACCCTCAAATAACCAGATGCTTCTGTTATTGTCTTGGACACTCCCACATAAACAAGGAATATCGGCTAATGATTTGGATGTTGCTGCTTGAGTTCATGACATTCTCTGAATAGGCTCTGTAGGCCTGTCGAAGTGAGGTTCAAAAATGACGATGTTGCTATTCCTGATGATGATGATGCTGGGAGTGAAATCTGGTGCTGACCAAAGAATGGACCCTGCCATGTACTAGGTATAATTTCTTCATCAATTTGTTCTGGACACATTTCCTCATCTTCTTCCATGCTATCCATTTCCATCTCCAGATTCTAATCCTATCCATGCTGATGTAGCTTAGACGTGAATGTTATGGGACGCTTTGGACATGAACAATTTTTATTTTCTTTTTCTTTTATTTTCTGACTTTATAGGAATTTTGTTTTCTTTTTCTTTTCTTTTCTTTTGGACGATGAAGAGGCACGTGACATCGCAGTCACATGATGTGACATCATAAGGCCTAGAATGTGGTAGAAGGATCTGGAAGATGATGTTAGGGCATATGTATATAACATGGTGGCCTTGAGTAGGAAATAAGGTGGACATAAGGTTGTAGCATAGACCAGATGTATTTAGTATATATAGGACTCTAATTTAGCAGAGACTCCTTGTCGAGTTCTCTTGTAAAATTCCCACATTATATCCCAACTCTGAGATTTACTTGTTAGTGAGATCATTAGACATTGTGTCTAGTGGTTGCTACAACAATGAAAACAGAAGAGTGTTATATGTTCGAGCATATGTAGAAGAATACCTTGGTGTCGTTCACGTTGGTCTCTGGTGTAGATTGTATGGTGGCATATGCATATTTAGAGCTCAGTTAGGGAGGTGCGGTGCATGGATATTGATTAGTCTAGGATCCTTTTAGTTTGGGATAGAAAAAGAAGGGAATTGTGAAATTGTTCCACACGGCTCGTGAACGATTGTGTATCAAGGTATACGTTTGCGAGAAACCACTATGTAGAAGGAAATCAATGAGATAGATAATACAACCTGAACTTGACTGCCCATCCATATGTTTTTCCAGAAATCTAACAAAGAGCATATCAATAGAGGGTATAATGGCCAATCGGGATGTACAGTCTCCCACTATTTGCGTGTTCACATCTAACCCTACACGTTTCAGCATTATCATATTTTAAACTACTGACCTGACTAACATGCTCTCGATGACGGATCCTGGAACTGTATATGCTTTTTCCTTATACACCTCACATATTACATGAGCCATTCTAATTTCTGTGTTGTCCTTTCTACGCATCTCAGTCTAGTTCTACAATTCTGAGTTTGTTTACTCCACTCTAGATTCCTGCTACTCGTTCCAACAGAAACTGTATGAACTTACCAGATATTGTTGTCAGTGTATTTGAAAAGGAACCGAAGGACAACAAGAGTGATGATATGCAGGATACTGCATTAGTTGTGAGCATGGAATATCTGAGTGTGGCGGATGGACAACAACTAGATCACTGCTGAGCTGCAGGCTCGAAAATATCTACACATTTGCCCAGTTGAATTTGGATGCAACAAGTCACTTAATGCTCAACCCAGGCCACTTTCATGCCCTTCTCTTTCGACTTTCAACTAACCACTCATTGTTAGAAGTAGAAGTGATCTTCTCAGTCTCATCATAGTTGTGGTCTTAATTTTGGGACTGTGTTTTACTTATTCAGTACATCCCATGATCATATGTACAACTCTCTGTGGACAGATATTTGACATTTACAGCTGTCCACAGCTCACTGGATGACTCCTGAGCTATCGGAGTGGTACCTAAGGTTGCTAGGACATCTTACTCATCACCAATGTTCTGATCCTAAATTTTACTGTGGAAATTCTTGTTTGTGCATACTCAAATTCTTGTTTTTGGGTGACTGCAAATTTGTCAGTCAAGGACTCAGACTCAAGAGGTCAAAATTATTTATGAACACTACTGCAATGGATGTCTGGGAATTGGATGGGATCAGAATTGAAATTTGTAATACAATGTTTGATTGTAGGTTTTTGGCACCATTCTTATCTCTTTCATCAATTTGTGATGCAGCTTTAAATGTTTTTATCATCCTGGATGTTAATAAAAATATGTATGCTGATGATCCAACAAGTTTGCTTCCTTGTTTGAATCCACACTATCTATTACTAGCTCATACAGAGAGAAGATTAGGGTCCTATGTGTTATTCACTCAAGGCTATTCTTCCAAGAAGGCTTCTCATGAGAAAGACCCACCACAGCATCATCACTTTACCTCCCTTTATATACTGGTTATGCATGGAGTGTTTTTAGGGGTCAGAGGTCTCTGAATTCAGAGGCTAAGCAAACCCTCCAAGTTGCTATGAGCTTGTTAAGCTGACAATTTCCTATGCTCCACAATCATTCATTGTCTATTAATCATTACCAGAAAGGTTGATTTGATCAAAACCTGCATGTAGTTTGTTTGGAGTTCTGATTTGTGGATATAATCTCACACAAACATTGTCAAATTTAGTATTGTGGGGCAGCTTTTCTTTGCTTAATTTACAGGAAGCAACACATTCACACTGATAGTTCATGTCAATATGTCTATACAGGCTACAGAATGCTTGTCTCTCAGTACCAGGATTTTTGATGTTTAGACTGGCTGATAGTTGCTTCCAAAGACATAGTCAGAGAGCAGTATCATATAAATGAATGCTAATTATTCTGGAATCATGTAGAAGACAGGGCATGTTACTGTCAAAAAAATAGGTATTCTTATAGGTTATCAAGACACTCAAAGGGTAGGATAGATACATTCTAGGATAGGAGGAATACAAAATGTATATACAGTTATACTTTGCAATGTCTGAGTATATCTCCAGAATGTGGTTGTACAGAGAGTTCTGTTACACTGATAATTGTTGTAGTGATCATATACTATTGACAGTCTGTCAACTGTACTGATTATATGTGAATATAGCATACTCAAGACATGACTACATCTGGAATAATCTGTTCTTCTTGCCCACTTGGAGATATACTGAAGTATTCCAAGCTCATCAGGCCCAAGTAGCTGCATTTTTGTGATATAGGTTGTCAGAATTCTAATGGTGGAGAATTCTGATTTTCTGTTCTGGAAGAAATGTGAGAAGTCATCAAGACATCTAATAAAAGATGGAGTAGATGATTTTGAAGTTGCATATTGATCCTACCCAAGCTTGTAAATGATAATGCATATGATTTGGAAAGAAAATTGGTTCTAAGAAATATGCTATAGGAACCTCAGTGATGATTTACAGCAAGATGGGGATCTGGTGCTTGTATAGTCATATATCAAAACAAGGAGTATGTACAAACAAACATTCCAGGAATCAAATTCAGATTTCATAAAAAGTCAGACTCTAATTATCCAATTCATACTAACATATCATAGTTTAACCATCTTGTAACAAATGATCACATAACATATCAATAAAAAGTGGTTACAAAAAATACCATATCATTATGCATTTAGGCAAGTAAATCCCAGATCTTAAGCATCATAATGGACAGTCCATTGCCTGATTTTCTATAGATTATTCAACACTGCACAGATATGAATATGAAGTCTAATCAAGTCAAACTGAATTTGATTTATACTACTTAATCAGCCATGCTTAATCATGTTCATACTCTCTCCAAGTCACTATCATGGTCTTCATTAGACCATACCATTAATAACTGATATCTATCTCAGATCTTGGCATTTATCAGCTGTTCACTCACATCCCAAAGGTCTTTGAAAAATGAAAATGTAGTGTGTTATATAACAAAGAGTGTGATTATTGAACAAGTAGCATCAACTAAATAAAATCAAAGTCAAGTTAGCTTATCTCCACTACTAGTTTATCACATTCTATATAATGGACTCCTTGGTGATGGTTTATAACTGTTATTCTAACCATGGATCATATTGCCATCTATTAGCTGCATTACTTGCACCACTAGTGATAGCAGGAGAAAGAATTGTATGAACTGCAGAAGCTTAAGCAAGTAGAAGGTACATTGGATGTTGATGTAGGTGCTTGGGATATTAGATGTGAAGATAGGACATATCCAGATATTTGTAGTCTTTCTGAACTGAGATTAGTATTGTTGATATCTAGAATGGGAAACCAAGAGGAAAATAAACCAAAATGAGCACACATATACAGGTACCAAGTTAATAGTCACTCACAAGCAGATCTCTTATCACACCAAGAATGCCATTATAACTCAAAAACTTTAGAACAAGTCAATGAGAAGAAACTTGGTATTGGATAACATAAGAGAACTCAATGGAGTTCTCAGTATAACATATCTACTTTTATATACTAATTGTGGATAGTCTATACTCTACTACTTTAGCCTACTCTAATGACTATACATTAACCATGAGGTCAACATGTATTCAACACATTATATAATCTCATTGTTTCAGAATCTTCTATTATTATCTATTATGATCATATTGTCAAGATAGAAGAAAGTGGACTTAGCTTCTTTTTATTTTATTTTATATTTATTTTTCATTGTTTCTATTTTTAGAACTCAGGGGATAGAGGTAGAAGTGATCTGTCACACTGTCACATCAGTCACATCTGATGGTGTGGTCACAACACTGATCACAGGACTTAAGAGAAGAAAGTAGAAGGTTCTGGAGCAAAGTAACATCATACAACATGAACACCACATGTTGGCCTCATGTTTCACACATGGTTATTTAGGGTAGGGTGCACAGTAGCTAGCACAGACTATCTGTAGGAGTATATAAGGTAGACTATTTTGTAAAGAGCTCTCTATGGAGTTCTCTTGTATTATCCAATACAAGGTTATCTCTTAATCCAACTCTAAGGGATTTGAGTTATAACCCATATGGTTGTATGACTATTATTATGACTGTGTTTTATGATATATGACTTTTGTGATATATTATGTGACTAGTGTGTGACAGTGCAACTATGATGTTATGCTAAACTTTAACCCTTGGTTCCAAAATAGAAAATAAATCAAAGATAAAATAAAATGAAAAGAATATTAAAAGAAACTTAGGTCCAAATTTCACAAGTCTGACAGATACCCTCCAAAGCAAGAACCTTTTCATGCTAAATCTCAACTACTGATGAGTAAAAAAGTCAATAGGATAATTGAGAAAAGGAATTTAGGAAGTTTTTTGAAAGCATATGCTGGGCCTAGTGATCTATACCTCAATGACACTAGTCTTGGGGAAATAAGTAACTAATTTAGCCATTTCAATTGTCAACTCCAAAAACTATAAGTCTCTAACACATGAAATAATATGCATATTCAAATATAGACCACAAAGATTGAGTGCTTCAAGGTGGCACAGATAGGGTCAATTGTTCTAGTTTCTCTTGTTAGCAAAACATTTCAGTGTTTCTTTCATTTCTATATACTCAGTGTCAGAGACTATTCTCAGCTTGTATAGATTACAGCAGAACATCATGGTAACAAGGATAGAATGTGTGACTAGTTGTATTATGGTAATGGTTATATACTATACTTGAACAAGAATGAAGTACTATAACAATCACAACTCTTCTATCTTCATTTGTCTGATGATGTCTACCATTGTGAGTTACTTAAATGACTGACACAAGACACTAACACAAGATACTTACTTGAGCATTGACTATATCATACAAATTAGAATGATTATTCAGGACTTTTTTAAATACTTTGTCAACAATTGAACAAACCATCCACTTATATAGATATGTTCACTATGTTCTATCTACCAGTCATTGTTGGAGGTTGACAAGAATCAATGTACAGCCACTTGTACTCTGGACACACTTTATTACATATAATCTAAGAAAGCTTTTAAAGCACTGTTGACTATCAGAGCTATATTAAATGATTGGTTAGATGTACATGCTGTAGTTATCTAGATTGTTAGTCTGAGTCTTCACAAAGACTTTGTCACCTACTTTGAAATCAAGTGCAGAATAATGTTATACATTAGCAGATTTCTGATAATACTGTTGGGCTAGGGAGATCTCAGCTTTAAGAGTACTCTGTAACTTATTGAGGTCTATAGCAAAGTCACAGGCTTAGAAGGAAGCAATATTATATTCTGGGTGAACAGTGATGTTCAGATATTTCTTATTAGCAAAGAATGGAGAAACACTGATAGTAGCACTTGGAGTATTGTTGTAAGCAAACTTCACAAGAGGTAGAAGTTCAGACCAGTTGTTTTGCTGGTAATTACAATATATACAGAGGTATTGCTTGAGGGTCTAGTTCATGTATTTGGTTTGTCTATTATCTTTAGTGTGGTAACTTGAAGTGAAGTAAAGCCACATGTCCAGAGCAGTATTTAAAGAATATAAAAAGTTCAACACAAACTCCAAACCTCTGTCAGAGGTGACATAGGAAGGAATGCTGTGTTTGGAGAACATATAGAGAATAAAGAAATGTGCTAAGTCTATAGATGTAATAGTGTTATAAGCAGGAATGAAAATAACCTACTTGGTGAGCTGGTTAACTATGATCAAGATAGTGTCAAACCTGGAGGATAATGGGAGTTTCTTAATAAAGTTCATATAAATAGAATTCTATGATTGTTTGGGGATAGGGAGTTGTTTGAGAAATTCATAAGACTTATGACATTGTAGCATATATTGCATACAAGTAATACAGAACTTGCAAAATTGTTATATATCAGTATGGAGGCTGGGCCAGGAATATCCATAGAAAATGAGTTCCAGTGTTTTGTTTTGACCAAAATGTCCAGTAAGAATATGATCATGATTATACTAGAGAATATATGTGTAGAGATTACTAGTAGATAATACATAGATTATGTTATCAAGAAGAAGAAGACTATTAGGGCCTGTAGACTATCAGCCATCTGTAGAGATGTGTTTTATAGCAATTGGGTTACTAGAGAGAGCTAAAATGATGTCTTAGTGTAGAATGTCTAGATTTACAACTATAGCTGTGTAAAGAGGAGGAAAGAGGAGAACAGTAGCTTGTACAGAGGCTACAAGTTGTTCTTGAGTGAAAATTGGTTTGAAGTTGTGAAGATTGACTATGGTACAGCTAGATTCCTATTATAACTTAAGTTATATGTTGAACAAAAGACACACTCTTATATTGAGTAACACAAGAGAACTTGATAGAGTTCCTAGTACAACTAACTACCTTATATACAAACTGGTGATGGTCTGTGCTACACTTCTTTAACCCTACCCTAAACCACCATGTGTTTGCCTTAAGGTCGACATGTGTTAATCATACCATATGACATCATCTTTTTCTAGAACTTTCTATGTTATTCCATTGCATCATGTGAGCATGTGACTTATGTGACTATTTCATATGACCTGTGACAGTGTCACACTTTGTCTTCTTTGTCTTATGATCAGTAATAAAAATAAAGAAAAATAAAAAAGAAGAATAAAACTAAGTCTATTGTCTTCAATTCTGACAGTTCCTCCTTTTAAGATAGATATATTACCATCTAGTGAAAGTATCTAGTTTGGTGCCAAGATAACCAGAACAGAACCTGATGATAAGATTGAACTAAGAGAGGCACTCAGACTACTATGCTTGTCTTTGGGTCAATATCTTGGTAGTTAAAAAGTACTCAAGATTTTTATAATCTGTAACAACATCAATGGGATAGGCTGGACCCTCTAGATAGTGTCATCAAATTTTGAAAGTCTCAAAAATGGCCAGTAATTCCTTGTCATGTATGTCATAGTTCAACTCTGCTATAATAAAAGTATAGGAGTGAAAAGTGACCAAATAAACTTCATTTTCTTCATTCACAATAGAAAGAATTGCAGTAAGAGCATAGTCCAAAGCATCAGTTTCCATAATGAGTTGAGCATTAGAAATCCAGTGAGTGAGAATGGGAGCAGAGATGAATGCCTTTTTGAGGAAGTTGAAAGCATCACAATAGAAGGAGTCAAACTTCCAAATAATATTCTTTTAGGTGAGATGTTAGGAACAGACTAGCCACTGAACTAGTTATGCTAAAAGTACACAATGTCAAGCTTAGCTTTGACATCTGGCTAGTACTATATATGTACTTCATACTGTACTTCTAATATGAGATATGTCAATGGGATAACAATGTCTAAGTAGTTGAAGATGAACCAGCAATAAAAGTTAGCAAAACCTAAAAAGAATTAAATATCCTTGACTTTCTTAGGCTCCAGCCAGTCTTAAATAATCTTTACTTTGTTTTTAGACATAGTAAGACCAGAAGGAGAAAGGATGTATCCCAGGTACTCTACTGACTTGTAGTGGAATTTACATTTCTCTGCTTTGGCATAAAGACTAGTCTTATGGAGATACTTGAGTACTTCCTTGATATATCAGTGATGTTTGGTCATGTTATATGAGTAGATGAGTATATCATCTAGATATATTATGATATAGATGTCCAAAAGATTGGAGAAAAGGTTATTCATAAATTACTGGAAGACTGTAAGAGTATTGGTAAGACTAAAAGGCATTACAGACTACTTAAATAATCCATAATATGTTCTAAAAGCAATCTTCTATTCATCACTGTTGGCAATGTGAACCAAGTAGTAAGTATGACAAAGATCTATCTTTGTATATACCTGAGCTTTGTGAGGTAAGTCTAGTAGATTAGAGATGAGCAGAAGTGAATAGCAATTCTTTTTGGAAATATGGTTAAGACTGTGAAAGTTGACATAGAGGCATAATAAACCATAATAAACCATCTTACTTCTTGATGAATAAGACTAGTATACCATATAGAGAGAAAGTTGGTTGGATAAAACCTATATTGAGATTTTCCTCAATAAATTCAAGAGTTTCTTGTTCAGATACCAAAGGAGAGTATGTGCTCAACTACATCTAGCCTATCCTAAAGACCATGTATCAGCCATAAGATCAATATACATTATGCATGTTATATGATATTATTATTCTTGAACCTTCTACTATGTTCTTTGTGACCATGTCATCTTATGTGACAGATGTGTGACAGTGTGATTGTGATGTCACTCTAACTCTAACCCTAGATTCCCAAATAGAAAGTAAATTGAAAATAAAATAAAATAAATATAAATATTTAAAGAAACTTGGGTCCAAACTTTGTAAGTCTAACACAGTTGTATCCAAAGACCAAAGAGCAGAAAGAATTAAGTGGAGTGATATAAAAGTCCAAAGTTATATAATCATCAGTAGAGAAAATTATAGGCAAGTTGGCAATTTCAGAGGTGGTATTGTTTGATGAACCATCAAATAAGTGAAGAGCAACTAGAGGAGTTGCAAACATCTTCAAGTGGTGAGTATTCACAAATTTTGAGTCTACAAAACGATGAGTAGATGTAGAGTTAACAAGAGCTTTGAAACAAAATTTCATCAAGGTAATTCTGACCAAGGAATAAGAAAGAAGTAAGGAAAACAAAAAGGAAGTGAGGATTAGAAAGAGTGGATGCATTGAGTCAGATAAGACTCATTACTGCACAGAGAAGTTCAATGTGACCCTTAGTCTAGATGGAGTCCTGGAGATTGCTCTCTATTTTTCTGAGAATTTTTCAGAAGCAGCTACTGAAATACCATAGCCTTTAGAAGTGGCTATAGTCTACTTCTTAGGACAGGAGTCCAACTTGTGGTCTCCTATGCTACAATAGAGGTATAAATTGTGTTTGAGACACTTCTTGTGCTCATCACTAGTCAACTTGCCATTCTTAAAGGAGAGGTCCATCTGTAGGGAATTAGATTGTTTCTTGGGAGTAGAGAACACCAGTTTGGAAGGAGATGATTTAGCAGATGAAGCCACAGGAGATGTATCTCCCTTGTTCTGGAAAGCCACAGCATTACCAGCAAAGGAAGCTTTATCTTGCTTCTAGAAGTAAGACTCAAGGGCTTTCTTTTCTGCCTACCTGGCACAGTGGCATTTGCAGTTGCATTCATAGTAGCAATAATCAATTGTCATTGCTAAAGCATACATGTCCTAGAATAAGGTAGGTTTATCTTATTTCCAGATAGAGATGGAATTCTAGATCTGATTTGGAAGACTCTGGTAATAGTAGTGGCATAGAATACTATTCCCCTAATCTAATTGAGAGGTATAGCATATGAAATCTATATTGTAAGTGGAGATCTTATTGCTAAGCTTTATGTGAAGATTATCTAGTATGTTAGCTGCTTTACTGTGTTAGCTGCTTTACTGATGAAGTCTAAAAGACCAAAATATTGACATAATTCATCAATAAAAAGATTCTAGTCAGAGAGCTAGTCTTGTAGAATGTTCTAATCTTCCTGGTTAAGACCCATCTCAAACCAGTCCTGGATGATCCCAGTGAGATAGGTTATTGCAAAATTGATTTTTGCAATGTCCATATCAAATTGTACAAGATTAGCATGGAAGTAAAGATGACATTAGAATAAGAAATTATTAAGCTTGTCAGACTCAGTGCCACTAAAAGTGTTGGGCATGTGAGCTTTAGTTCCCCTTGAATTAGTATGAAGACCAGGAGTTTGGTTAGCTATAAGAGTGTTTGCAAGTCAACCAAGTACATTGGCCAACTGCTCATTAGTATTATTACTATAATGGAGTTTTGACTGTGAGCAAGTAGCAGAATTAGATCTATTAAATATCTGATTAGTAGTAGGATTAATAGTGGGAGCATTCTTCTAATTAGAATCATTATCTATAGGGATGATACTTGGGCCAGGAACAAACAAAACTATTTGAGTAGATTGAATAGTACAAGTTGGAGACCTTAGAGATGATCAGTCTTTTGATGAATGTGTCTTGAATGTTGTGGAAGATTTAGTGGATATGTTCCAGAGAGGTTGTCACTAAAACACAAGATTGTGTTGAAAGGTGTTCTGAGTGGTGGAACTAGAATTGACCCTGAATCGGTTGAAGAATTATAGCAAGAGAAAGCTATTGGACTTGAAGTGTAAAAAAATTGTTTTACAGATGGGACTACAACAGAGAATTTACCAAACAGAACTGTTAAGAAGCAACAGCAGACTTAGTAGTCTGATAACACTGTCAGGCATAGTTCACACTAAGAAATGAAATCCATGAGGTTGGCTCAGAGATATGCAAAGTGTGTAAACTCCATGCTTGGTGATACAAACTTGTAGAATGACCTTAGCTTCGGCTTATGTCCCATGCTGTCTATTTGCTATATGGTTGCAACTTCAGATGAATAAATGAAGTCTGAGGTGGAATTGAGTGCTAATTGGTATATCACTATTGACACTAGAGATTTAGCATCAACTTTAGTCAATTATCAGGCTAGCTATTACAAAGTAATTACCAGCCTTAAATATATAAAATATCAAAAGGAGTAATTAAAACAGATTTCTGAGCAAGTTTTTCAGTAATGAAACACTAAATAGGAGTTCAGACTTAGAGAGAAGAAAACTCTATGTAAAGTCTGAGTAATTTTACAGAGTTTGAAGGAGATAATCAGGCAATGGAAACAGATAAAGATGACCATGGATTTTGACTCAAATAAAACCAAATAACCATGGAAGTTTGATGGGATTAAGTTCATTATATATTGAAGTCAGACATGTTTTGGACATGTTTTAGAGTTTGGAATATAACAACAAGGAGTAGTAGATATAGTTATCAGTAAACTGCAGAATCTTGCTCACACTGAGAATCAAGCATTTTGTTTATAGTATATGATTGCTGCAACAATTATCAGTGTGACAGAACCATTTGTACTATGGTATTCTGGAAGTAGAATCAGATATTGTGAAGTATGAATGTATATGGATATTTGATATTTTGTACTTCTTATACCTTAGAATATATCCATCCCACTCTTTGAGCACCTTAATAACAATCAGAATCAATGAGAATGCCCATTTTCCTAGCATTTTTACATAATTCCAAAATTATCAGCACCATGTGCATGTCACTGCTCTCCTACTATGTTCTTGACAGCAACTGCCAGCCAATCTAGTCAGTAAACAAAAATCCTAGTACTGAGAGATTGTTAAAGTGTGAGTGAGTGCTACTTGTTATTTTTATCTAGTCATCATATCCTTTTTTGTCCATTCCATATCTCTTTGATTTTTATCCATAGTTATATCCACTTCTATTATTACTATGTAAATGTTATAAGACGAGAGTGAGGACAGACTTGGACTAGGGTTAGGATTAAGTATTATAATTATTAGTCTACAACGGACATAGGGTTAGGAGATAGGCACGTGACCTGGAAGTCATGTGACAGA
>Ga0157357_1000737_pt1 | contig 13818 bp, 17 predicted proteins | sample AttcapACBM1_FD_111485 | JGI IMG/M metagenome (GOLD analysis project Ga0157357, IMG submission 111485) | Fungus gardens microbial communities from leaf cutter ant in Botucatu, State of Sao Paulo, Brazil - Atta capiguara ACBM1 | ecosystem: Host-associated > Fungi > Mycelium > Unclassified ... | reverse complement strand
TTAGTAGTATATATAGTATAGGAATATATTGGGAACTTCTTGTTGAGTTCTCTTGTGATCCCCACAAAACTCTTTGCAACATAAGACTACTTAGTATACTATTAACTATCTTGATTAGTAGTTGCTATAACAACAGAACTGTTACAAATATTTGTTACAAGTCATACAATTACATATAACACAAAAGGATATAAAATGTTCTAGAACAATAATGTTATATCACATGTCAATAGTATATAGTACACATGCTTTTTAAGGTAGGCTAGGTTTAGTATAACCCTATATAAAGTTCTTCTTTTGACTTATCACTAAGTCTTGTGTTGTAACAAGAATTAGAGGAGACAAATAGCTACTTTTGGTACTCTAAAATTCTTGTATCAATGTTAAAGACAGTAGACTTAACTTTTCTTTTATTTTTTTCTTTCTATTTTATTTTATTTTTGAGCTTAGGGTTAGAGTTGGTGTAATGTCACAATTAACTATCACATGGTGTAACTCAGTATCACATATTAGTCATAGTCTCATAGTTACATAATCATATGTCATAATAGAACATAATAAAAACTTTTGGAAAGAAACAATATTACTATAATATGTTTGACACATATTGATCTTAAGGATAATGCATGGCCTTTAGGATAGGTTAATGATACTATAGCACAGATCAGTAACTTAGTATATATAAGATAAACAAGTTTATATTAGGAACTCCATCAAGTTCTCTTGTAATTATCCAATCCAAGGTTCATTCTTTTGACCTACCTTAAGGTCTTAAGTCTTAATATCTTATATATAATTCCAGAGTTCTATAGAGATCATGAGAAAGCCATGTGGTCAGTTATAAAGTGATCAGATATGAAAAGAAACTAGATTGATCTATACTAGAAGTTGTCAGAGTTGGGAATGATGGACTTGATTTCATTTTACTTTTCTTTGCTTTATTTTTCTCAATTTTATTTTTGGTTTTATTTTACTTTTCTTTATTTTGGACTTAGACAAAAAATATGATATGATGTCACAAGTAATGGTCATACAAGTCACAAAGCATGATAGAGGTGTGACACCTATTATAGGGTAGTTATATATATCACAGTTATAGTCATACAATCATGTAATATAGAGAAGGTTCTGGAGCAGATGATTATATAGCATAATAATAATATGTTGACTTTATGAAAAGTATATATACTTTAGGGTAGGTTAGTTGTAGTATATGCACAGACCATAGTCTGTAGTATATAAGATAGATTATTTTGTACTTAGAACTCTATTAAGTTTTTTTGTGTTACTTAATACAAAAGTTATCTTTTGTTTTTACTCAAGGTCTTAAGTTATAACAGAAGTAGTATACAAACTGGAAGAAAGATATTCACTTCTACAGATATTTTGGGCAGAGTGTGTAAGAGAACTGGCTTTTCCAAGACTTTTTTCTTTCATGTTTTTTTGGCTGATCCATGTTCCATGATCCTTTCTCACATTCACACTTATCCATTTATCTACTTTCATATGCTCTAGATTTCTTTAAGCTGTATACTAATACTTCTAACTATCCTGATATATTATTGGACTCTCTTTTCCAGTACTCTCTTGCTCTTCTGCAATGCTCTGTAGTCTTCCAAAGTCTGCTAGTGTCATCTACACATCTGCTTTCCTATATCCCAGAAACATCTACTAAGTACTTTAATACTCTTTTAATTTGGTTTCTCCATTCTGAACTGTTTTAGATTACTAAAGTATCATCATTCCTTGCTTATGTAAACAGAATACTGACACATTAGAATGGACCTGTTATTATATAGAGTAGTTGATATCTTTAGGAATCTCTATTCTATTCTTTTAGGATTTTTTAAAGGTGAGTGTATAGTTAAGTATTTTTTAGACAATAAACTTAGAATTTTCTGGAGATTTGAAGTGCTCTACTCTTCTATCCAGTTGCCCTAACAGAGTGGAGCTTAGATAAGCATTATCTATGATGGAGTCAAATAGATCAGATATGTTCAGATAGGTATATGATATTTAGTCTATAATGTAAGAACAAGACTGAGACACATAAAAAAGGATAACATAAGAAAATTAGAATGGCTTATGTAATATATAAGGTATATCAGTAAATAAGTCTTAAAAATATGGTGAAAAAGCATATACTTAACACTAAGTAGTGGAAGAGAAGTTATTTTCATTTTTTTCTTTCTATTTTCTTTTCTCTTTATTTTTCATTTTCAGACTTAGAGTTGGAGGTTAGCATGATGTCACACATCAGTCACACAGAACATCATAGAAGGCCCTAGAACAATGATACTATACAACATGTATTACACATGTCCTTTAGGGTAGGCTAGGTTAGTACAGTATAGACTATAAGTCCAGTGTATATAAGGTAGACAGATTGTACTTAGGAACTCCATTGAGTTCTCTTGTGTAATCCCTATACAAGATTCTTCTTTTGACTTAACTCTGAGTCTTAAGTTGTAACACTCACCCTTTCCTGCTGTCAAGGTTGTGGGTTTGAATCCTGCACCATTCAGTAGGCATGGACTGCCACCATGCCCTGTGTAATAAATTGTTGATTTAAAAAAAAAGTAATGGAGGGTTAGTGCTGCTGTCATTATACTTACTACTACTAAAATAGTATCAGTGTAAACAGATATATATACAAACTAGTTGTAGTATGATATAAGGTTGATGCCCGGTCACATAAGTTGTTGTCACATGTACATGAAATTTTATGACACATGACAGTCTTACAAGCACCTGCGAATTTCTCTAGTTTATATTCTTTGGCTTTGAGTGTGAAATGTACATTCGTCTACTCAACGAACATTGAAATGATCGGATTTCTGTCTCCATAATATCCAAATATCCAAATGCCTTTATGTTATTGCACTATAGGATCAGAAAAGATCCAACCTGTAATGCAAAAATGACGGGGAGCGATTCTCATTCATTAGATTCGAATCCTTTGGCCGTAGCATCATTCTAGATGAAACTGGCTTGTGTTGTAAAGATTGTTAATCAAACCTGATTGGCTCTACCCTCTTTGGAGAGGGAAGGACTGGAGGATAAACAGGTCGTTTTGTGGGAATGTTAGGTTGCACGCGTTGTCCAGGGCTTAGAGTAGACGCTTGTGCTGCTGCTACAGTCACAAGTTGAGAGTCTTTGCAAAGTGCTGCCGGAGGGAAACCAATCAAGCGAGACACGGTATATGGAAGCTGATAACCTGCTTGGATGGCATGGCTGATGTAACGTGAAAGCTCAAGGTGAAGCGTAGGATAGTACGTAGTTGATGCTTTACGGGAAATCTGTTATGACCAATTTTGTAAGATGTGGAGTAGGATTTATGATGGCAGTCACTCACGAGGATGATACGCTCAAGGCCTGAAAGGAAGAGGTCTGAATGGAAACGATAAGCGGAGAGATCATGGTCTTTCGCCATTCCTAATGAGGCAGTACTTTGAGCAATGGCATTAATCAGTTTCATGTGAGCTGTCTTTCGGTTGTCGAACCAGAAGTCAACTCTCGGGGGTACCTTGAAGTAACGGGAGGGCTCACCAGGTAGCCCATTGCTTCGAACTCGACGCCACCTGTCATACCGCCCGGTGCACGAGGCTTTTCAACTTTGCTTTCATCAGTCTCAGAGAGGATCCAAACAGTGTTGTTGGGGTGGCAGAATACCCAGAAATAATCTCTACAGACATCGGACAATTCCTTGAGATACGTTTTGTAAATCCTAGGTTTGTGAAGGTTCTCAATAAAGGCATGAGGTGAAATCGGTGTCCTGGGACACTCAGACGGAGGAGGGGCGGGAGTGAGCAATAGAGCACGGATGAGAGAGAAGATATTCTTGTGTGGAACGGGGAGAACAATGAGGTTTGAGCCTGGGAGGGAAGATTCACTTTCCCATGCTTCACATTGCCGACGAGATGAACCGGACGGCAAAGAACAAGGAGGGTAGAGTTCAAAAAGTAAAAAGAGCAAATTAACGACGAGCTGACGGGTTGCGACATCGCCTGGCTTTTTGTCAGAATACAGCAGGGAGACGAGTTGAATGAATGGAGTCGGGCACGAGCTCCGCAGGGCAAAGCAACCGATGGACGACGTTGATAGTGCCTTGAAGCAGCACAATAATTCGTGGAGGACTTGATCATCGTGTTGTTCCTCTCTACAGAAAGCATAGTTGCTGAGGGAGAGCCAGATTCATTGATCAGAGTCATACCTCCATTCAACCTCGAGGATTTCGTTGAGCCTAGTTAAAAGAGCAGAATATCCCCCCAATTTCAAGAACTCCTGTGACCAACTAGGCCGAACTTCAGCTCAAGCCCTAATTATATGAAGGCTAAACTTTACCTAGCAGACTCATTGCGTAAGAGGAGACGTAGCTTCTTGATGTCATCAACGTCGAGCTGCAGGCTCGAAGTACCGGTCAAGATGCTACAAAACTTCGTTGGCGAGATGTTCTTTGACCGTAAAGTGCCTTTATCCTTAACACTGAGAGGACCGGAACCCAAAGTCAAGTCTGCAGATGAATCAGTGGCAAGATTGACTTGACTACGGGAGAAGAGTCGCTGAGCATCAAAAGACAAGCCACGTGTGTGATTAGAACTCGCTTTCCGAGTGGAAGAGGCTGAGGGATACGGGGGATGGTGAGCAGAGACCTGACCAGCAAAAGGTCGGCAAGGTGGCTCAAAGACATCTTGATCAGCATTGTTATTTCGCAAGGGAGACCCAAGAGACTCGATAGACACAGCACGCCTGAGGGTTCCTCTCGGTGTATGAGGAAGGATAGATGTGGTGTCTCTTGGTTGCTTAGCAAGGATGGTTGATGATTTGAGCATGGCAGCCTTCACCGTGGATTCCATGCCCAGCAACTTTGGCCGTAAACTCGGAGGAATTTGTAGGTCGTCCTGGAGCTAGGAGTGAGACGAACCAACTTGTACGTTGACCACGAGGACACATACGAGGAGCTGGTCGAAGGCATTGTCCATTTCGACCTCATTGACTGTTAAAGGAGAAAATTGGTCTTTATTCTTGTCCAGTTTCTTCTTTCTCTCATTGAGAGAGGTGCCAATCTTGTTGTTATGGAGAGTGTTCTTCATGCTTCGGTTCAATGGCTGTTGTCCTATCCCGAGGTTAGGATAGTTTTCCTTCACAGTATTCGAGAGATCGTTCAAGTTAGTGACCATTGTAAAGTCTGTCGAAGGTGGTCTTCGAGACGGCAGAATACTCTTGAACATCGTAGCTGGCGTAAGAGCGAACCGAGTTGAACTTCTAAATTAGGGGATGTTTGAGTGGCACGCGTTTTGCCATGTGATTGATCACGAGACCCAAAGTAGTATCCTCCGATCAATTCGTTGCCTCAACGATGGGAACCGCCCTAGGTTTGATCAACCCTTCTTCTAGTCTCATTATTACTAAGTCTCAAATGCAGTCTTACTTGGACAATCCCTTCAATGATCCTGCCAGTAATTACGATTCCAGAACGGTGAGTATGTTCCCCCGGTGAACTCTTGAGCCTTCATCTTCATCATCGCATATGATGCATGTCTGTTCAAGTCACAAGTTCATACCTTGCAAAACACACAGGCCACTCACCAGTACACCCATGGTACCTCTCAAGGTTACTCAGCAATCCCCCTCCACAGTCAAGGCGACTACCGCAACGTTGCACCGCCTGATCTCGGTAGTGCTGGAGATCAACGTTTCGTAAATTCACAATGGGACGGTTCGCGTTATAACCAGGGGTCGGCATGGATAAATGAGCAGAAAAAACAGACTCATCGTACAAAGATTGTGGTAGGTGGTACGATTAAAATTACAGACCGTGCTTGAAGCTGTGGCAGGCCATCACTGGTGTGCTTATTCTGGTCATTATCGTTGCGGCATCGGTGTCTGTCGGTGTTGTAGTCAGCCGAAGAAATTCTAGCACTCCCAATCCATCATCATCGTCATCAAATTTGACGAACCCTGGCGCAGTCAGCCAGACAGATCCCAATGATCCCAGCACTTTTGTAAAAAGCCCTAATCTGCACCAGGCCTTCTACGGGATCGCTTATACTCCAATGGGGTCACAGCTCCCGGATTGCGGAAACAACCTAGGTACTCCATCTCTTTTGTAACCTCCTTCGACTGGAGTTCTTATTGGTTCGCTTCAGCCGCGGTCATCCAGGATATCCAAGTAAGCACTGATCTGAGAATAATTCAAGTCCCGTGTTGATATTTCGTCACACTGCAGCTTCTTTCTCAATTGACTAAGGTGGCCCTTCTTTCGCAATACCTTTGAACATAGTTCATACTGATAATCTAGCGAGTTCGGCTTTATGGTGCAGATTGTAATCAAAGTGCTTTAGTGGTTAGCATCCTTCCACCGCTCTCCACTTGCAGTAGAATGCTGACAATCTTATAATTAGTTGGAGGCTATTAGACAAACAAAAGTGGACGTCACGGTCTATCTTGGAAACTACGTAGTTCCTACCGACGGTGGTGCTTCTTACAACCGCCAAAAAGACATAATTGAGCAAGCTATTCAAGTGTATGGCGCAGATCACATTGGCGGTATCACCGTTGGTAACGAATTCATGCTCAAGTGCGTCCTTTCCACACATCAGAACCGAACTAATAAATTTCTAGCTATCTCACCGCTAACAGTGTCTCGGATCCAAACTCTGTCGTTGGCAACGAAGGTGCCCAACTTCTCATCCCTAATATCACGGATACAGTTTCTATGCTCAATAGCATGACTTTGAAGCAACATATTCCTGTTGGTAATGCAGATGCTGGCGGTTTCTTCAATAACGAAGTGCTTCAAGCTGTTGAGTATGGGGTGAGACTGCTCTTTTTTGAACTTTGCACGTATATACTTAGGGCTTTAGATGGCGAATGTCCATCCATGGTTCGCCAATGTCTCTATAGACGCTGCAGCATCTTGGACAACGACCTTTTTCCAACAAAATGATGTTGATGCAGCCAGCTCCCAACCCAACAAGCCTTCTATGTCTATCGCTGAAACTGGTATGTATCAGTTATCTCGTCTTGTTGATGAATTGATTATTCAACAAATCAAATAGGATGGCCAACGGTATGTGTTGTATCTTGCTTATCGCTTATGAAGCTATATCTTCATTTTCTCTTCTAGAAATCGTCTGATGCAGAGAGCGCCAGTGATGGCCCATCAGTCGCATCAGTCGCCAACTTACAGACCTTTATCGATACCTTTGTTTGTCAGGCTAACTCTGCAGGCACTCAGTATTTTTTCTTCGAATTTGCCGACGAGGATTGGAAAGATAAGCAATTCGGCGGTGTCGAGGGTTGGTGGGGTCTATTCAACCGGAAGTAAGTTCCTCTATGGACCTGTACCCAGATAATATCATGATTACATAGCCGAACATTGAAGGAAGGCATCACAATTCCCACTTGCCAGGCTCCTTGATGGTGCTAACATTGTTGCCTGCGATACCTCGTTCCATTTTTCTCATTTATATCTGTGTCTTTCTGACTTTGATCGCCGCAATTGGCGTCTTGATTTACATTACGTCACTATTAAGTTATTGGACCTGGGACAAATTTTGCTTGGACTTTGTTATGACTCCTATCATTTTTTAGACTTAGCAGAGCCGTATTTGAGTTTGGTTGGTGTTCTCGTAAGACGAATTCCAGCTGCCATATTGGATTTTTCTAGTCCACAAGAAGAAGCTATTATCTATGGCTTGTGCCTCTCTTAATGGAGAGGATGCAAGCGCCCTGATACTAGAGCATCAGCACCCCTGCCTCCCACGATTCACGCAACTACATCGTCAAACCAATAACCCTGACATTATTGAATAATCACCGAGTCAGAATAAAACGCTGAGGTGCAAATAGTATTTGAACTGTAAATCTGAGTGCTATTCCTGAGCTTGCAAGACTAACACTGCAAGCAGTGAAAAAGATGTAACTCGAAAATCCGTAACCCAAGGAAAGGACAGAAATACTCAAAGAGAGAGTCCTATCAATATTTTGTGGACAAGATATATAATTTTTTGATCATTGATTTAGAAGCTCAATTTTTAATCAATAGGATCGGGTTCCCCAGTCATTAACTCTTGCCCTTCACGTCCGACGAAAGAACCTTCATATAAGATCAACTATCATACGCAGGAGTATCTTAGTCAAGTAGTCACGAACCAGTTAATACTCTCATGCGGACATGTACTCTGCTTTCATGTCATCTGCCAGTTTCTCGGCAATGGCAAAGCATCCGCCAGCCTAGACGCTCGCAATCGATAATTTACCTGGAGTGTTAATGACAATATACGCACCGTATGGCCAGAGATGATGCTTGGGAAAATCGATGCATCACACACCCTGAGACCATGGATCCCGTAAACTTTCAACTTCGCATCCACGACGCCACCTTCTTCTCTCGGAGCCATCCTACACGTTGATGTCGGATGATATACTGTTTCTAGACGGTCTTTGACTAGCTCTGCAATCTCTGCGTCGGACTTGAGATGAAGCCGATGATCCAGGTCTTCACGAGCATTTGTATGATCGAGATATCTGGCAAGAGGTTCGGTATGTGCAATTTTGAGAAGGGCCCTAACACCTCGGACAAGTTTCCACATGTCCTCTGGATTTTGTAGGTAACTGAAAAAAATGATGAATAACCAGAATCCGTGCCATGAACCATTCCTTACTTGGGATTAACACTCGGTTGCTGCCAAGGGTCGTTAGATTTGAGAAGAACAGCGCCAGTGCTCATTGGTCTTTTCAAGAAGGGGTAATCAACGAGCCTATGTGGTGGAAGTGATTGAGAAATACCTGACAAGGTAACAATGGAGCGCAAAGGAATGAACATCAAACTTAATAGCACCATGTTCCTGAATATCTAGTTAGAGTACTTTCAACACTTAGGACAGGTCCACATTCATACTTTATAGGCAAGGGGTGTCATGAATAATTCCAGGTCGGGACTGTCCTCTGCAGAAGTGCTATCTGTCAGACGTTGAGGGTATTCTGAAGAAGGGAATAGCTTGGGATTGTCTGAACGGATAAATGCTGCTGATTCGCCAAGCTTTTTCTCTGGTTAGACAGAGGCCTCTCCGAAGGGTAACTAATACTAACGTTGGTTGCCAAAGGTCCTCCAATGCCAAGGACGAAGTATTGCACCATGGCGGTAAACAACTTGATTGAATCGCTGAATGTTTGGGGTATCATCCAATTGAGAGAAGAACCACGCTTGTCCTTGAAGTAGAGATCTACTACGGGGTGATCGACGAGATTTTGCCCGATCTGGGGATGCTCAAATACAATGGGAATTTTGTGGAACCGAAGATGCTCCGCCCGACCGACACCAGAGAGCATCAGAATCTACAAGCAATGAGAAGTTGATGGAAATATCAGAGCGGAGAATCAATGTACTCACATGAGGCGAATGAACAGATCCAGCACTTTGCAAAAGTTATATAGTAAATATTCCAATCTAGGTCGTGCGAAACCAACCTGAGAACGATATCGCGCTTTGCTTTTGCCCGATATTTCTTCCCATTCCTGTCCTTTGCAAACTCAACACCGGTCGCATGAACCTCGCCTTCAATCTCCTCGAAGATAATACGAGTTACGGTTGTATTCGTGACAACAACGACATTCTTCCTCATAAGGACCTCAGACGTCAAATAGGCAGACTCTGAGGAGACACGTCGGAACATGTTGTCGATGTAAGTCACTGAGCGATTTGTTGTTGACAACTATATTAAAGTGATGAGAAATGACGTACTAAGCTATGATGTCGATCTTGTTTTCAGCCCTATGTTCCCTGAAGATAATATATCACTTACTCGACTAACGCCAATTGTCCCCCTAGGCCCATTGAAATCTGGAATGAAGGGGATACCGATATTGATACAGCTGCTGATGAAGGCACCGCTCAGTTCTGAAACATAGTTGTTATAGCCTACTTGGATTGGTCCACTCTTGCCGCGGACAGATGCATCAACAAGAGGGTAATCAACGTGAGGACTGTAGGTTTCAAACTTGTTGAAGTACCTCAACAATAGTCAATAAGTGCGTTGCCGGAAAGAAGTAGCAACTTACTGTCGTAAGTTTCTTGATGACCAAGAGTCATCACCGATAATGCGGGCCCATTCGTCGAAGTCACCGGGAGCACCGTATTGTGCCCTGGACACATATTCATGTAAAATTAAAGGGAGAGTGAAAGAACACATACATCTGTGCATTGATGGACGAGCCTAAAAATCAAAATTCACATGTACTATTGCCAACAAAAAACAGCGCTCACATCCACCCAGCATCCTGGCTATTATATTTTATCTTCAGTTGATATTGTAGAGATAAGAGGTCATACGGACCACGAGGCCAGAATTTCCTCTTCCCTCTTGCAAAAACCTGAACCTCAGTTCTCAGTTGGTGAACATGCTTTGACTTGAAGAGTCTGCCAAACATAGAAGGAGTACGGCTTTCAACGAGAGCGGTGCCACTGTATCAAGTGGGATGAGGCTACTGCTTGATAAAGAGCTGCAAGAAATCATCTACCTCCCTCCTGCCTCAAGCAGTAAAACGCGAATGTTGGAATTTTCGCTCAACCTTGCTGCGAGGGCACAGCCAGATGTCCCTGCACAGCCAGTAAAACCTCCTCTGCCAGATAGAACCTTCTGTGCGTCTCACCTCCTCCAACGATGATGACATCGTAGGTACTCCATGCATCCTTGCTTTCATCGGTATTACCCACCTGCAGAAAACATGAGATGAATACATTTCCAGGCATAATAAGGCCTACTTTGCTCAGATCCTCTACATAGTATCCTCCTCCGGTTGCTCTCTTTGTGCTCTTCACACGCAAATATTTGACGAGAAAGGTAAGAAGACCACTAAATGCAAGTAGTAGTCGCACTCGTGGTGGAAGCGATAACAGGCGTCGGAGTCCTAGGACAGAAGGAACTAGAGATGCTCTGGCTAGTGTACTGCGGACAGGCATCCTCGCTTCATAGACAACAGAAGGTGTATGTCACACTGGGAAGATGTCTGCGCTTATGTATCAGCCCGTGAGACTGAAGATGAGCCTGTAGCAGTTGGTAGGTTTATCACAGCGTGCGGAATTTAGCAACCTGAGCCAATCAAAAGGATGCAGATCTGGTTTCACCACATGGCATCCTTCTAGTATTCATATAATAATCGTCCACAAAGGGAGAGAAGTTTCAAAAAGCACTCTGTTGGCCTGCTACACTTCAACATCAATGGATCAGCCTAGATGTGCTCTTACTCCTTTTATTATACCCTTCTCTTATAGACATCTTAGTCTCACTTTACACTAACTTTTACACTGACTGAGATACCAGAAGGTTATAGGATTGTGAATTTTCCCTCACCTTAGTTGTCTATCTTTACTTGTAGACTTCTCGGATACTTACTACCCTTTACACTCAATGGTATAATACTCTTAACAATCTCAAAATCTATATCTACTCATTTCCTAAACTCCCAGTACCTAACTTATTGTAGTAACACTTGGAAGTGGGGTTCACAAGAGGAACTCAACAAGGAGTCCTCGCTGTATTTCTACACTTGTATATATATACTGTAGATACATGGTCTGTGTGTATGAATCTACCCTACACTAATATGCATATATTTTTAGTCATTTTCATTGTACTCTGTCATGTGACCTTGTCATGTGCATAGTCTTTACACCATTACATTGTGTGTCATATGCTCCATCATTGTTCAAGAAATATAAAATCAAAGAAAAAGTTTATAAATTTAGAATAAAATCTAAGCATTTGGAGGGAATTATAATAATACTTCCCTTAAGATGTTGTCTCTAGAGAAACTTGATCACCCTTCTACTATTTACAGCTCCTTTCTAATATTCTTCAAATCTTCTATCATCTTATTCATATAATAGCTTTTGTTGTAGTATTACCTTAGTTGGAATAATATTGGTGGGTTGATAAACTTATCAAGAAGTTCTGTTGGATTTGGTCTATTACTTATATATTTGGTACTTAATCTGTATATAGTATTTGTTACAGCTACTACCCTTAGATTGTGATAACCAGTAAGTAGAAATAGTAAAAGAACTCAACAAGAAGTTCTGTTCAACTAGCTTACTATGGATAATCTTCTTTTCCTGATTTGCACTCTCCAACCTCTTCCAGTACAGATCACATCTCTTTATTCTATCTTGGATGTTTTTACTAACCTTTGTTAAATCTATAGACCTCCATCTCCTGACATCTGAGGATTACTAGAATCAGGATAACTTGCTTAGTAGTTTACATTCCAGATAGCTACCCTAGGTATACTAACTAGTATATACTAGCTCATTCTGAAAATTAACTAAAACTAGCACTCACTTTTAGTATTGGTGACAACACACCTTGCTGCCTTCTAGTGGCTTTCCACCCATAAAGTCTCCAAGTCTCATTCTAAAATATGTATTATAATTACCATAATCTATACTTCATAATATACAGATGTTTGCCTTATATTGAATATATGCTAGGGTTTGTTTCATCTTTGATCCATTATTCAATTGCATCTTGTCCTATTCTTATGTTGTATCAGTCAGCACTTCATATACTAGTTAAGGTCTCATTATTGTCAAAGTTGAGAGTGGTAGATTTTATTCATTTTCCTTTTCTTTTCTATTTTCATTTTCCTTTTGATTTATGTTCCATTTTTCTATTTTTAGAACTTAGGGTTAGGGTTAGAGTGACAGTCACATCATATGATATGGTCATAGTAACAATCACAAGTCACATGACTCATGGAAAGATGTAGAAGGTTCTGGAAGGATGACATCATACAATGTATAAAATACATGTTGACCTTAAGGTATATACATGGTTGTTTAGGGTAGTCTAGAAGTAGTTAGCATGGACCATGAGGTTTTGGTATATAAGATAGACAATCCTGTACAGAGCTTTCTATTGAGTTCTCTTATGTTAACCCTAATATAAGGTTCTTTCTCTTGATCAACTCTAAAGTCTTGAGTTTGTAACAATCATGTTCTCCTCATTGTTCCCTTCAAGAATGTCTTATATATTCCTCATTGTCAACAGGTATATATAGCTGTAGATACTATCTTGTATCCTTATATTTTACCAATTGACCATCTCCTCTACTCTTACTTAAGCCTTTGCCCAGGTTATAACTTGAGCTAAGCTTAAGATTGTAATATTTAGTAAAATATCATTAGGCTCACCTTACAAAAGGAGAGTGTATAGTGGTTAGGCTACTGGAGCATCATAATGGTTAGGCCACTGAAGAACTACTGAAACTACTTTGTGATGGGATTACAGACAAATGGTTAAACTATTAGAAGAATAGCAACACAGATGACTTTGTGGCAAGAAGGACCACAAATAGAATAGACTAGACACTAGACACAAACTATTGTAGTAGATATCACAGACAGACAAGATAAATAGACAAAGTTAAGGAATGACAGGCATTGAGGTATTAGAAGAAATATTAGGATCATTGAGAATCACTGAAGAATATGTCTCAGACAGAAACAGAATCACAGAGCCAACATTATCAGAAGAGATGTCAATAGCACCTATACTAGCAGTACATGACAAAACAGCACAGATAGTTATGCCAAAGAGCATGGTTCCAGACCCAGGATGGTTTGATAGCAACCAGATGAAATTCAAAGATTAGTGGAGAAGAATCCAATTATTTCTCAAAAGTACCAGAGTTATAGCAACAAACAACAAAATCACTACAGTATTAGCCTGATTTAGAGAGAGCATAGCAGGAATTTATATGCAGAAGAAGATTAATCAGATGAAAGAAGAAAATACCCAGGATTAGGACAATTTT
>Ga0157357_1000735_pt1 | contig 13840 bp, 12 predicted proteins | sample AttcapACBM1_FD_111485 | JGI IMG/M metagenome (GOLD analysis project Ga0157357, IMG submission 111485) | Fungus gardens microbial communities from leaf cutter ant in Botucatu, State of Sao Paulo, Brazil - Atta capiguara ACBM1 | ecosystem: Host-associated > Fungi > Mycelium > Unclassified ... | reverse complement strand
CAAAGAAGATAGTAGCTGAGTTTGAAGTGAGGATGGATGTAGAAGTTAGATAATAGAAGAAGTTAGATATGGTTAAAGAGAGAGACTTTAGTAGGAGAGAGTTACCAGACAAATATATAGCAAAGATATTGTATAGATAGAATGATAGAAAGTTCAAAGCAGAATATTTAAAGAAGTTGAAAAGGAACTGGCAAAAATGGAAGTTAGTTTCTCCAGAGAAGAAATCTTGAAGGGGGGTAATGTCAGAGTCAAAGATAGTAGACTTTACTTTTGTTCTTTATTTTATTTTATTTTCTATTTTTTATTATTATTCAGACTTAGGGTTGGGAGTTAGCATGATGCCACAAACTGTCACATGACATGTCATAGTGTCATACATTGGTCACATGTCACATGTCACAGTCACATAATCATGTATCATATAGAACATCATAGAAAGTTCTAGAACAAGATAATAGCATATAGCATATATTACATATGTTGACTTTAAGAAACATGCATGGTCATTTAGGGTAGGCTAAGGTTAGTGTAGCATGGATTAGTAGTCTAGCATATATAAGGTAGACATTCTTGTACTTGGAACTCCATCAAGTTCTCTTGTATTAACTTTAATACAAGATTCTTTTTTTGACTTCACTTTATAAGTCTTAAGTTATAACACTTACTTCCTACACCTCACCACAGTCATTATTACCTACTCTAATTGATTCACTCCCTTTCTACTACAACATGAGTCAATATATCTTAATCAACTATAAACAAATTATTAAACAACAATAGGAGCAGCTTGTAGTAATACAAATATAAATCCAAGTGTTACTGATAGAAAGAAGAGGAGGAGAAGAGACAACAGTAGTTCTCTGACCCAACGCTGGGTCAAATATAGAAGTAGCTAAGTCATAAATGTTTAATGGGGAGGCAGGAAAGATGTTAGAGTTCTTGATAACATGCAGATTGTATATCAGGATGAGGATGAGAGAAACAGTAGTAAAAGAACAGGTATAGTGGGTTTTATCATACATACAAGAAGAATTGGTGGATATTTGGAAAGAGAATATAATAGAAGATCTAAAAATAAAAGCTTGAGTTATGTAACTGTGGAGGAATTTTTATCAGACTTAAAAGAAGAATTTGGTGGTAGAGATAATAAGATGATAAAAATGGTAGAATTGAAAAAGATAGAGTAGGAGAGAAAAAAATAGAGAAGTTTGTACAAGAGTTTAGAAAGGCAGTAAGAGAAAGTATATATGAGAGGAGACCATTAGTTGAAGTGTTTAAAAGAGGGATGAATAAATTAATATAGTAAAAACTGATAGAATTAGAATGCCCCCAGGATATTGAACAGTAGTATGAGCAAGTAACAAATTTGGATAAGTACTAGAGAGAGAGTAAGCAAGAAAAATAAGAGGTTGAAAGGAAGGAGGAAGACAAAAGCTCAAGCTCCAAGGTTAAATGCATTAACAAATACTAGTAGAGTACAAAGACAACAACTACCTCAGCCTCAGATTTGGCTAAGACAGCAAGAGATACAGTGGGTGCTGGCAGAGCCTGCTTTGATGGAGAGAGTGAAAAGAACAAATGTGGTCATTGTATACCTATAATAATAGTAGGCAGGGTTCATGCCAAGGTATTAATAGAGATCAAGCAGAAAAGAGGTTATGTTAGGATGCAACAAGAACTATACAACACTAACCCTTAGTTGTATACTAAAGAATTCAAAAATGATGATATTAGCTTCAGGAATCAAGAAAAGATGTAGAAACAATAATATAGAATAAGATTAGAACATATAAATCCTTAAAAGAAGTCTTATGAATACAAAAGAATGAAGTTAGGAAGGATATTAAAAGTAATATACAAGTAATATTTACTCATGAATACTTTCTCTTGCTAACACACTTCTAAATAGTGAGCCTTATACTATGTAACAAGTTCTTTTGGAAAATCTAGTGAATAAATTGCAAAGCTTTCTAAAAGCCTCCAATAACACTATCTATTTTAGGTGATGCACCCAAAGACACCTCTCAAGTCAAAACTTACAACTGAAGATACCAATTGATACTTACCTTACCAATCTTTTTTAGGCTGCTAGAACTCTCCAAAAGTAATAGAAATGCTCACTTGATAAAATAAAAGTTAAACTGTTCTTAAGTAGGAGTATTTGAATGAAGGTTCTCTCTCTTACTTCTCTCCACTTGTGGCTTATGTATTAGTCTAAAAATATAAAGAATGAATTTAGAGAATAGAAACTAAAACTATAATAAAGCTTTCTGAGGTCTTGCAAACACACAGCCATCTTTTTATTTGCAACTTAACATCAACCTAATAATCAATTTCTACTTACTCTAGTCCATTCTATTTCTTCTTTACCATTTTCATGGTTGTTCCTACCTACTCCACTATTTTGGACTCTATCAGCTTTTAATTTAATATGTTTCTATCTTATTTGACCATCTAAATGTTTGTAATCTAGTAAAGTACTCTTTTGAGTATATATACTTTGTAACTAGTCATTTGTGAGTGGTATTTCATATCCTTAAAAATCTCTTCTTTTTGAGATCTGGTTTGATTTATGTCTACTATACTACTTCTCAAATTAGTATCTACTAAAAAACCTTACAAGAGTACTTGTTTTTGCAGAAAATTATTTTCTGGCATAGTAATGTAACTTATACATGATAGAGATAGATCATGGTAGAAAATGTTTAGCTGTAGAGAATTTGATCACATTGCAAGAAACTGTAAAAATCAGAGAATCATGGAACAAGAAAGAAGAATGGAATACAGGAACAAGAAGAATAATTTAAATGGGGAAGAGAGTCCAGTAGTCCTCAACTAGACTCTAATAATCACAATAAGTTTGTCATGCTGAGTAGAGTAGCAGAAAATACATCTTGCTACAATCTAGATAATGGAAACATGTTAAGAGAAGTTATGGTGAAGATTGGGCTTGAAATAATTAATACACAGAAAGGAGTAATAGTAGAGACATTGTTGGATAGTAAGGTAATAGAACTAGTTATGAGTTCAGAGTTTGCTAGAAAGCAGGGGTCTAAGTTGAAAGACCAATATATAAGAAATGTAGGTGGTTTTTTCAACAAGAAGAGATCTATTGAGCATACAGTAGAAGTCAATATTTATTATCAAGGGTACAGAGAAAGAACAGAGATTGATGTGATTAGTAGTTAGAAGTGGAGTGTGATTTTGAGAATACTATGGCTTGCTTTCCACAATCCTGTAATTGACTGGAGAACAGAAGAAGTGAACATAACAAGGTATCTGGAAGAGTGTGAAAAGCAGTGGAGACTGAAGCAAGGAAGACTAGGGTGGTAGAAGTAGAAAGGAGAAAAAACCAAGAAAGGAGAGAACAATGGAAGTGAAGAAAGTAGCACAGGAATAGGAAATTTGGGATAAGAAAGAAGAAGTAGCAAAATCTGAAAAAGAAGTCAAGAAACTGGTTTCTCAAAGACTCTACAAATAAATCTATATCTTTGGAAAGAAAAAAAGTGAGAGAATGCCAATAAAAAGAGTGTTGGTTGAGTTAAAGGAAGATGTAGTTATCAAGAGAAGAGAGGAAGAGATGCAAGAGTTAATTAAAGAACAATTAAGGAAAGAATATATCAGACCCTCAAAGTCACCTCAAATGGCATCTGTATTTTTTATAGGAAAGAAGAATGGTAAGAAATGAATGGTTCAAGACTATAGGTATTTAAATGAGTAGACTATTAAGAATAATTATCATTTGCCTCTTATTTCAGATATTGTAGAAAATATTAGTACAAAAGAGTATTTACTAAATTGGACTTGTAATGAAGTTATAATAATGTATGGATAAAAGAGGAGGATAAGTGGAAGGTGGTGTTCATAACTCTGAAAGAGATACTTGAACCTACAGTTATGTTCTTTGGACTTACAAACTCTCCAGCAACATTTCAAATGATGATGAACAAGAGTCTATGGGATTTGATCAACACTGGAGAAGTGAGGAGTTTCATTGACAATATAATTGTGGAAATAGAAGAGAAAGAGAAATACAATGAGATAGTAGAGGAAATAGTAAAAAAAGTTAGCAGAAAATGATCTATATGTAAAATACAAGTGAAAAGTTAGGGAAGTAGGATTCTTGGGAGTGGTAATTAGACCAGAGGGGATCAAGATAGAAGAGAAGAAGGTAAAAGAAGTATTGGATTGGCTGACTCCTAGAGGAGTAAAGAATATACAGAAGTTTTTAGAACTAGTAAATTATTAGCAGTTTATAAAAGATTTCATATCTATAGCCAGACTACTACATGACTTGGTGAAGAAAGATTAAAAGTGGGACTAGACAGAGAAGTAAGAAAAAGTATTTAGAAAGTTGAGGGAGAGATTTACAAAAGAACTAGTGTTAGTAGTACTGGACTTAAAAAATAAGAATGGAAGTTGATGTGTTAGACTATACAACAGAAGAAATATTATCTATAGAGTGTGAAGATGGAAAATAGAGATCTGTAGAGACATCTATTAAAGAGTACAAAATTCAAGTTTGAGATCTGGAAAGACCACAAGAACTTAAAATATTTTATGAAAGTGCAGAAATTGAACAAAAGACAAGCCCATTAGGCCTTATACCTGTTATGATTTGATTTCACCTTAAAACATATACCAGGAACAAAAATAGGAAAAGTAGATGGACTGAATAGATAACTAGACTGAAAAGTAGGGGTAGAAAAGAACAATGAAAATCAGACATCAATCAAAGAACAATAGATTCATAGTTTAGTCAAAGTAGTAATAGAAGAACCAGAAGTAGAGATATTAGAAAAAATAAAAACAGCTAGGGGAAAGGATGAAGAAGTAGTTAGAGTAATAGAGGAGATGAAGAAGGCAGAGATTAAAGTATTATAAGGAAACAAATAGCAGATAGAAAAAGACTTGGTACTAAAAGAAGGGAAAATATATATACTAAAGAATAAAAAGAAATTATTTGGTTGCATTATGATATGCTTGCAGTAGAATATGGAGAAAGGTAAAAAACAATAGAGTTAGTGACAAGGAATTACTGGTGGCCAAGAGTAACAAGAGATATAAGAAAATATGTAGACAGATATGATATATCAAAGGATGAAGAATTGAATAGAGCTACTAGTATAGAAGTTGATAGCAAATAAGATTCCAGAAAAACTATAGACATACTTAATGGTTGACTTCATTACTAAGTTACCATTAGTAGCTAAAAAGGATGTTATCTTAGTGATCTGTGATAAGTTGTCCAAGATAGTATATTTTGTGGTAATAACAGAAGGAACATTGGCAGAAGAGTTTGCATGGCTATTTAGAGATAATATGTAGAAGTTGCATGAACTACCAGAGAGTATAATCTCAGATAGAGGACTACAGTTTGCAACAGAATTAACTAAGGAACTAAATAAAACATTAGGTATTGAAATGAAGTTGTTAACATCATTCCATCCACAAATAGACAGTCAAACTGAATAAATGAATTAGGAGCTAGAACAGTATCTTTGGTTCTTTATTAATCACAGACAAAAGGATTGGCCAGAGTGATTAGCAATAGCAGAGTTTGTAGTAAATAACAAGATACATTCAGCAACAAAAGTATCTCTATTTATGGCAAATTATAATAGAGAGATAAAAATGGGGATAGACATTAGAAGAAAGTGGAAAGTGGAAAAAGTGACAGAGTTTGCTGAAAGAATAAAGAAAGTTTAGAAAGAAGCTGGGACAGCACTGAAAAAGGCTCAGGAATAAATGAAGTAGCAGACAGACAGAGGAAGAATGAAAGTTGAAGAATGAAAGAAAGATAATAAAGTGATGTTGAGTATGAAAGAATTAGTATTCAAAGAAAAACTGGCAAGAAAGCTAGTAGACTGATATGTTAGTTTATATATCATTGATGAGGTAGTTTATACTAATGCAATCAAATTACAATTGCCAACTTTAATGAGAGTTTATCTAGTTATGAATGTTAGTTAAGTAATAAGTTGTGGAGAAGTAAAAAGTAAAAGAAGTAAAACCAGTAGAAGTGGATAAAGTTAAGAAATAAGAGATGGAGATAAAAGAAAAATAAGGGGAGTTCTAAAGTACTTGGTATGATGGAAAGAATTTACAGTAGAACATAACACATGGAAAAAAGAGAAGAATTTGGAAAATGCAAAAGAAGTAGTAGCAGAATTTGAGGAGAGGTTGAGTATTAAAGTTAGAAGGCAAGAAAAGTTGAATATGGCAGAGAAGAGAGATTTTAGAAAAGGAGAGTTATTAGAAAAAATATATAGCAAATATGTTGTATAGATAAAATAATGGAAAGTTTAAAGAAAAGTATTTGAGAAAGTTAAAGAGAAACCTTGAAGGGAAGGTAATGTCAGAGTTGAAAACAGTGAACTCTATTTATTTTTATTTCATTTTATTTTTCTACTTTCTTTTTTATTTTATTTTCTTATTTTGAACTTGGGATTAGAAGTTAGTATAACAGTCACAAACTGCCATACAACATGTCACAGTGTCACAGTGTCACAGTCACAAGTCATAGTCACATGATCTCATATCATATAGAAGGATATAGAAGATTTCAGAATGATAATGTTATATCACATGTCAATAGCATATAGTATACATATTCTTTAGAGTAAGCTAGGTTTAGTGTAGTATAGACTATTAGCCAGGTGTATATAAGATAGACACTTGATAACTGGAACTCTATTAAGCTCTCTTATATTAACCTTATATAAGGTTCCTTGACTTAACTCTGAGTTTTGAATTGTAATAGATAAAATGTTCAGAGGAGTGTAGAAAACAGTAAAGACCAAAGCAAAGAAAATTAAGGTAGCAAAAACAAAACAAAAGAAAAGAAAAAGAGAAAAGAGGAAGAAAAGAGAGGAGAAAGAATAGAAAAAAAGAAAAAAGAAGCAATAAAGTTAAAAGAGAAGACCAAGAAATTGGTACCTCCAAGGTTCCATAAATTTATGTCTTTGGAAAGAAAGTGAGTGAGAGAATATTAATAAAAAAGATATAAAATCATGTAATAGAAATAAGAGAAGAATTTAAGCTAAGAAAAGGGAAATTTTACTCTTTGTCCAGAGAAGAAAGGAGAAAGATGTATGAGTTCATTGAAGAAAAGTTGAAGAAAGAATATATCAGATCCTCAAAATTGCCTTAAATAATGGATAATTGAAAATAACTACTCTTTGTCTCTAATCTTAGATATTGTGGAAAATATAGGTACAAAAAAGTATTTACTAAATTAGATTTACAATAGTGATATAATAATGTATGGATAAAAAAGAAAGATAAGTGGAAGATGGCATTTATAACATTAGAAGAGTTATTTAAACCAACAGTGATATTCTCTGGTTTAATTAACTTACTTGCAATGTTTCAAATGATGATAAATAAAATTATACTAGACTTAATTAACACTAAAGAAGTGGTAAGTTTTATTAATGATGTAATAGCAGGAATGAAGAAAGAGGAAGAATATGATAAAGTAGTAAAAAAGTAGTAAAAAGATTGGTAAAGAATGATTTATATATAAAACCAAAAAATACAAGTGGAAGATTAGAAAAGTGGGATTCTTAGGAGTAGTGATAAGACTAGAGAATAAAAATGGAGAAGTAAAAAATAAAGATAGTATTAAACTGGCCAACTTCTAAAAAGGTCAAAAGTTTTTAGGACTTGCCAATTATTATAAAAGGATCAGAAATAGAATTGGACTAAAAAACATTTAGAGAGTTGAAGAAGAGGTTTACAAAAAAACTAGTGTTAATAGCACTATATTTAAATGAAAAATGAAGATAGAAGTAAATATGTTTAATTATGCAACAGGAGGAGTATTATAAATGAAATATGAAGATAAATGATAAATATCAGTGATATACTTGTTGAAGTCTTTAAATAAGACTAAGAAAAACTATGAGATCCATGATAAGAAGATATCAACAGTAATTAGAGGGTTAAAAGTTCAAGGTTTGGATAAACTACAAGAATTTAGAATATTTCATAAAGGTATAAAAATTGAACCATAGATAAGCCTAATGGGCATTGTATTTGTCAAGATCTCATTTCACTTTGAAAATATACTAGGGACAAAAATTAATAAAAGAAGAATAGATTTGAGGTTTAACAGAAGTAGTAGTAAAAGAACTAAAAGTAGATATAGTAAAAAAAATTCTAAAAAAGCTAAAACAAAAAACAAAAAAGTAGTTAGAATAGTAGAAAAGATGAAGAAAACTAGAGAAAATGAATAACAGATAGCAGAAGAGTTAGTGTTGAAGGAAAGAAAAGCCAATTGAGCATTCATAAAGGCCTATGAGAAGAAAAGATAAAAGCACTTGGGTGCTTCTTCAAGAAGTCAACAAAGTTCTCAATTGATAATCAATCAAGAGACTATAGGCAAACCTGGAACAGTTTGCAAAGATGTATTAACATATTTCTACCTGGAAATGACTACATGAACACTAGGTACACTCTGCAAGAAAAAAGTATTATCTATACTTTCTAATAGAAGTACGATTAAGGATATCTCTAGTCATTCTAATATATAAATGCAACTAATACTCTTGGAGTAGCTGAGCTGAAGGATTTGCAATTCTTGTCTCTAAGAATTAGAAAATAGCACCCTTAAACAGTAGAACAATTGAAGGAGGTTCTTCAAGTATCTAAACATAAAGTGATACTCTTAGAGTGAAGAGTATCAATAGATATTACTAGACAAAGCCCAGCAGCCACTCTAGTATTAGTCACATTATTATGAACTATTTGGTGAAAAGACTACTCAGTCTTGTTTAGACAATCCTAGAATTTCATCTTATGGCCAAAATTACTACAAAGTACAATCTGAGTGCAGAACATACAGCCAAAGAGTAGGCTTGTTCAGAGTATACTATGAGGTCTACTATCTTTCTAGCAGAGCTTAGAGAGTCAGTCATGAGAATTATATGTTCAATATCTATATTAGTGGCCTTAGAGACTTTTAGTTTTATAGCAAATAGCTTAGCATCAGAAGTAATTATTTTACCAGCTAGAGCCTTGAAAGATAACACCTAGTAGCCTAGTCTTCATAAATGTATAGCAAAGATAGCCTGCATATTCTTGGAGAAATATAATACTTATATTAGTGACAACAACAAGAGTGGAGAGAGAAAAGGCTGCTTTAAAACAAAGACTCTATATGAGCTGTGCAATCATTAAGACTTGAAAAATTGTAAGAATGGAAAGAAATATAACCAGGGAAGCTATCTAGTAGTCTACAACATAATATAACTTCAATATCAAAGGAATTAAAATATTTAGTGAAATTGAGAAGTGACACTTCAGTATTCAAGAGGAGACTCTTTAAAATAGCACATTGAGTATCATTTAAAAGGGCAAGCAATTTTGGATAAGAGCAAGCACTCTTTAAGTTTTTAGTATTAAGTAAAGACATCAGTATATGTTTTGAAGGAAGAGTAGTAGTCCTGAGACAATACTACTTAACTAGCTTCTTTAGATAGAGTTAAATCAAAATAAGGCCTGAAAGAGCCTTAATTCTACTAGTAGATAAAGTGCAAAATACACCTAAGATCTAAAGAGCAGTCTTGTATTATATAGCTGCTAAGAGTAACACCTATATCTTGGCAGGTGCTCCAGCAAAGAACAAGAGTCAAAAACCATAGATAGCAATAGAAATAACATATGAGCAATACAGAAGCCATTTTTAAAGTAGTGATAGGCCTTTTGTTAAGTTCTCAAGCATGTTTATTGCTTTAATAGTAGACAGTACTTTGGTAGAGTAGTGATGAATGTATTCCTTGAAAAACAAATATCAATCAAAGTAAAAGCTCAAGTATCTCCAGTATTTCTTAGACTTAAGAGTAGAGGTACTGATTGCTGAAAGGTCCAGTACTAAGTTAGAGTTATTATATACTCTAGAAAAATAAAAGATCTCTGACTTGTTATGTTTCATAACCAAGCCAAACAACATCATCAAGTTAGTAACTACTCTATAACTACTATAAAGCTTTAGTAGGATTATATTATATTTTTTTCTCTAAAATATGAGAAGACTATCATCAACAAATAAGAGAATAGAAGTATTCAAGAGCTTAAGCCCCAAGTTCAGAATGTAAATAAGAGGTACAATATAGAATGCAAAACATTGCCTCATACCTATATTTGCATTACAAGCACTAGAAAGAAATGAGTTCTAGAAGTACTAAGTTAATATACCTACAATATAGTTAGAAAACAAGTCTATAATATAGTCTGGAAATCCAAAGTGTCTAAGTAAGCATACTATGGTTTAAAGAGAGAAAGAATTACACAATATAAAATACTACTACATTAGTTTTGACTTTCTTAGCCCAGCTAGCTTAGACTAAGTGTATTAGAAATATACTAATATCTTCAGTAAACTATTAGGTCATATCTCCAAGCTGGTTAGAATGAAGAATATTATACTTGACAGTATCAAACTGGAGTCAGACTCCATCTAGCAATTATCTTCTTAATGAGCTTACCAAGCATATTAAGAAGAAAAATAGGTCTGAATGCCTTGGGGGTTTCATAAGTAGATTTATCTAGCTTGGGTATAATAACAGAAACTAACTCCTTGAAGTATCTGGGCCAATATTAATAAACATATATTGTCTAAAGAGAGAATGCTTATAGTGCAGGCATTTTTGACTAGAATAAGTTTGAAATACTACCAAATAATATGGTCAGGACCTAGAGCAGAAATATCAGAGTAAGCTCTAAGTGTCTTTTGTATCTTTAACATTGAAAACAGCACCCAAGAGCAAATTGCCTGGCTAGAGATCTTATTTAGCACCAAGAGATTAATAGAGTAATTATAAAACTGGTAGAGAGCATCCCACAAGTCTAGAAGGTTATTATAGAGTTGCTTTTGGAAGTAAATAGTCTCTACTAAAGGCAACTTGTACTATTTAACACAGCTTATTAGATTCTAAGATCATTTGTTGGTATATGTAATTTTAGTAATTCTGTTGTCAAAAAAGAGTTGTTTGGCCTGTTTAGTTGTAGAGTAAAAGAAGAACTAATCAGAGTGCTTTCCAGTTCACCTATAAGTCTCCAGTGCAGTTTTTCACTCATTGGTCCACCACTTCTTAGACTAAGTAGTAATTATAATTCTCTTCATATAACTAGCCTAACAGTTAGAAAAGAGCCTAGAGATTGCCTCAGAGAGAGAGAGTTGAGACCAGCAATAGAGTCCAGAGTATAGAAGTCAAGTTGAGAGAGCTCTATACTCATAGAAAGCAAAAAGGCTGCTTCCTCTTCACTGTCATGTTTAAGGACCATTCTGTACACACAGATGTTCTATAGAGTGACAGGAAGGTCAAATATGAGAGGGTCATGGTCTGAGAGTCATCTGAGATCAGGCTCAATACAATGGGAGACTTGAGCACAACTTATGTCTAAGAAAATAAGGTCAATTACTGAGTTATCATGGCTTTGAATGTTTGAATAATGAGTAGGGACAGGAAGTTCTGGAATAGACACTTTCTTCTGTTGAAGAAGGATAGAAGCTGAATGTCTCTTCTGAGAGCAAAACAAAGTTTGGACAGTCCAAAATGAATAAAACACATTACTTTAGGTATCTGCTTAGAGTTCTGTAGAAATTGGACCATCTAGGTCAAATCTGGATGAATGAGAGCACTGACAACTTCATCTTCTTCAAGGATTGTGATGAATAATGCAAAGTGAATAAAATTCCAAAGAAGTTTCTAGATGAATAAAATATTGTATAAGTTCTGCTGTGTTTCAAGAAGGCTGTCTACCAATGCATAGTTATTGCAAATATTCTGCAAATAAATACAAAGTATGTTAGTTGTACTAGACATACTCATTGACCACCTCATTGAAGCTAGTTAAAGTACTATGATTAGCTTGTCTAGAGTGCACCTCAGTAGTCTTGTTAGTATGCCAAAATGGACACTTGTTATTATTAGCAGTATGGTCTACTTTATAGTTCAGATGCTTGAAAGTATAAGGACAAGATATACTAGCTGTAGTAACCTCTCTAAAAAAGTTAGACTTTGGATTGACCTTACAATATTAAGCCAAGAGTTTATAGTTTTCCACTCTGTAGACTATCACACTTTTGATATTTGGTGTCTTGGATACAACAAGTATGTACCCAGTGCCAGAAATTACAATACTAAGTAACTCTAGGATGCATAGTAGTTTTTCAAACTATAGCAGTATGTTATCCAAAGTTAATTGAGTGATTAATAAGAGTTTTTCTCGTAGAGCCTCTCTGAGAGTCCCAGATATCAATACAAATCACAGATATATCAAAGTTGGAAGATACCTTCATAATACAAGACATAGATACTAATATGACACTCTTAAAAAAAAAAGAGCTAGAAAGAGCTACTACTGCTTGGGTAGGAGTAATAGGCAAGGAAGTGTTAAAGTCTTAGTAGAGAATGCTATTAGGATAACTGGCAGGGCCTATAGAGTTTAGTAAACTTTTACAATCTCTAGGAAAATAGAGTAAGGTTTCTGGAGGTAATTGTCAGGCATGGTTCACACTGGAGGTGAAAGTTTGTAAGATGGACTTGGAGATGTGTAGCTTTGTGGAATAACTTAGCTTCAGCTTATATGCTGTGCTGTCTGTTTGCTGTGTGGTTGCAACTTCAGGTGATAGGAAGAAGTCCAAGATGGGAGTGAGTGCTGATTTGATATGTCGCTGTTGAACACTGAAGATTAAGTTCAATAAGAAGTTATCTTCATTAATTATCAGACTAGTAAATTACAGTGTAACTACTAGTCTTATATATAAGCTCTTATTATAGGAGATGCTCAGGATTTCAGTGTTGAGACACTGACAGGAGTATCTCTATCATGGAAGACTGAGTTGAATAGGAGTATCTCTGCTGTAGAAGACAAAATACCCAAATGGTTGCAGTACTACTGTAAGGCATGTTATGAGAAAAATAGCTGTTGTAGAAGGCAGGCTTGTATAATTGGGAGATGATATCACTGTGGGAATGTAATTTCCAGACAGGTGGACTTGCATATGACAGTATTCCCCCCTTAGAACTGAGTCTTCAAAGTCCTATTAAGTTTATCTGAAAATTCCATAATAGTACCTAGATCAACAATATATAAACAGAAAAGAAAGTTTTTTTTTTTTGCTCTTGCTTCTATATTATCTCTTGCTTCTATATTATCATATCTTTCTCCACCCCCTCCAATATTTCATAAAATGATGCTGAAGTGCTTGAAAAGCAGTAGAGACATGAGGAGGAGCAGTAGCTCTTGCTCCAACTGGAAGAAGTAGCAAAGTTACATCAGGCTGAGTACATGGCTCAGAAAGTAAGGAAGAAGGCAGAGGCAAAAGCGAAGGAGGAAGCTGAGAGAAAGAAGATTGCAGAGAAGAAGAAGAAAAAGAAAAAGAGGATGTTGGAGTACCTTCAACAACTCTGGGACAAGGTGCTAGTAGAAGAGACTACTTTATTGAAGAGCATTAAGAGATCCCAGGTCATAGGATCTAAGTATAAAGAAGTCACCTCCAGAGACGAGAAGGGACAACAGCCCTCCAAGAAAGCTAGAGAAAAGCAACAAGAAAAGTATCATAGGGATGCCACAGTCAAGATAGGGGGTGCTAACCCCTGTGAGAGGTATGTGAGTACTAGGCAGGATTGCCTGGTATACCACTCAAGGCAAGTAGTTAATTCTTATTATTATTATTATTATTTCTAATAATTTTTTCTTCATAACTGATCTCTTACATGTGCTAGATATATTGCTCTCAAGCAGTGATATAAACCCCACATTAGTACCAACTTCCCAGCCATAATCTCTACCTATGGTAGGGTTCTAAGTGCCATTGAAAAAGCACTCT
>Ga0157357_1000733_pt1 | contig 13848 bp, 14 predicted proteins | sample AttcapACBM1_FD_111485 | JGI IMG/M metagenome (GOLD analysis project Ga0157357, IMG submission 111485) | Fungus gardens microbial communities from leaf cutter ant in Botucatu, State of Sao Paulo, Brazil - Atta capiguara ACBM1 | ecosystem: Host-associated > Fungi > Mycelium > Unclassified ... | reverse complement strand
TGGGGTCTACAGGTAGCCACAAATCAGAAGCACATCTCCAAAACACACACACTACACCAAAATGGACGGATACAGTCGACAACTGACAACTGTCTGACAGCTGTCAGAAAGTCGGTCTTGTCAATCAGCCGAAAGGGACTAGGTTTCGATCACTATAGAAAAGCATTATGGGAAAAAATTTATCACTAACCTACATATGTCGACTTCAGTTCCTGGAGCCACTTCCTCAGTTCTACAAAAAAGATCTACAAATACTAGAACACTACCACAAAGACAAATAGGAGAAAATCAAAGTTTAGGTTGCCATGACATGATTCTGAAGATGAATTATGGCTTGATAACCATTACAAATTTCACTTGACCCTTATTGGATTCTCCATAGTAGTAGGCACTCATTCTCATGAATGGACCATAAGGAGCAATATAAACAATTAAACACAATGTATAAGTCCCTCAGTCTTGGTCTGGTTATTCGTTGTTCCTAATAACAAAGGAAACATAGTGATGGAACAAAAATCAGTGGATTAATGAGAAAAGAGGAAATAATGTTTAACACTTGTAATAAGTTGCATCTATTCATCATTCATATCCAACTCTCTACAAACAACACTGATCTGAGCACATCTGTTTTTTGTCAAAGACTCTTCTCTGTTCTACACATCTCTTTCATTATGGATCAGATGCCTCCATTTTGTTAATAATCATTCCATAACTGATCCCTAGTAGAATGTCTTGGGAATTCAGCAAAAGAAGAATGCAATGATCTTATATGGCAAAGGCAAATGTGCCTTCAAGCATGCAACTTCAAAGGAAGAAACTTCCTAGAACCCAATGATGCAAATGGCAGACCTATTGTCCCAACACCCTTCTTTTTTCCTTTCCCTTCTTCATTTTCTTTTTTTCATTAATTAAGTAGTTATTTCGCTAGTGTAGTGTACCACGGGTTGTTAGATAAAAGCTGGGTCTGTGAAAGTGTGGGAATGAAACCCAAGTCCGGCAAGTTATGACGGATATTCATATACCTTCCTTCCCCCACTACGATCCAACGCCATTATCAGCTCTCCTCGTCGCAAGAAACGATGCTGAGAGTATTGGCCAACAGCCCAGTCGTGTTCAAACCACAAGTCTTGTCAGTTGCACCAGCGTTAAGTCGATGTTTGCAAGTGCGCTTAACTCTTGTACATACTCGGGCCCTGGCTACGTTGTCACCGTGGAAGGGCGGAATCCCTGTAATTTCACTCTTGTCGGATCCAATGTATTCAACAGCATTAGATTTCCGGATAAGACAACATGGTGGAATTTCGAGCGGTAGACAACTTCGGCTCAACAGTACTGCTAACAACAAGTCGAGTGTTGTACATAACGATGCCCCAGTCGCTAGGAACATCCCAGGTCATGAACCTGAACGACCGCTCTCGTCCATTTTTGCCAGGATTACTGCAAAGAGTCCACAGGGATTTTCGTCCTTCACCAAAATCGCGACCCTGGCAAAATCAGAAAAGAAACCGTTGCTGATTGCTGTTGGGCTGCTGTTTATGTCGGCCTCCGTGTCAATGAGTATTCCTTTTACAATAGGCCGTTTGATTGACTTCTTTTCATCTCCCAATCCCGTGAGGCATCACTTGTATGATGACAATTGATTGCCGGCTAAAGACCTAATCTTCAGCAAATCCCTTTCGGTTTAGGCCTCTGGCAGGCTTCAGGGCTGCTACTTCTCTTGTTTACAACAGGGGCCTTAGCAAATGCTGGGCGTGCAATGCTGATGAGGTTGTCAGGTGCGTGTGTCACTACAAGAGTTGATTTATGACCGCTCATGTTCCTTCAAGGTCAACGGATCGTTGCACGACTGCGTGAACGATTATTCGCTGCTTCAATCCGGCAAGAGGTTGAATTTGTCGAGAAGGGAGAGGGAGACGCTCTAAGCAGACTCAGCGTTGATACTAGTATTGTAGGAGAAAGGTCCGCTGATGAACCAATCTCTGAATCCTTCATCTCACTTTCAACTAGCATCACCAACAATCTCTCTGACGGCCTCCGTGCAGTCGTGATGTCTTCTGTCGGGTGTAAGGATTAACTTCATGCGTTCATTAGTCCATGCTCGTAATTCTTATTGTTCCAGTGGTTGCGATGCTCTACACGTCACCAACCCTAACTCTTCTGATGTTAGCCATGGTCCCACCTGTCTCTCTTGGTGCAGTATGTAGACTTTACCTGTGTGACTTGAAGCTGCTTACACTATACTAGGTTTTCTACGGTCGCTACCTCAAAAAGTTGTCTCACAAGACGCAGGAAGCTGTAGGTGATATGACTAAGGTGATTTGGTCGTCATGATCTATGATATCCACAAGTTTGCTGAGTATGCATGAAGATTGCGACAGAATCATTATCGGCTTTACGGACTGTTCATGCTTTTGATGCTTTAGCTCAGGAAGAGAAAAAATTCAGTGAGAAAGTCACCAAGGTCCTCACTCTGGGGAGAAAGGAAGCAATTGCAAGTGGCATATTCTTTGGTAGTACGGGCTGGAGTGGGAATGTTACAGTACTTGGGTTGCTAGGTTATGGTCCGTGGTATTCTATGAGTTACGAAGGCCTGGTGTAGAACTGATCTGGTTTAGGAGGTACTCTCGTCTCACAGGGTGTTATTACTGTTGGAGATCTAGCGAGTTTGCTGCTGTACACTGCCTATGTTGGGAACGGTCTCACCATGCTCACGTGAGTTTGATTATTCCCCTGTTTCTAACTATGGACTCAATCGATCCAGGTCCTTCTTTGTGAGTTGAGCCTGTTGTAAACTCGTAGACAACACTAATTCGTTCATGTCCAGTCATCAATAATGCGTGCAATTGGCGCTGGAACGCGTGTATTTGAAGTCTTGGATCGGAAATCCCTAATACCTCTTCACGAGGGTATTGAACTTTCCCCAGACAGGCGTGGAACTATTAGGTTTGAACACGTTCATTTTGAATACCCCACAAGAAAGGATGTCAAAATCCTGAAAGATTTCAACCTCCAAATCAATGTCGGTGAAACCGTTGCTATCGTGTGCGTTGTCGGGGGGCTTCCCTTGCATTTCTGTCTAATTGTTTGTCCAGCGGGGAGAGTGGTGGTGGAAAGTCATCGGTTCATTCTCTGTTGCTCCGATATTACGATCCCAGCCACGGGAAAGTTGTCTTTGATGGCCAGGGTGCGCAAATTTGACACAGTTCTCTGATCCTTTGTTTACTATGTCCACATAGACATTCGTGATTTTACAGCAACCTCTTGGCGGAGAATCATAGGTGTTGTCCCTCAAGACCCAGTTCTCTTTAGTGGAACGATAGCTGAAAACATTGCTTTCGGCAACTCTGATACAACAAGAGAGGAGATCGAAGAGGCCGCGAGAGAGGCTAACTGCGAGTTCATTTGGGGTATGCCAGATGGCTTCGATACACTGAGTATTTCCATCTAGCTGGATCACGAACTGGTCCTGACTTGCAGTCAGTCAGTAGGCTTAGTCTGAGTGGTGGTCAGCGACAACGTCTGGCTTTTGCCCGTGCGCTTTTGAAGAAACCTGCTATACTCGCTTTGGATGAAGCAACTTCTGCCTTGGATGCTACCTCGGAACGACGTGTCAATGACGCCATCGAGAAAATCCTTCGATCAAGACGTACAACATGCGTGTTCGTCGCACACAGGCTATCAACGATAGCTCGTGCTGAACGGATAGTCGTCATGGAGGGTGGCAGGATCGTGGAAAGTGGCTCTTACAGGGAATTGGTGGTTAGGGAAGGATCGCGATTCAGAGCGCTTATGGCAGCGCAGTTGACGGCTGTTGATCAAAAGACTGATGGTCCCCGTAGGAAAGAGGTAGAGGGAGTCTTTGAGGTTGAGGCCTCTAAAGACGCGGAGGGGGCAGTGAAGAAAGAGTGATTAAGTTGTTGACTGCTATTGATTGACCTATGGTCATCCTACATTCTATCGGCATCCAGATAGACCTCGCCCCATGTCATGTTTAATTATTAGCCAGTTGTATCAAATAGCATCTACTGATTCTATGGGAACATTTCAGTAATACGTTGACTCCCAATACATGTATATGTTATTGTCCATCATCTGAGTTATATAAGTGACAGGTCTATGAAATTTAAGTGTAACATGTTCCCTTCGAGGCACATGGAGGATTTGAACCGGTACGTCTTCCATTCCATGCATGATTGTGAATGTACAATTGATCAATCATGCATTATGAATCCGAACTTCGGGGGAAATTTGTATTTCCGCCATAGTGACTGCTCTCAAAACCGAGGTTTCAAGATAGTCCCCTCTCCTATGCTTTGCAAATGTCCATTTGGGTCTAAATTACATGAAAAGCTGGCTGGGAGATCCGAGGAAATACAATGTGTCCACAGAAATAACAGATGTTCTGGCGTCGTCTAAACCAGGGGACTTGATGAAATCTGAGCTCAGCTGACAAATGAGAGATCCTAGCAACCTTAGGAATCACTCTAACTCAGGAGTCACCCAGTAAACTGTGGACAACTGTAAATGACTAGGAGTCAAAAATGTGTCTACAGGGAGTATGTACTGTGATCAGGTCCACCGAAAACTTGGCCTTGGGGGCTCAGCTGAAGTTTATGACACAGAGCTTGCAGGACTTGTAACTGGACTATCAGAATTTATCTCCTTTGTAAATCAACATCCTGAAGTCTACCACATTCAATTGTATGCTGACAACATCTCAGCCATATCTATAGCCTCTAATCCCAAGCCCCAACAAGGCCAGCTTATGGCATACATCTTCTACCAAAAGGCTCTCAGATGGCTTGACTCCTCACCACACCACCATCTCTCTATCTCCTGGTCTCCTGGCCATACTAAAATCAGAGGAAATGAAAAAGCTGATAAACTAGTGAAAGAAGCTGCAAACCTCCAGAGCCAATTTAATACTACAACCACTTCGGCAAGCCATCGAGCACATGAATACATGCTTACCAAATGGAAATGGATATGGATATGGAGAAATTGACCTCAAATTGGACAATATGGCCCTGCAAACTGCATTCCCCCATCTCTTCAACCCACCCCCCATTTTAAAGCCTTGTGCAACCAAAGAGAAATCTTTGGCCACCTTATTCAATGTAGAACAGGTCACAGCTACTTTGGAGACTACTACCAATCCACAGTTCCTTCAGAAAGCATATCCTGCCCTTGTGGAGAAGAAATACAAACATGTAAGCACATCATTGACACATGCCCCCAATATGAGAACCATTGCCAAATCCTCCACAATGTCTCAAGCTCCATATACATGCCAGATATCCTTGGAACAAAACAAGGCATAGCTGCCCTAAGCAAATTCCTTGAAAGATCAGGTGCATTCACCAAGAATGGGACATGTCTACTCAGATGGAAGCCACCCACTATTGAAGACCCCCTAGCTGCTGAACATGATATGGAAGACCCTGAGGATGACTAAGAATAGCCTTGGAACCAACACATCACATCAAGCCACAACCACCACTCCTTCACCATGTCTTTATACTCTCTCTCATATTTTTCTTCTAGTTTATGTCTATTATTTGCTACCATTGGCCTGTGCTCACTCCCACAACCAACATTACTAACCTTTGTACCTCTGAACTATTATTAGATTTTATCTTATAAATGTAGATACCACCCTGCTGAGGGGGCGTAATTACTTCGAACACTCACTGTGTCTTAGCAACAGTATGCTTGTTATGGTATAGAAAATAGGAATAAACAACAACTGTCTCAAGTTTCACCACCAACTATGATGTGACTCAGGAGATCACTACTATCATGCAAATCGCTCTACAGCATCGGGATAGGCATCTTTAACGCGGAAGATCACCAGGAAACGATATTTCTGTTTCAGAGTTGTAGGAATGACAACCTGGGATCGTATATTTGAACCAGAAATGCAGCAATGGCTCTCACATGCTGCAATCAATCAATTCCAGTGTGCCATACAGCCGCAGTCGAGAGTCAGATAAGAGTGAGAGAATTGATAATGTGGGACGTCGGTCATTGACTTGGTATGTAATACAAAGGGCGTCCAGTTGTAAGCGAATTTCTGGTCAATGAAATTATCGAGTTTCGACGATCTTGTGAAGATCTGCAAAAGATGACGTCATTTTGAACACGTCCTTTCGCAGAACCTTGTTATGTGGAGCATGAATGTGATTAATGTGATTTCCCAGATATTGTGTACCTGCAGATACAATATTGAGCATCACATCCAAAATGTATGAATTTGAGACAGACAATGTAGTAACAATGACTACATGACTACGTGTGACATTCATGCGCGTCAGCCGAATACAATACTGAAAGAGATACTTGCGGAAAACAAAGTGGAAACCCAGAGGTTTACTTAAAGCTGAAACTGAACTGATACATGCGATACGAGGTTTCAGTGACAGTGACACACTTATGGTGGTGTATATTATAGTATATGTCTATTTGTCTGTTCCCATGTTACAGTAACACCTAAATAATAATCTTTAGAGTTTCGCAAGATCTTCGCATATTAACTTCATATGGCAAGCATGTCAATTATTCAAATGCAGAGCTGAGTGCTTGAGTCAATTATTTTTGAGTGTCATCATGAGAAAATCTAATTGGAGCTATGCCACGGCTGCTGAATATGGACGGTCATGTGTATAATGTCATACCATCCCTCAGGTGGCCTATGTTCCGCAAAGTCCGACTAGACGAGTATTTTTTCCTCATATGCGGACCGCAGCTGTGGAGAGAGCGGGCCGTTGCCTTGAACTATAAAGGCCGTATGCATTCTGCTCTAGGTAGTGAACAAACAAGGAAAATATGCTATTCTCATCTCTTACGAAAATCACCCTGGCTTTGGCCCCTCTCAGTGCAGTGACTGCGCAAACTAGTTGCACATTGACTGCCTCTGGTGGCGACGATGCGCCTGCACTCCTTCAGGCCGTACGATCCTGCGCGACAACCCAAATTCCAAACGATGTTACTTTGAATATTGCTACACGGATGAACATGACTGGACTTATCGACAAGCACATTGTGGGTAGCCAGCTATTTGAATTTCCAGTATCCCTAAGTAGGTGCATTTTCCAGCAACTTGAGGGGACTTTACGATTCAGCCCCGACATACCCTATTGGACTGGAGTACGTCCATATTTGTGGCTATCTCATAATAAATATTGAGAAATTTTAGAATGGGTTCTTCATTCCATTTCAGACCCAAATCACGTTCTGGTTGCTAGGGGGAGAGAATATTGTGTTGACAGGTGGTGGAATGCTAGATGGTGCTGGTCAGGTAGGTATATAGCTATATGTCCAAAAAGTTGCTCATGTTTCCATATTTGAAACAAGGCTTGGTATGATGGACTGTGAGTCGGTAAATTTGTCGCATTTGAGTCTTTGCTAAAGGAAAATGAAGTGCATCCAATTCTTCTCTACTTCGTCCGATTGTGCTCACTGTCTTCCAAGCAAGCAACGTGCTCGTCAAGGATATTAACTACGTAAATGCACCGGAATGGCATAATATGGTACGTTGACTTCGAGGTCCGATCCGTTCATCAACGTCTTTTTAGGTCAACGAGGCGCAAGGAGTTGTTTTCAACAATATAAATATCAATTCTGTATCCACATCTTCTAACGCAGCCAAAAATACAGATGGCTGGAATGTATATCGGAGCGACAATGTTACTATCCAGAATTCAATAATCGTGAATGGAGACGACTGTGTTGCCTTCAAACCAAGTATAGCCCTATATTAATGAATATCATTCACTAAATAATTAATATTATTTCTCAGATGCTACAAATGTACTTGTGGAAAACCTTGATTGTACTGGTTCTCAGTTGAGTGATTTCACGTCGGGTCATTCGAAGCTACACTAAAACATTTACATAGCGGAATTTCTGTTGGGTAAACTAACCCAAAAACTGAATACAAGTACTGGTATTTTGAACAGTTCATTCAATAGTTCACTGGGACAATTCCCAGGAATGTTCGACATTGTTGAAAATGTGCTCGCCAGGTATGTCATCATCACACCCTGCTAAGCACTGCAAAAATTGGTGTAGGAATATTAAAATGACCAATGCGCAAAATGGCGCTCGTATCAAGGCATGGGCTGGTCCCAACGTGGGTGGTGGCATTGTCAAGAATGTTACTTTTGACGGCTTTGTCGAAAGTAAAGTTGACAACCCCGTCGTTATCGACCAGGTTTGTAATAAAATAATAATCTATTCTGACCTACTTAACACATAATTTAGTGCTACATGACCGATGCAAACGCATGCGCCGAATTTCCGTCCAATACTTTCATCCAGGACATTGTATTCAAAAAGTCAGACATTTCCTTTTGTACTCTTGGAACTCTGACACCCTTTTGCTAGTATTTCCGGAACATCAACTAAATCTGTCGTCGCTAGTCTGACATGCTCTCCGGGTGGGCGTTGCAGCGAGATCGAAGTGGATGATTTGAATCTTAGGTGAGTAAGATAATTCCAATATTACGGCATCGACTTAAGCACTTCTTCCAAGTGCCGTATCTGGAGAATCTCAGTTTACTTGTTCCAACGTCGTTCTCACTGGGACTGCGGCAGGGCTTTTCCCTGAGTGCAATGAAACGTAAATTTATGCACTATGCTTATAGACTATACTGCTGCAAATGCAAATGTGACATACTGGTACATGAGAATCATTTGACAGACACGCATCCATATCAGCTTCCCAAAGGCCCGAAATACATGGCCAAATTCATCTTCAACAGGTTGCCGCCCTGGGGGTTCTTTGAAGATTCAACAAGTAAGAGGCCAAAATTAACTATCGCTCATCCGATAAACGAACGTCCCGTGCAAGATTTCAGTGGAAATTAATAACCCCACGAATTTCTGGATGAAGATGTCGTGATACCGAGGAACGTGGAAGTGGATGCTTCAGCTTGTAGGCAAACTTCGCGTTCTTCTCCATGAAACAGAGGCGGCACTGACTCCTTTGAATCAGAACACCAGACCATCAAGAAAGGTTCCGTCAAGGCCATCAAAGTGGAAGCCATTGCAGGCTCTATGCGTGCTATACTATCAGAGGTATTTGATGCTGGTTCAAGGATGTTTCTGAAACTTTCAGTGATACCAGAAAGCACAGTTGAAGGAACAGGTGCTGAGATAAGGGTTTCCGCAGTGCCAGTGGCACAGACATCCAGGTCGGTCTCGGTAGACCCTGACAGGGCCTTCTCAGCTTTTATACTGAGATGGGACAATGAATAATCATACTTTGTAGTGGAAAGGATATCATTGAACGTAAGACTGCGTCACTCCTAGCGGTATAAGGAAGAGGAATGGGAGAAACGATCTTGATGTTAGATTCCTCCTGGAGACAGCTTGCAGAATCCGAGTTGCTAGGCTTATCGGGGACCGTCATATATGCGCACTTTTCATGAGATTCTTGACCTCTTATCGTTGAATGTTGTGGAAGCTATACATAGTTAGCGGATACGGCATTTGCCATTGACATTCAGCCGATGATCGACAAGCGATCGTCACGGCACCGAGACAGTCGGAATTTTCCGACTTATTCGGCTGAACCCGATCCTTACAAGGAAGTCACATTCTCGTCCTCAGCTTTAGATACTTATAACCCAGCCTCTTTCAGCCTTGTCTTGTCTCGTTGTTTTTTTATAATTATTTTATCCCACAGAGCTAACAGATCTTCTTCCAGTTCCTTCTCAAGGTATTTCTGCTTTTCTTCTGCTTTCAACAGTTGTGTGCTGAACTCATCTACCTGCTTTTATAATGGAAGCCTAATAACAATTAGTCAACTGTATCATGCTCCTTTTCTGTGAGACTAATTCACTCATCGGGTTGAGAAGATCAATTTCTCAATTGCTCTTACAGGAGTTCAATTTATTTTACTTTTTTATTTATAATTTCATACAAAGATCTGACGAACATAGCTGATTCTGAATTGTATCCTATGTGTAAATGCATAATAAATCCAAAGGTAAAGGTAAATTTATATATCTACCTGCTGAGGCAAAGGTGTGAGATTTTACTCTTTCAGTAGTGAGACTTTCAGAAATCAACAAAAGCCCAATCATATATTAGCCTGTTTCTGGTCTGCTTGTTTCTTTGAGACTGATTTGGCCAAGATATGTGAGGCTTGTACAATGGTATCTAAACCAACAGCTCTAAAATTGTCATTTTTCCATAACTGAATAATCTGTATTACAAAATCTCAAAGTTGTAATATAGCTAGACTACCAGCATTGAACTAACTATGCCAAAAAGCAATTGAACTGAAAGCTTATACTTTTCAGCCAACTAGCAGTATTTATGCTGATTATGGGAACTCAGGTAAGCAGCAGGCTTACAAAAGTCTAGCAATCAAAACAATAATATATATAAGTAACTAGACTAAAACTAGGATATATCAGAATGTTCAGAGTAACCACCAGGTTATTTCAGAAGCCTATTGAATGTTCCAGAATAATGGTAATTGTTATGACCTTAGCTTGGCTCAGATTGCAACTTAGACCAAGACTTGAGTAAGAATAAGGAATGGATTAACTGGTAAAGCTATCATAAAATGAACTACTCACTTATCTGTGATGTCTGAACCTTAGGTACACTCTCAGAGGTTTAGGAGTGATTCAGAAGTTCAATAATGATGACAATGATGATAAGAAATAATGATTGATGTTGTTAAGTCTGAGATTTAATTCTTAGATATAGAAGTATTTATACAAAATAGTGATAGTATGTGTGCAAGCTGTTTCCATCATATAATCAAAACTCATATCTGGTGAGGCTGTCATCTGTCATAGCAGATGTCAGACTAATTCTAGAAAGTAACTAATTATATCACTATATTGATATGCTTGTATCTCTATGAATACTGATTTCTATATAATATATAATATATCATTAAAAACTATTTGAAGAGCATTTTCCAACACAAGTTTAATTGTATAAATCCATCTAGCCATTCATGAGATATTAAATAACAAAGCTTTTGTAGTTACTGATTTTCTCATTTTTATTTTATTTTATTTTTCAGAACTTAGGGTTAGGGTTTAGTGTAATATGAATATCACACATCAGTCACAGATATATGATTATGTATCATAATGGATGAGCATAGAAGGTTTTGGAAAGAATAATATTATATAATATGTTTAACACATATTGACCTTAAGAAAAATACATGATCATTTAGGGTAGGCTGAATAAGTAGAGCATGAACCATAGGCTTTTAGTATTAAGGTAGATAATCCTGTACTGAGTTCTCTATTGAGGTTTCTTATGTAAACTCTATACAAGGTTTTTTTTCTTGATCTACTCTAAGGTCTTGAGATTGTAATAAGGCAGCCTTAAAGAAGAAGTAAGAAAAACATTAGGAAGCTTCTACTACTACATAAGTTGCTGATTGAGCATACATGAGGATATAGCAAGATACAGTAGAACAATGAGTCATAATATGAAATCACTTCAATATATATTGTTTATGAGATAACTACCTGTGAAGCATGAGATATTGATTATAATAGTAATGATATCTAATTAAGTAAACCAACATATTGAAGAAGTTGTTGATACTAGACTATAAACACTGTAGCAAGATTATATATCATATACTAAGTCTAACTCTGTTTTTTTTTTAATTTTTAAATCAACAATTTATTACATGGTGTGCAAAGGCAGACTGTGGTAGCTACTTTGTAACTACATACAAAAGAGCCAAACTAACATGAGGTAAGAAAAGAAAGAGAAAAGAAAAGAAAAAGAAAAGAAACAAAAAAGACTAATTGAAAAGAAAAGAAAAGGAAAAAAAAAAGAGATAGAAAAAGAAAAAGATACTAGTTATAAGATCTACTTATAACAGTCGAATGAGAATTGTCTATGAATGCAAAAGCATTTGAATTAGCCTCCAAAAACATGACAAAATGGCTGAGAGAATCCTGCCTAGGGTTCTAGTACCTGTTAAATCTTCTACATTCATGAAGAATGTGTCATCTTGATTCAATGGGATACTCTCCACATGGATACTTAAATTCTTCATTTAGAAAGAATCTAAGCCTGTATTTACCAATCAGAGCATGATTTGTTATTGCTCTTGTAGCACATGCATATAAAGAAATGTTCAAACTTTTCCAGCCAAGATTCCCTCTTGACATAAGATAGTTCAATATTATTGAAGTAGTCATCAAGTAGGTCAAGGAATTGACTTCCTTTGAGATCTAAAGCTTGGAAGGTCATTTTCCAATTTTTTATTGCATCATTGCATTTGATTTTCCTGCTGAAATCCCATGACATTTTACAAGGGAAAACAGGCAAAGGATTGAAGGCCTTAGAATCTTTATCAACCACTTTATGAAGATTCCAGTTGAGTTGACTAGGACACTCCCAGAATTTGATCAAATTGTTTTGATTATTAACGAAAAATTTTCAAATTTCATTAAGTATGGCCACCACATAGATTTAGTATGAGTGTGATTGTTATAAGATGAGAAAGTGTGGACAAACTTTAGTAAGATAAGATATAGATAGGATAGTAGTTATATTATTAGTCTACAATGAGAGAGAGAATGCACATGACTAGGAAGTCACATGTTATTATGTCATAAGGCTTAGAGTGGTCTAGAGTGGTATGAAAGGATCTATGGTCTAGAAGGATTGAAAAGAGTTTAGAGATAGAGTGACATCAAGGAACATGTTAATAGTATGGCTTCCTTATGGTGTACACATGGTGTATGCATGGATGATGGAGATGAAGAGTAGGGTTTAGGGTATAATGTCAGGGCACATGTATATAGCATGCTAATCTTGAGGTAGACATATGGTGGATGAGTAATAGGACATAAGGTAGATTAGTAATAGATATTAGGGTAGGATACACAGCAGATGTGTAGTCATAGCATGGACTATGAGGACTTCATATAAATAGTTGGTAGAATACTGTTGTGGTTCTCTGTTGAGTTCTCTTGTGAATTACACAACTCGTGTTCCCCACTAGATATCTACCTTTGAGATTTACCACTTGTGCTGCTATTAGACACTGGTCTAGTGGTTGCCACAACAGTGATGACAGGTTAAAGATTTTCTTGGCCACATAAATGGAGTCAGTGATGACAATGATTTTGGAAATATCTTCCTTAGTTGAGGCTTGGTTGATACTACATCTAATTGCAAAGAGTTCAGCTTCTGTGCTGGTGACAAAGTTTGTGTGATGAATAGTTCTGGTTAGAGGATAGTTGGATATGTACATATGCAAAATAGATATAGCAATATCATTCTTGATACTAGTGTCCACAACGATGATTGCAGTGGATGAGGAAAGAGATGACTTGATGACCATGTTGTCAAGTTGTTGGAGGCAGATTTTATCATTTTATTTATTACATAAATTGAAAGAGAAACAATCTGAAAAGTTATCAATGATTTTGAGACCTAGAGAAAGTTCAGAATGAAGAGGAGAAAAGGAAGGGAAAACTCCGTTAAACCTATTGTCTGTGTTAACTAAATAATCTTTGATGAGATATCTTTGTCGACTAGTAAGAGTATCAAGAGAAACAGGATGTCAAAGGTTATGAGAACCATGAGGCGCTTCCATAAGAGTTTGAATGAGATAGTTAGGGGGTAATGCATAAGCACATAATTGCAATCTTCCTCCAAGTTTTTTTAAGTGATGTTTAATGAGAATGAGTCTTGCCACTGCTTTAATACTGAGTGAGGGAGATGTCTTGAAGGCACCAAGAATCTATATGGCTGCTTTTCTTTGCATTTTACCCAGAATTTTTAAAGGATACGAAAGAGGTGCACAATTATAGAACTATAATTGAAAACTGTATAGTGCAATGG
>Ga0157357_1000731_pt1 | contig 13855 bp, 15 predicted proteins | sample AttcapACBM1_FD_111485 | JGI IMG/M metagenome (GOLD analysis project Ga0157357, IMG submission 111485) | Fungus gardens microbial communities from leaf cutter ant in Botucatu, State of Sao Paulo, Brazil - Atta capiguara ACBM1 | ecosystem: Host-associated > Fungi > Mycelium > Unclassified ... | reverse complement strand
TTGTCACTTTTGTATATCACACATATGAGTGGATAGCCCTCATTTGGGGCTTTCCAGTGCAACTTAGTTTGTGAAAATCAGTCCACTGGTTGTGGAGATACAAGCTGAATGAAGTTTGTGACACTTGTATTTCATACTTACTATGCCTTGTGTCTTCCACATGTAATTTCAGTTCAGCATATCATATAGTAGTGAAAGTTTCTTTGTTGTTTTTTTGCTGACTCTATATTGTTTCCTTAAGAATACCTCCTGTATTTCTCATGGTCTTTAATTATATAGCTGTAGATACAGTCCTGTATCCTTATGCTTTACCAATTGATTGCCCTCTTTCCTCCTTACTCAATTTGCCCTAGTTACAACCTGAGACAAGCTTAAGATCAGGTAAAAGTAAAAGTAATCAATATCACATAGTAGTAGTGTGCATTTCTTCAGACTTCAACTTCACCTGTGCACTACAATTCCAGAATTTCCAGATTTGAATCCCCAGGAAATCATTTGAGATGACTCACGCGGCATTCAGAATTACTATTCTGCAACACTCTATGCTCGCCAGTAATTTTTTGGTAGCACGCGTTCCTGCTGCTCTTGCACGGCTGAAGGATCCCGGAGTCACAAAAATCATCGGTAGGTTGATACTCAATCTTGTTGAAGGGGAGATATTGCAGACGAAATGTGCCTTCGAGGAGGGTTGGATGACACTGCGATGTAAATTGCTTACACGCAGAAAATTGTGCCGCTTAGAATCGAACAAATGACATAAGGTGCTGAATCTAAGATGGCTCAATATTGATGCAGTCGCACGTTGATTAATGTGACAATGTGATTTAAAATAATCATCTCTCCTGGATGCAGATATATCGAATTGTTGCTATAGTGGCCTGATGAGTTGCTCTGGAAGTTCGACGCAACCCATAGTGATCATTGGATTATAAACCCGCATCATCCTGATCTTTCAAATTGGTCATGAAAGTGCTTGTGACTGTGACAATTATCATGTTCTGTGACCAATGAGCCACTGCCATTGCAAAATCAGACGCGGTATCCTAGTACTCAGCTAATGCAGTGTGAACACCAGCAAGCACCGTAGGCCCACGGTAGGTATATCAATCATCGAAATTAGGATTACATCCTTCCAAGCACTATGATACATTCAAGATATCGGTGGTAACGAACGTTGTTCAGTACTCAATATGATGGTTGTTACTCCTTTGATTTTTCCGGTTTCGGCTGTTGGAGTTGGAGTAGCTACTGGTTTGAGTGTGATGAAGATAAGCCTTGCTTGATTAATCCTGTCAGTGAGAGTTAGTGAACCTCAACTACTGAAAGAATAGTTATCCCAAAGCTCAATGTTCAATTAGATGTCATATGTCAAAGTAACAAAGTATGCCATGTTCGAAATAAAAAATGCGTCACAAAGTATATCCTGTTGTGAATAGCATGAAAGATGTGTTTCCGTGATTTGATGGCTCGGTAACATTTAGAAATCAGGTAGCAACGCTGACAGTAACTTGTGCTCATAAGAAATCTCATTACATATATATATATATAGCTCCAGGTTGTTTGAGAGAAAAAATCAGCTTCACTTCGTTTTCTACTTTCTTTTTTCTTTATTTCTCAGAGTCTGAAGTCAGACTCAATTACTCTTCTTCGTTTATATCGTAATTTCCAGACGAGTTGATCTTGTCTTATTTGACTATGCCCTCCACCAAACTCTCGCAAACCCTTCTCCCACTGATCGTCCTGATCTTTTCTACTCAGTTCATACATCCTGTCGAAGCAGCCAACGATTGGACTCAACCTTGTTTCAAGGGGGTCTGCTCGTACGACCTCCCTGCCACACCCAATGGTGCATCCGGGACACTCAAAATTGTATGTCATGCATCAGCACGTGACCCCATCTAATAAATCACTTCTTCATTTCAAGTGGGGAGCAGAACACGCCATTGCAGACATAACACCAGCAAGCGGATGGGAAATCGTGTCATGCGACCCACAGAGCTTAGCGCAGGATCTCAGGATTGTATGTAAATCATCGGACTCGGCAGATGGGTGTGAAAAGCTCTTTGCTTCTCCGAGTACTGGAGCAGCCCGACGAGCAGTTTCTTCCTCGTCTTCGAGTACGAGCACCAGTACGGCAGATCCTTCAACTACAGCCTTGCCTTCCGATGGCAAGGAGCAAGGAGCTGTAGGAAAGATGGTCAGACTTCCAGAGAAAGTATGTTGGCCCATTCATTTGGTCCAGGCTAATGTTAATTCAATATTAGTGTGGCAAATCTGCATTTGCACGGATCTCAAAAGCATGGACGCCAACAGACCAGTCAATTCCTCCTAGTGTTTCCAGAAGGCTTGCACGAAGGGCTGGAGAGACACCAGTGGTGCGGGCCCTTAGTATTGACGTGGACTTTGGCGCCGCCTCCGATTCGCAGTATGTTTGTCTTTTCCCTTCCTGACCGATGAGCTAGAACCTTGGTGCATAGACACGGACCAGTGTCATTCGCAATAATGGGTGCCAACTTTCCTGGAGCAGCGGCTTCTGGTGATCTGGATACATCGAGCATCAATAATACCGGTGTTGTAACCAAACGAGGGCCTGCGAATTTTGTTGATGATGCAGTGAACGCCGTTTCCTCACTTAACAATTTCAATGTTGACAAGTCAACTACGCTTCAACCCTTCGACATAGACAAGTCGTTCAATCTCGTTAGTCAACAAATCGACTGTTCTGCAGCTGTTGCGGGAAATGCAAGCGTTGGTGCCAGTGGCAAGGTCACGGTGGACGTGGATGCCAAAATGCATGCCGTAGTGAGCTTAGGTGTTGCGGCCGCCGGGACAATTGTTCCCCCCAACATGGAGCAGTTTGGCCTCACCAGTGGTCAGTGCCACAGCAATCTTTGGCATATGGTCTATGGGTACTGATGAAACGATGCAGGCATGACAGCGAATTTGGATGGCTCAATCACTCTGAGTGCTGGTGTTGGCGGAACACTCGATTCCGGATCAATCAAATTATTTGAACTCGGTGTTCCTGGATTAGATTTTCCAGGGTATGTCGTGTTGTCCGAGTGAATCGTAATATTGAGACTAACACGTGCATACAATACAGGTTTCTGTCAATTGGCCCGACTTTTCAAATTCATGGCCAAGCAAAAGCATCCCTTGATTTAGATGTTGATATGACTGTAGGGGTCAATTACAACATCGACAAAGTGAATTTCACGTTCCCAACTGGTGGAGGTCAAGGAGGTTCATTCACACCAGGAGATACCCGTATGTCCTTTATCCTCCCACGTTCTGAGAAGACTCTCATATATGAGTATTTTTAGCGTTAAAGCTCTCCGCTCAGCCCTCAGCAACAGCGACGGGTGAAATTGAAGCCCATTTCATTCCAAGTGTAGACTTTGGAATAAGTGCATTTGGTGGAACGACCAACGCGGGAGTATTCGTGAATATCGATGGATCTGCCAGTGTGACTCTTGGTGCTAGTGCTCAGCAGAACAACGCCATAAACCTACGTTCCCTTACCACGTTTGAGACACAGGATGCACCCCACAAGGCCGATCGACTACAAATTCGTGGACGCGGACTAATTGGTGAAACATTCTTCGGAAAAAGGAGCCCAGGATTATTTGGAGATATAACGGATAGTATAAAGGGTGCTGCGTCAAGCGTTGGAGGCGCCATCGGCAATGCCGCCAGTGCGGTGAAGGATGCAGTCACTGGGAAGGATGACTCGGGCGCTGGAAATGACGCCAGCTCTACTGCTGCGACAGCCACATCAACTGCAGATGCCGCAGCGCCTAACACTGACAACTCGGACAATAGCAACAATGGAAATGGGGCCTCCTTTGGTGGATGTCTCGATGCGAACGCAGGACTATCGGTTAATGTTGGAGCGGACGCGGCTTTCTTCAGCTTTTTCGACCCTTCTACTTCGTTTTCTTTGTTTTCCAAGACTTTCCCGCTGTTGCATGTGCGTATACTGCCTAGTTTTGAACCTTATTTATACTGACAATGGGCGTGGCGGGTTCTAGAAATGTTTCGGAGATCCAACTGGCCAAGCTCAACGACGCAGAGAAATGGCCACGATCAACAAGAGAGCGTTTAATCTGAAGTGTAACAATCCTAATGCGGGCGCCGCGACGAGTTTGGTGGACGACGTGATTTCTGCATCCAAGCTTGTGTAGTAGTTGTATAGAACTTGATGAATCATTTAGTTTCGTCCTCCTTGATGTCGTTCGCCTCGGTTTTTTGGATTGCGTACTCAAAAAAAAATTGTGCTGTCCGTGGACAAGAATTTTATCCAGAGAACAATTGCCTCACTATCATTCAAATCACCTGGACTATCATGATCCCGGAAGCTGACAGCCATGTGTGTTATATAAAACGTTGGATATCAATATAGTAATTTGAAATAGATCGCCGAGCGTGGTAAAATAGGTGCTTTTCACCATATACCAAATATCACCATGGAAGGGTTGGAGCCTGTGTACCAGGTCAAACTCCTTGTTGCATTGCGGAGTGGTGAGCTACTACCTATGGCGACAACGGAATAATATTGATATGCATTCAGGCGACCCCGCACTGATACACCCGTTTTTAACTGAGATTGGCAAAGACAGACGAGCATCACTCGAATCTTCAGCAGAAGGGATAGACACTGCTGCTGCTGCACTCCATCTCGCTATTCACTGTGCTTCAAGTAAGCTATCGTACATTACACCCAAACCATTCGCTTTGCTTATTATTATTGTAGTATCAACCATCCAAATGCTCCTCTCTCACCGTGCAATATCGCCTAATGGAATACACCCTCCTGGAATGGGTACGACACCACTTCACCTCGCTGCGTCGCTGGGACGAGCAGATGTCGTGTCGCTGTTGTTGGAGCAAGAAAACATAGACGATACAATTCGAGATGCACAGGGAAGAACATGTAGGGACGTAGCGAGGGGTAAACAAGTCATCAAACTCATCGACGGTATTATCGAACCCGTTCCTCAAGCACTGATACTGATACTACCGTAGATTCGCGATCATTCCTCGACGCCTCATATCGTTCCTTACTCCGTTCATACATCCTTTCCCCATCATCAGAAACACCTCTGCCCGCGCTCGTCGCTTTGCTTTCCTCACCTCGTGCCTCATTGGTTGATTTATCTTACTTGGACGACGCTTCTGGATCATCTATTCTTCACGAAGCTGCTAAGCGAAAAGATCTCCGACTGATAGAGTTGGCGGTACGCGCTGGTGCTGATGTGTTTGTCAGGAACAGGAAGGGTAAAATGGCTTTGGAAAGTGCGGGGAAAGATGATAAGGTTCGGGTGTTTCTACGACAATGTGAGTCATGATTCATGTGGTTCGGTTTGTTTCCTGAGGACAATGTGCGTGTAGTTGCCAATCATGATAGGTCGTTGATTCAGACGCCTGTGGCTATGAAGGAACCACCAACATTGAAAGGGTATTTGAATAAATATACAAATGTAGCCAAGGGGTACAGTACTCGTTGGTTCGTCCTTGCCAATGGTGTCTTATCATGTTCGTCTTGCTCCCATTCATTCATTCATGTTCATTCATTGACTCGTGCAACAGACTACCGACACCAAGATGACGAAAGTATCACCTCTAGAGGGTCCATCTCGATGAAAAACGCATTTCTCAAAACCTCCAGTGGTTACAACCACCAACACTTGACACCCAACTCAATACCGTCAAATAAGTCCTCCCTGCGATTCGAAATTCATTCTCTTCCATCCGCCCATGCCTCGTCATCATCTTCACAACAACAGAAATGGTACATCAAAGCCAACCACCCTACAGAAGCTGCAAGGTGGATCACAGCTATTCAGACATGTATGGATTGGTATACTAAGAGGGATAATAATGGAACACACACTGGTGGTAACGCGACACCAAATTTGATCGGAGCTGGAACTGGTGTAGGAGCGGAATTGGGAATGGCAAGAAGATTCAGCGGAGAATCGTATAGCGACTCGAAATCGGTTTATTCTTTTGTGAAACCAAATAAACCGCAAGTGGTCAGTCGGCCGTCGATGGCACCTACTGGCTTGTCCATTTCTGTCTCTGGTACTGGTGCTGGAGGTGGAGATACGGATTCGATCAATATCGTTAGTGCTGTGGATCCGAATGTTTTGTCAGATTTCAGTGCCTTCCTTGGTGTAAGTTCATCGGGAGGAGTAGAGAGGGGGGACGAAGAAGACGAAGAAGACGTGGAGACTTCGTCAGCTGATACGGGAGCAAGAGGATTAGGCCAAGGACAGGTGCCACCATATGACGCGGAGTGTGAGATCGCAACGAATAGCGTCGTTATGCAACTGGAAGCCATACAACAGTTGATTGTTAGTTATCTTGGTTCCACGACAACGGAATTGGGTACTGGTTCTTCGCGATCGATTGCAACACCTGCACCGCCGGCATCATCGATAGCATCAGGGCATTTGTCACAACCGTCGGCCATGGAGTCAAGTGTTTCATCTTCGGGATCGATACAGTCTTCATCTGGCATCTCAACATCTTTACCAAAAACACCATCTCATAAATCTGCTAATCTTGTTCCTCCTCCTTCTGCGACTATTCCTTCGTCCATTTGTCCATTATCCACATCCACTGCTGTGCCAACTGTTACCTCAGTAGCATCGCATCCGCACGAATCACTCATCCTCACAAGTCTCGATCAACTCTCTAGCCTTCTCGATACACACTTGAATATTGTATCTACGCGTGAAGGGTGGTATAAGAAGAAATTGAAGAGTGAGAGGAGGAGACAGTGCATTTGGGAAGAGAGTTTAAAGACTGTTGTCAGAGAGGGAGAGATGTTGGAGAATGAGTTGAGGGAGAGGAGGAGGAGGAGGGGGAGTGTGAGTGTGAGTGGTGGGAAAATTGAGGGTGTGGGGATTGTAGGTGATGGGAGAAAGAGGAAGGAGACGATTAAGGCGGTAGGGAGATCTGCGGAGGTATCGGATGAAGTTGGTTTCCTTGGTGGGAGTGAAGATGTGGGGAGGACTGTAGATTCGTGTGCGCCACAAGATGGGTCCTTTGCCCTTCGACAAACTAAGAGGGAAGGGACCACGGATACTATCGCAACGGTATCACAACCAGAACCTAAGCCATACTCGCAAATTCGGTCCCAAACACAAGTTCGATTTGGTGCAGTTGAACAAATGATAGAGGAGGAGGAAGAATACGATGATTCAGAAGACGAATTTTTCGATGCTATTGAATCGAATAATTTACCTGGGTTAGTTATACCTCCGCCACTTAGCAAGCCATTGTCAAGTCCCGCTCGTCTGCCCCCATATATTTCTGAGGAGCCGTATTCTGGTATGTGAGGTTTTGAAGCGCGTTTCGCATCGTTGTTACTTTACTTTATTGATTCCACTCGTGCAGGCTATAAGCGACTCCGTACTCAACTCGAAACCAATGATGAGAGACCACCGACTAGTTTATGGAGTGTTTTGAAGCACAGTATTGGGAAGGATTTGACGAGGATTAGTTTTCCTGTGTTTTTCAATGAGCCGACGAGTATGCTGCAGAGGATGGCAGAGGACATGGAATTCAGCGAGTGTTGTGAGTTCCATTCATTCGATCATTGACCATATTTGTGAAACTGACGTTTGTGTAATAGTGGATACAGCTACAACGCAGAGAGATTCGTTGAAACGATTGGCATTTGTGGCTGCGTTTGCGATGAGCAATTATTCAAGTACGATTGGGAGGATTGCAAAGCCCTTTAATCCTATGCTTGTATGTGGCCTCGATTCCAATCAGTGTTTGTGCTGTACTAATGACTCATCGGGTAGAGCGAGACTTTTGAGTATGTGAGGTTTGACAAGAAGTATCGATATGTCTCTGAGCAGGTATCCCATCATCCACCGATTTCCGCATGTTGGGCTGAATCGCCTTTGTGGCACTATTTCGGCGAGGTGCGTTGATTTTTTTTACCTGACGATGATTTCACGATTGTCGAATGACTTGATTGGAATGTAGGTGGACGCGCAGAATAAGTTTATGGGAAAATCGTTCGAGATCAGGCCTACAGGTGTTGCACACGCTGAACTTCTTATACCTGAGTCTTGGGTTACGATGAGTGATGGGAAGAAACACCAGTATCCGAAAGCGGAAGGAATGTTAGGAGAGGGGAAAGTCGTTGAGCATTATACGTGGAAGAAGGTGACAACGAATGTCTCAGGGTTCATTTTGGGCAGTCCGACGATTGATCATTATGGTGATATGATTGTACGTTCATCCTCTATTCAGACACATATCTCGGCTGATTATAGATTGGCTAGATCACGAATCATCGAACGAATGAACGATGCGTGTTGACATTCAAACCTCGAGGATGGCGAGGAAAAGACGCATATGAAATTTCAGGTCAAGTAATGGATGCGGGAAGGAGGACTGTGTATGAGATTGCTGGACGATGGAATTCGCAATTGATTATGAGGGAAGCTGGAGTGGGGCATGTATATGATGGGGCTCTGAATCCTGATGCGTCGGTTTCGTTGCCAAGCCCGACAAGTACCATTCGGTCCTCTGGGTCTTCAACCAATTATCACGCTCATTCGCGTCATCAACGTGGGACATATACTCTCCTCTGGAAAAACTCCACCAAACTACCTGGATCTCCATTTAACCTCACACCATTCGCGATATCGCTTAACGATTGTCCAACGTCGAGTCTACGTCCTTATTTACCGCCGTCTGATTGTCGTCTTCGTCCGGACCAGCGGGCATTTGAGCTGGGGAAGTATGATTTAGCGAATCAGTTGAAGATGGATCAGGAAGAGAAGCAGAGGAAGACGAGAAGGGAGAGAGAGGTGGGAGTGAGGGAGAGACATAAGCCTAGGTGGTTTGAGAGCCGGACATGTGGGGATACGGGGGAGAGGGTATGGATGCCGAAGAAGGTGATGGTGAAAATGAAGAAGGGTGAAGGCGACAATTACCATGCGGGAGAAGAGGGTGTGGTGGGAGAAGAGAGAGTGGAGTACTGGGTCGAGAGGGAGAGAGTTTGGAAAGAGGTTCAAGATATGAAGAATAAGAATGGGGACGTCGAGGCATCGTGGATAGATGTGGAGGAGATTTTTATTGATGAGCCGGAGGTGATTCGGAAACTTGTACTTGCCTAGACTCTGCGTAGTATACAGTGGTACAGCTTGTTATAATTTTATGGACTGTTTTCGTTAAATACCGGCACTCGTTCTCAAAGCAAAGTGCCAGAAATCCGAATATCCTAGAGGATCCGCCTGAAGAGGTTAATGAGACAAGGCACCTTGGTAGGAGTCCACAACCTTTCAACCTTTCAACTTCCCATCAGGAGTTTCCGCTTCCCGACTCAGACTTCATACCCAACTTGAAGCTGATAGCTGTATGCCTTCAACATCGTAAACAAGCTCTTGAGACAGGTCCACTTGAAAGGAGTAAGCTCGACGCAACCCAAGGAACCTGTCCAATACAACGTGTCATACGTCAGCCTAGAGGGGAAAGGTAAGGGTACACTTTATGCTGGCCAGAAAACCCAGCAACCCCCGAATACAGTCACTTGCCTCTAGGGCAATGGCAGAATGAGAATACTGTGATCTTCCCGCAACAAATTCTGACAAATGTGTGTCTACACAAGTATGTTCCTGAGGCACAACTATACATACAGGAGTGACAGTCACTCCTAGCTTGAACTTGACTTTCTATGAGCCAAGCCAATGGGAATGTGGTTGAAATGTGGTTGAGTATACCACGAACAATAGTCTTGGTTCTTCCAGATGTTGGAGTCACATATTTCCAGCAAAATATGATGGTTGCATTTCCCATCTTCAGGTCCATCCATACCCTTCCCGACGATTTTCGGCCTTGCTACTGCCTCTGCTCCTGTTGTATTTATATAAGGGCATACCTTGTGTTTGGCTGCCTGTTATCGAGTTCTTATTGTAGGGACGATCATATCGATTATAGTTCAATAAGGAATTAATAAAATTCTAGGGGTTACCCTACAGATTCAAGGCTAGAAGAACTCAATTGTATTTTGTTTCATCCAGAATGGTCTCAAACCGAGGCCCTAAATTAATTCCGGAAACACCGCCCTAAGTACGACTAAACCATTGGTTTTAGCGCGGCTTGGTACATTAGACTTTGCGCTAGTTCATGTTTGAGGAGTTCGCAATAGTGGTCTCAGCTCTGTGTCTTGTATACACAGCCCGACTTGTGTTGTTTTCTCCAGTGTCCACAGATAATTTATCTCCGATATGTGGCAACAATCCACTTATTTAATCAAAGTAAGCGGTCGACAAGTATTTGACACTGAGGTACCAAAGATTCATCCATCATCTTTCGCGCACCCAATGGGGTTCACTTCAAAACGCTTCCGTCCGGCAGCCGTGGACTGAATCATAGAATCATAAATCTCGTAATTTTTTGATAACCTTTGAGAGCTTGTTTCTACTCTGTGAGCGCTCCGTGCGATCTTGACTGTTGCTTCGTGACTCACCACAAAGTGATTATGGCTAGTACCAATTTGATTCATTTCAATTACTAGATAATCCACCAACGATGTTTACGCCTTACGGTTACCAACCAAAAACAATGGACTAGTGTTTTCCAAATTCTGCGTTTCACTGACCCTGGATTTCTGACCACATACAATGCACCAGTGGCTATTAATAGTGAAACAAGAGAGTATTGATTGACAGGTATCCGATGAGCTATTTCCTACTTGTACCAAAGCCAAATTATAGACTCAGGTGTATGGACATTGGTTTTGTGGCTTCGGGTATCGGGCGTTCACTAGTAAGAGACTACGGGGGGTATCCACACTATCTAACGAGATTCAATGTTTCGCAATGAGCAGAATCTCATCGTGATTCATTTTTCCTGTTTTGACATTGCAGGCAGGAAAATATACGACAGTCCGTGAAGCGTAAATTTTGAAGTATTACATGTTCCATGAACAGTGCTCTTCTCTCCCGGAGTAGGTCGCGTCGAATGAAATCTAGGATGGTGATCTTGACTGTATTATGTAAGCTCAATGAGAACAGTTGATTGATTGCCATGCCATTACAGCATCTGCCACTTCAAATCTTGGCATCTACTAGATGCTCTCACAGACCGCATAAAAGAAATTCACCGAACATGATGCGAGATATGTACATGATTGTCTTGACAAAGTCACAGCCTCTTGCGAGAATTTAATTAACGGATGGCGTCCCCGGTCGTCTTGGTGTAGAAATGCTGGAACATTGAGTGGGACAACGATAAAGCTGTACCGGCCGGTCTAACTCTGTATTTGCAACCAGGGGCTTGGTTTTTTTTCCTTCATACTTCCTTACTTAGTTACTATCTCTATCTACTCCAAAACAGTTTTGAGCCCCACTCAAAAATATTCTTTCAAAAATACCTGTATAAATAACATGAACATGAGCCAAACCTGTCCCCTATCACATCGCATTATTTCAATGGCTCTTCCACGCACCATCTGTGTTGGTATACTTATTTGCGACACTCTCAGTGGACCTGTCGATGTTGCTCAAAAGCACTTCGATGACATATATTACCATTATTGGAGGAATACGATACCAGAAAATTGCAGTGCAAGAGTTGTTATAAAGACCTACAACGTTAAAAAACTGGAATTCCCGGAAGAAGCTCAACTTGATAAACATGATATCTTCATGGTTACCGGTTCAAGTGAGATTTTATGCCTATCCTGTAAAAGATTCAATAAATGACCACCACTGTTGATAGCCACAGCAGCCTACGACGACTCAATCCCTTGGGTCAGAGAGCTTCTAGTTTTCCTGAGAAACCTCATTCATAACCACCATCAAATCAAGTTATGCGGTGAATAGTGTAGTTCTACAAGCTACGTCAGATTTTCATCATAGATGGACATTTAGGTATTTGCTTTGGGCACCAAATCATATGTCGAGCACTTGGTAGTGAATGCACACCCAGTGGACAATGGGAAATTGGTCCTACTTTGATTGACCTTAGTGATATTGGAAGATCAATATTTGGAGTTGATAAATTGGTGAATCAACATTTTATTTATTGATATGTAGCCAAAGAATAACAGTCCGTCTTTTTTCTATAGTCCCTTCAACAGGTACATAGCGATCATGTACCAGTGGAATCACTCTCCAGTCAGTTTGCGTCAGGAGAACTGCATCTCGTTGGCTCTACACGTTCCACCCAAAACCAAGGTGTCATTAAATTTTATCCCGTGTCAGACAACGAGGTTAAGACTCCACGGGATATTCACATTCTGACACTACAGGGTCATCCTGAGTTCTCCGAATCCATGATTACGAGAATAATCAGAGATCATATCGATGACATGGCACTTTCTACTCTCAATGACTATTGGGGTCCAAAGGGCAGCAACTACGACAGTGAACCAGATGATAAGGATGAGACTGGTAGGAGGTGGCTGAAGACTGATGGTATCGATATAGTTTCTCGGGCCCTCTGGAGAATGCTGGTTGAGGTCCCTCCAAGAGATGACACAGAGGAAGGCATTACCATGGCGCCACACCGGCAGATCGGGACTGTCTCAAATGCTGGATCAGACAAGCTTAGTAGGCTCTGGATTTTATCCAGCGGTATGAAGTTCGTTTCAAATCTGCTCCGGCGGATACTCACGGTGACATCTTGGTGGTAAATCTGGACTCCTCTAAGGACTGTATTTATGACGCCACATAGGTGGCTGATTATTATTATCATTGTTACCTGTACCAGCTTGACACTACCGTTTGATGTAGTTCTATAATCTGTAGACACTAGTGAATGATAAGTATCTGACATATTATTTTATTTTATATGTTCTGTTTTCTGCGTTATATTTACGGAAGGGCTCTTACATCCTTTTTCGCTTTTCGCAGTCACCAACCGCTGAGATAAACGTACAACGTGCGTGTATATTGTAGGTTCTTGATGCCGTCATCAGTTCTGTGTATGATTAGGTGTCGGAGGAACTTGCGACTGCTCTCTTGGCGGACATCTGATAGTCCTCGATATTTATTTATAGAAAAGTTCTCAAAAGCTCACCCTTTGACCATGGACTGAATACAAAAGCGACATCGGGTGGATATGTCATATCTCGGCTCAGCTGTCCTTTTTCATCCTGGAACCATTCTTGTCGGAGCTTGTCAGGACCAGATCCATAACCTTGAATTTTGAGCTTTTAGGTTTTCCTTTGTGCTTTTTTACATCATACAACGTCCTATCTGCATGGGGGGTAGTGAGAGAGACTGCCGGAGTATAGCAGCCATTTTGAATGACAGCGTGTGCCCTTCGAGGGGTATGAAGTTTGTCATAAGATCCAAGGAAATATTAGTATTCAAGCACGATCGAGAATGTGCATGGAGGTAGCTGGCCAGATGGCTTCTTTCATTATGGTATTGGAGCATGGTAGTTTATCCCACTCAGATACATGAAGTTGATGGAGCTCCTTCTTTGCACATCGAGGTTGAGAAGTAGGACAAGGATGAAATTGTGTAATAGTGAGTCGCGTCATCACCACTGTGAGGTGCATAGGCGAGACAATTAACAACCGTCCAACATTATAGGTCACGGACTTCCATTGTCAGTGTTTGCCATTCCCCATGAGTACTTGTGCAGAAAAGGATCGGTATCGAGTACGGAGTTTCGGATTACACTATGCTAAGGGTCCCAAAAGCTGTCCTCGTTGGTCCAGATCAGCATTGGTATCATAGGGAATTCGAGAATCTTCCGGGAGATGGGCGCGCGCACTCTAGAAGGAGTTGAAATACTACCAGGAAGCCAAATGTATATATACTTCTTTGCAAAACATTGGCCTGGATAGACAGGGACTAAATTTTGTACACGT
>Ga0157357_1000730_pt1 | contig 13860 bp, 19 predicted proteins | sample AttcapACBM1_FD_111485 | JGI IMG/M metagenome (GOLD analysis project Ga0157357, IMG submission 111485) | Fungus gardens microbial communities from leaf cutter ant in Botucatu, State of Sao Paulo, Brazil - Atta capiguara ACBM1 | ecosystem: Host-associated > Fungi > Mycelium > Unclassified ... | reverse complement strand
TGGCTGTGTCGGAATCATACCTGTCCGTGTCTGATGCCCAGCTCCTGCGTCTTTTAGCCTTGGGAGTAGTGGGCTTCGTGGGCTGCTTTGGGAGGGTGGTGTGTATGTGGGTTGCTGGGCTGGGCTGGTTTGAGTTCGCTTGTGCCGGTGATTCTCTCGAGCTCTGCGTTATTTTATGGTTGCTTGGTGGTGGTATATTAGGGGGGCGGTGTGCACTGAGTGCGTCTCCTATGCCTCTAGCATATATCCTTGTGAGGCGCCGTGACTTAGTTAGCGTCATGATGTGTGTGTCATTAATTACTGTATTCCCGTTCCACAACTATTCCGAACTGACGAGTGAAGACGCCAGAAGGCGGTCCTGTTTCAACCTCTCTTTCTATGCCTGCTCAGCTTGATTTTCCTTCGCAATCGTCGCTTTCATCTACCACTCTGGACCTACTACAGTCGAATGGCGGTGACTTCTTCGACTCCGACACAGACCCCTCAGAAGAGGTTCTTGTATTATCCATGCTGAAGCATATCCAAATCTTACAGAAAAATGTCTACAGATCGAGAAACTTGAAGGCCAGTTAATTCGTGAACATCGAATCTTGGAAGGAGCCGAGAGTTTCTTGGAGAAGACCAGCGATATTGTGTGTTTTGACACCGTTACTGCGACTTTGTGTGTTTGAATCTCTTATCTCGATGTTCCAGGCGCCTTTGAGAAAAAAATTAGAGCTCGAAATGGCTACAGCACGCACAATGATCGACAACATCACACGGCGTTTAGGGATATGTACGTTGCAATCTTTTCTGACCTGATCGCTGCTGAATGAGTTCCGTTATCCCTAGATTCGTCAATGCGTGACAAACAGCAGGCCGAAATTGCAGCGGCGCAAGAGAGAAAAGAAGTGGAAGCAGTAGCCAAAAATCAGATTGCTCAACGGAGTGCCAGCAAGAAGAATAGGAAGCCGGTCGAAGATTACAGTAAGTAGACTCCTCAGACTTTTATATCTTCATTACGTTTTGCTCACGATAATTAATGAAGCCATTGAAGATTTCAGAACAGCGCTCCAACGTGTACACAAGTTCTTGGTTGACCTTGACCTCCTGACTCATTCTCGAACGCGTCGATCTTTCAACATTGCCGGTACATCAACGTCATCAACTGAGCTTGTTACGGCGGAGCTTCTTGAAAATGACGGACGCCGTGTCGAAATCATGAATCGTATAATTGGGATTCTTGAACGCAATCTCAGAGTCCGCTATGAACTCAAAATCTCGGACGTTCTGAAATCGTAAGTTGGATCTTTCAGTTCTATAGTCGCAAACTAAAGCTCAAATATTCAGGATTTTACCCTGTCTCGCGGATAAATGTTCTAAGTCATGTAGGGCAGCCGCGTACCGTTTGATTCGACACGCTTTGGTAGGAGTGGAGTCGGTACAAAGGTTGGGCACGTTACTTGACTGGTATATCCTCAAGTGAGTCTCTTGATCCCATTTGTATCTGCGTTACTGGATGCCCCATCCCATGGATTCTTTCTACTAATCACTAATAGATCGCTGAATCGAGATATCAAGTATGCAGTCGAGAAAGAACAAGCTATCAAACTCATTCGCACGATGGTTGAAATAGGGACAACTCGACGGGATTCATCCATTTCCAGTGGTGCCGCTGTCGTGCCCATGTCGGATGCAGTTCTACGTTCTCTCATTGCTGTTGCGGAACACCTAGACGATCCTTTCAGGCCTATATGCATTGAGACTTTGACTGAGATTTGTAAGAGTCGTCCTCTAGCCCTCAACGATGCTGAAGATGCTCACGGGTTGCCATCAACAGTACTTATTGATATCGACTCATTAACGCGTACTGGCGGTCTTCGTCTCTTAATACAAGTATTTGGGGATGGTCCTGCAGAGCTGACTCCCATGCTTGCGAGCGCGTTCTTGCAGATTGCGGACTATCCAAGAACCAGGGCGTACCTGAGGATTGGATGCGACCTTGAGGTTGCGCTATCGATTATCACGGATGCTTATGGGAAGGGACCCGAGCATGCAGAACGGATGCGAGCTTGTTCAAAATTAATACAGCTAATGATGCGATCCTGGAGTGGTGTGGCTATTTGTTATCTCCTCCGTGTTCAAATATCTGGGCTAACGAAGCTATAGGACTGATGTATTTGGCAATCAATGACATGCAGGCTATACGATCTGTCATTGACATGCTGCGTATACCTTCTCTTGAAACACGCGTTTGTCTTTCGTTTCGTTTCTTGCAGACAACAACCTGAGCTTACAATTTAGGAAGTTATTCTAGACATGTTCTTTGAATTACTCAAAATCAAGACGTTTGATTGGTATCAAACTTTCATAGCTGGTCGGAGACTCACGAGTATGCGGTTTTTATTTGTTTGGCCAACAATGCTAGATCAGTGTCGTAGTGTATCGCAAACCTCAAGAAGATCAAGTGAAAAAGCCACATGCCTCAGAACAAGAGCGGTCACATCAATTGGTCAAGCTCACCGACCAATTTCTCGCGCTTTTGGTCATGGTGTTGACAAAAGCCGGTCTTTGCGAGGTATGCCTATAGATCGACAAACCAACGGTTAAATGTAATGACTATCTAGGCTCTCACATGCCTTCTTGAAGAGACGCACATCGGTTCAAGTCTATCACGAAAAGCGACGCTCCTCCTGGCTGAGATCCTTGCCCTTGCAAATAGGGTGCTGCCTATGAATGCCGCTGCTGACATTCAGGTACCCTGACTCACTTTTTCCCTTTTCTATACAGCCTGGCTTACGGCGATAAATTTCTAGGCAATACCTGGAGTGTTTGCTATGGCCACTGATTACAAAGATGGAGAGCATAGAATTGTAGGGACGTCTGCTCTATCCGCTATGGAGAGTTTAAACCGGAATCGAGCGAGATTGGATCATACCACCACCTTGAAAAATGACCGACCACGGTGCGTTAGACACAATATGTACTTATCAGTAATCATTGATCTCGAGAATGAGTAGTGCCAACTCTGTGGACGATCCAGTGAGGAGAAATCAAAGACACGTGGAGCAAGTCAAGGCAAAAATGAGTATGCAAATGGATGATCGAACGTTCCAAGCAACCGTCATAGAGACACAAGTTGGTTCCTTCATAACCGTAATTCAGTTTCGTTTTCTTATGTTATGGCTGCCCAGGTAATGCAAACGAAAGATTTTACAAAATGGAATTACGAAGCATTACAGGATGTCGTGGATGGCCTGACGTACAATCAGAAACGGCTAGAAGAGGTTATCAAAGCTCGATTTATACGTCGATTGATGGCATTCTTTTCACCATTCAGTCATCGGTTTTCCGATATTAGGAAGAACAGAGTGAGTTTACGTCCGTCAGTTCTGGAGATGATTGGGATTTTCATGGTGTTTTGATGGACAGGATTCAGTAAAATGGGTGAAACTGGGCTGTTCGTTGTTGACGACGTTGATATCAGGTGGTGATGGAATGCGATACTTGGATAATGAAGATCAGCTTTTGAGTCAAATTGTGCGAGGGTTCGCACAGTTGGATCCTGTACGTTTGTCAACCCTTTTCTTTTTTTTCTCTTGACTAATATCGTAAATAAGTTTAACGGACTGCCGGATTCGGATCCAATTTTTTCAAAAAAGCGTGTCACAGAGACATTGACGTACGGGTACTTTGAATTCTTAGGAACCTTGAGTAAACATGAGAAAGGTATTGAGTGAGTCTCCGTTATCTACCTCCTGGAGGTTAGAGGTCAACAGATGACTTGTGACAGGCTGTTGGAGAAGTTTAAGGTTTTCACTGCGTTCTATCATCTCAACGAGCTGCGAAGTAGAGAAGACTTGATCAAGGGAATTATTGAGAACCTGGATTATAGTATGTAAGTTACGATGATCGGTGAAAGAAGGCCTGCTTGACTTGAAGGACATTAGTGATGGTCATTCTCGTATCATTCTGTCAAAAGCTCTGACATCCAGTTACAAGGTGGATGCTAACATGTCGTCCGAATTCTCACTCACTAAAACTGCTGAAATGTTTAGCACATCCGACTCTATGCAACAGAACACCTCGGTACGCTCATTCGTGGTTCATTGACTGCCAACGCGTGGACAATGCGACTCCTGCTCACACAACTTTATGATCCATCACCTGAGATCACCGAAGTTGCAGTCCAACTACTAGAGGAGGTATGCGAGTCAAAGGAGTTTCTGCAGACGGTGGTAGAGCTACAGCCTGCTATGAGTCACCTCGGTGAGATAGGTGACGCTCTGTTAATGAGGTACATTTGTTACATCTATTGACACGACAAAGCGGGACTCTGATTATTCCTTATTGAGGTTCATGTCAACGTCGATGGGTTTCAGGTATCTCTTTGAAGCAGGGCATATTGATCGAGAAATAGACACCTGGTTTCATGTACGTTACCTTCAGGTCTCGTCAGTCCGTTACTGAGCCTCTCGCCGGTTTTACAGGAACGGAATCTAGTATATGTAGTGGATATTGAAATTTTCCTCGCAAAATTGTTCAATACAGTCCTGGTGGCAGAAGACGAAGAAGAGCTACTGTGGGTTATACACCTTTCAAGCACAAGCAGCTTTCTGACAAATATGCAGTGCATCCGTTGGAGCTATGCCACATCATTTCTACGGTGAAATGGCTAAGACAGATTTTGGCTGTCATATTTTACAGGAGAAAGGTCATTTCAAAGAGTTTTCGCAGGTCATTCGTCAGCACAGTCTAGAATCAGAGGATATGGAACTCATTATGAAGTTGAAAAGTGTCCTTTGGGCTATTGTAAGTCTCTTCAGTCAAACTGATGAACTCGTGAATGAACAATATAATACAGGGGAATATTGGAGCGACAGAAGGAGGGCTACCATTTCTTGAGGAAGAGGAGATTATACCTGTCATCTTGGAGATTGCGGAGCAGTCGCCAATTCCTTCTGTTCGAGGGTGAGTGACGATGAATTGATAGTGGGATCCCTGCTGAAGTATTGCCATTTAGGACATGTTTCTTTGTGTTGGGCCTCATTTCATCCACCACACAAGGTGCAGAGATCTTAGAGGATTACAACTGGTTGTCAACGTTATCACCACTAGGGACTCCAACAGGTGTTTGTCTACCTGGTGACCTTGAGAAATTCATCAAGGTTGGTAACTTTTACAAACGTTATATTCACGACGGACTAATCATGTGTTTCCGAAGATACCAATCTGGCAACAATACATTCCCGAAAAGAGGGATGACCGATTGATACCACCTGTGCTGAATCATGAGATCGAAATTGTGACTGCGATGCAGAATATGGCCAATACCGTAATAGCAAATGCAGCTTCGCGGACGCTTGCAAAGTAAGTGTGTATCTTTTTGTTTCGCCAGATGCTCACCTACAAGCTTTCAGAATCAGATCTCGTCCCGAATCCAAGAAATCCTTCAGTTCCCCGGACATGCTTTATCGAGCTCTGCATATGCTGTCCACGCAACGATATCGGTTACCCGTGCGACGATACATCGTGGACTTATTCAACCTGGACCTGGATCCACAATCCGTGCTTTCTTTAGAGAAGAGTGCGCAGAAACTCAAGGCTGATCCTTCTTACAAGCCGTCAAACACAACAATAGCTCGCATGAGTATATTTGGAAGGCTTACGAAGACAAGGCGACCATCTGAGAGTGAAAGTTCTGAGGATGAGGATAGTCCGATAGATGGAAGTGCACCCAACGGTGTTCCTAAAGATCAAGGACCTGTTTTCGTTTTGAAGCCTGTGACGAGAATTGCTGGTTTTGATGCTTGAACGGATTGCTCTTGTGAGTCCTTGTGTGCTTATTTGGGTACTATTTCTCGGTTTGTATAGACAATTTATTGACTTTGTACAATTTGTTGCATACCTTGTTGCATTGTATTCTATATGCTGAAGGAGCTTTTGGGAAGCAAAAATTATGGTATTGGAAGGTAAAAAAAAGTTATCTCAATGTTTGTATATTTTGGACGTAATCCAATTATGGTAAGACTTGAGACTATTGTATTGTTGCAATCTAAACCAAGCTCTACCCTGCACTCTACCCTGCACTCTACTCTCTTCATCATCCTCAGTGTATGATCATTGGAACTTATCACTACAAACTCTATATTACTAGGCTCAAGGGGTAGGTAGTTGGCTACCAGAAGGCTGACTATGGATGGTAGAAATCAGACTTGGGCTCCTTGCTCCTCATAGGTGGTGTTAAATTAGAATACTTGTAAAAAAATTTGAGTAGAAGGCTTGTACTACATCTCCATTGTGAAGTGTTCATACAGAGAGTGATGTTCTTCAGTAAAAAAGTGTTTAGTGTAGGTATCTCCTGCTTAGGAGTGATGGTTACAAATTTTATTAGAGTAGTGGATAGTGTTACAATTGATGCCTCATGTCTACAAGGTGGTTCATTCATGGACAACAGGTGTTAGGGTTGTTTCTTTATGACTCAATGATTGGCTGCACTGTGTGCTATCCACATATATGATCAGTCAGCACCTCATGTAGTAGTCAAGATGTCATCATGTTTTCCTTGCCAGTTCCTCATGTGTTAACATATGTATTACTCATGGTCATAGGTATATATAGCTGTAGATACTACTCTGTATCCTTATACTTTACCAATTGACTTCATCCCTCATTCTTACTCAAGTCTTTGCCTAAGTTGCAACCTGAGCCAAGCTTAAGGTCATAACAGATAGAAAGTAGTCAGTATCATACAAACTGGTATTAGGATAGAGTATTGACTTGGACCAGTATTAAGGAGAGCACATATTATCATCAATTTTTTTAATCTTGCTTATCATCTTCTAACAATCACAATCACTGTTACCATCTCCAATTCCTGTTAGGGCAACCAGACAAAGTCTGTAGATTTAGATGGAGTTGGCTCTAGGAGAAACCTAAGTTTATTGTCTACATGATATACTAAGTAAGGACTTACTTCTAGGAGAAACCTAAGAGAATAGAATAAGATCTCCTGAAGGTGGCAATCATACTAAATACTTTAAGATATATTCTAATCTGATGGAATAGTACTAATCAAGCAAGAAATAATGGTATTCAGATAGTTAGATACTTGTTAGAGCAACTAAATGAAGTCCATGAGGTTATATGGAGTTTACAATCTCTAGGAAAATTCTAAGAGAACAGAATAAGAACTCCCAAAGATGACAGTTATTCTAAATACTACTCAAGTACATTCCAACCTAGTAGAACAATACTGACATAACCAAAGAAGAATTGTATCCAGATAGTCAGAAACTCTAATGAAAGTATCTAGAAGATCAACTAGAGAAATAAAAAGGCTTATAGCAACAATATATAGAGTGGAACAGTGTTAGTATACCAGATAATACTTAACAGAGTTCAATAGTGAAAAGTAATAGTATTAGCTTGATAAACTTTATAGAATTATTGGTAGTGTTTGTTATAACTTATCTCTCAAGGGTTAGAGGAAAAGTGTGCTCATGTATAGGGTGACACAAGAGAACTCAATAGAGTTTCTACTATAGAGCAGTCTACTTTATATATCTCTAAAAGTTGGTCTATACACCTCTAACCTACTCTGAAGCTATGTCTAAATTCTTCTAGTAATTTCTATAACATTCTACTAAGTCACATGACTATGTGACTGTGACTGTGACATATGTGACCATCACACTCTTAGCCAAGTCCCAAGAAGAAAGTAAGAAAACTAAACTATAAATGAAAAGAGAAATCATAAAAGACTAGAAAAATGAAAAACAACTAAGTTTACTTAGAAGATTTCTGACAGTGTTCAGGAATTGCTGACTAATAGAGAGCAGAAACTCTGTAGAATTCAGTATAAATATCAGTAGTATTCAAGTATTGGAATTTCATATTATTGTAAAGCATTCCTCTTAGTAAGCATTTGGTCTGCAATCAGTAGTACTAATTAGGTAGTCAATATAAAATTTTTGCATAGGTTAAACTACCATGCTATCACTTATACTTTTCCAGCTTTCTATTACAGTATTTACTATAAGTAAGTAGTTGCCAGTTGTCTATACTATACCATACTGTTGTGTACTCTGTTTCTTCCAACACATATGAGAGCTGTTTCTCTTACAGTTGTCCAGTAGAATAATAATTATGGCAATCACTAACCAAGATAGTCAAGAGTTCACTTAAGTAGTCTTATAGAACAAGATTCTCATGGAAATCACAAGAGAACTCAACAAAAAAGTTTCCAGTATATTATTACTACAAGATAAACATATTGTAACTATATTCTTTAACATCATCATTCTAGTCTCTTCTATTATGTTCTAAACCTATAATATCATATTATATAATACATCACGTAACTGCAGTCACATACCTCTTCATTGACCAAGAAAGAAATAAAAAAATTAAATAAAAGAAAAGAAAAATCAAATAAAAATAAATAAATAAAAAAGAAAGAAAATCAAAATCAAATATAGAGATTCAAGTGTACTATGACAATAATGTCCAGAAATAGTAAGTAGAGATATGGGGCAATAAATACAAAGACACTGATAGTAGTCAAAGTTGGACTGTAAAAGTAATAAAGTTAGTGTAATGAACACATCTCCATAGTGATGTTATTATTATACTATCTTGGAGACAAGTCTGTTTTCCATGATGGCCATCCTTTTTGCAATATATTCCCATGACAGTGATACAATAACTTAGATATATAGTCTTCTATAATAGGAATACTTCTATTGAACTCAGTCTTCTATGATAGAGTTCTTTTATCTGATCCCTGTCAGTACCTTACTACTGAAACCTCTACTCAATGCAGTACACTGAAACTCTGAGCATCTTCTAACTATCTCACTTGTATATAAGACTAGTAGTTACATTGTAATTCACTAGTCTAATAATCAATGAAGATAACTTCTATTGAACTTGATTCCCAGTGTTCAACAGCAACATACTAAATTAGCACTCACTTCCATCTTGAACTTCATCCACTTATCTGAAGTTGTAACCATGTGGCAGACAGATAGTGCAGCACATAAACTGAAGCCAAGGTTGTTCTGACAAGTCTGATTACCAAGCTCATTGCATAGAGTTTCTATACTTTACACATCTACTAGCCAACCCCACAGGCTTTTGCCTCCTGGTGTGAACTATGCCTGACATTCCCTTACAATTCTCTTGGTCATCAACATGATGGCTTAGTAAGCATTTCAAAAACTAGTTACATAACAAAATAAGATCACAGTAGTATTGCAGTAGTAAATTACAAAGTAAATGAACAAGTGTTAGAGTTTGTCCTCTTAAACCCTAACTCTTTTCTTATTTAGACTTAGTTAAGAGGGTGTGACAAAAAGTCACAAATGCATGACATAATGTCACAGTCACATAGTCATGTGACAGATAGAACTCTGCTTCTTGAGAAGCTCAATAATACATCTTAAATTGTTTGAGCGACGAGGGAAAGAGTGACTGGAATGCTCATCTTATCGGGGTTGATTTGTGGTCGTAGTTTATTTAAAACATGCTGAGAGATGGAGGTAATAACATTCCTGGATCATGTTGTGAACGAATCTTATAATCCAAATTCATCTACAAAGGGTCCAGGACTTTGACCAACATCAAATAGCTCCTCTTGTTGAATTACACTTCAATGAGTCGGGTAGACCGAACTTACAACAGCCGTGTAAGAAATGCGTGTATAAGGTAGCATCAATACCCCTCATTTCATGTATCTTAGCTTCTGGAAATGCAAAAGCTTATCTAAGTCAGGACCATCCTTTCGATGAAGGAGGCGAAGGGAATCTACAAATTCATATATCAACGATCATTCTATAGCGATAGAAGAATCGAACTAGCCTCGCCCCGGACCACTCTTGGTGGGGGCATGAAAGTGAGTAGATGAGTTAGTAGAAGGCTCTGACAATAGACAAGTTTGAAAGCACTAACCGAATTCCCATCATTCCCGACTGCTTAATGCCACCTCTTCATGAATTCAAGTGTATACCAAAACATGATACCAAAACGTAATGCCGACTTCACAGCTGGTTGATGAGGCCACTACCAAAATAGACGTCAGTAGTAGGGTCCAGCTCGTATAACTCCCTTCCTTGAGCACCAAATTAAGGAAGCCTCAGCGTACCTATAGATCTCGGAAAATGGTCGCATTTGAATATCGCGCATGAAAATCCCCGAAATACAGACAGCTGGGCCGACAGAAGAGGGGCGGCTGGCATCAAAGTCCCTGCATGGCCCATCCACACTACACTACGTGACAGACATTTGAACTTTGCGAAGCAAAGAGCGTTCAATCAACGGTCAGAATCAGAGTGCGTACTCGTGAAAAAATGCCATTTCGAAATGCCGCATTGCTATTACATCCGGGTAACCTACACACGTCCCACTTCTACTTGGTTCTCATGATGCGAAGTTTGTGAGGCTTGTAAACAAAGTTCTCGGCATAGTTCTTGGGAGGGATGCTCTTAACAGGTTCAGGTTGGCTACACCCAATTATCAGTATCAAGCTCGTTTAAAACAATGACTCGAGACTTACACATAGTAATCCCATCCTGACAAGAATGTAAGCCAAATGCCACAATTAGTCAAAAGGAGCACACCTTGTTTCTCAGCAAAGTGAATGGCGTCTTCCTTGGACCGGAACGAAAGGCGCGTCCCTTGCATGTAATCAGCACTGTAGCACCCATCAATACAATATCTAATCTATAGGCTTTTACTGGACTCACGAACTGGCCCATCCCATCAAGGGATTCTCCCATCGACTCCCTCCAGACAAGATGTCAAAGTCGAGTCGCCAGCATCCTGTCTTGCCTGCACCGCTCTGCATGGTATTTCTTGTAGGTTGGTAGATACGGACGGAACGGTGTCGAAGTTCGCCTGTCCAGTATCATGTGTTCAACATACCGTTCGTCCGCCTCGTTTCGACACACCTGGGGCGCCACTGATCACATCTGCTACCAACACCTCACGAACTGGTTCCGGAGCGACAATTTCCGACGATTCCTTCTTTGCTGGGATCGAATCATTGGCCATACCACGGCCAAGCACCGAGATACATTGCACTTGCGCTCTCGTGTAGATAGAACTGGCCTGTAAACAGGCACGAAAGAGAGACATGGGGAGTAAGTTGAATTGAAGCTGTCTGTGTTTTCGGTATTTGTTATTATTTGGTCCCCATATTATTACACGGGCCCCATATCTCTTGAGCTGGATTGCTTCTTTTTGGATTACTTCTTTTCTTAATACCACCATCTTGTATGGTAGCGCCTAACGGGAAAATTGTCAATGATACCACTTCTTGTTTCGAAAATTGTCTCACCCCTCTCAACATTCCTATTAACAGTTCTCAAGAGAATTCCAGTATGAATGCTAACAATTTTATGTGAGGTTGTTCTGCTTCTCATGAGAACTCTTATCCTTCTACCCAAAGTGCTTCCAATGAGCTGGGTAGCTCAAAATTGTTGGTCAATTATACAGAGAGGATAGACGCAGAATCATACATTAGGCATGGTTTATATCACCAAGATGTGTCACACTATGGATAACACTTCTCCCTCATCCACACTCCCTAATCCCTTCTGGTGTGGATCACTTGTCTTCATTTCACCTTGGATGCTCTTGTTGGACCCTTGCCAACTCCATGGATCTCTATTTCTGGCATTCAAGGATCACTAGAAACCAGGGTAATGCTTAGCAGTCTCTATTCTAGATAACTACCTTAGGTAGTATACTTAGTATATAAACCAGTAGTTTACACTGTAAGTCTCATCCTCAAAATCAACTAAAACTATTACTACTTCTAGTGTTAGTAACAACATATCTCCTATCTTCTGGTAGACAAGTCCACCAGTCATATCCTAAGTTTCCTTTTCTGAAATATATGACCAGTGTGATTCATAGAGGTGCAGCACACAAGCTAAAGCTAAGGGTTATTCTGACTCCTATCTTCCACATTCTTGGATAATGCTTACTGACTTATTTTGAACTTTCAAGAAGCCATTATTGGATCTTGGATAACAAAGTGTGAACCACATTTAACACAATAAAAAGTATATAGAAGAGTGAATGATGAGTTAAGACTTATCTGTGATGTATAGAATGTAGATGTTGAATTATCTTCAGCTTTAGCTTATATACTGTGTTTTTATATATCACACTGGTTATATATTTATATTTTCAAGAGAGCTTTTAAAAGGATAAGAACTTTATAGTATAACTATCTAACTTATATACTAAGTATTCTGTCTAAGATAGTATCTATAAAAAGCTCTGAATATTCATCTTTATCTTACTTCAGATTACTATTCTGAAAATAATAAACAAATAGAATATACAAACCAAACTCTGGAGTAATACTACTAGAAACTCTGAAAGTAGACTTAGTTATTTTATATTTTCCTATTATTTATTATTATTTTTTCTCTCTCTTACAATTTATTTTCTTATTTTTCTTCTTTAGACTTAGTTAAGTATGATATAATATTATATATAACAGATAATTTGTTAGTAAGCTAGTCAATCATAACCAAAATAATATTAAATCTAGAGAATGACAGAAGTTTCTTGATAAAATTTATAGTAGAACAACTGGATAGAAATACAAAGTTTTCATGAAGACTAACTTCTAAAACATTTGAAATATTTACTTTTCAACTTTCAAATGGGACTTTAATATATTTAGGTATACTTTTACATTTATGATTATTCACATATAGATCAGCCTCTTATATTTCACCTCTTAGTAACTTGTTATCTAGACTTCTGATTATTCTATATTCTAGAAACTATTTCTATAATATCTTAGTTATTCTTTATACTACTACTATTTTAGCTATAGTTCTGACTACAAACTCAGTATATAAAATCTAGTAGATACTCTATAGTCTCCAGTCTGGAAATCAACTAAGCTTTTTCTAAACTCTAACTAAAAATTTTCCAATTCTTGTTCAACTCTAATTTTCTAAAGTTATAATCACACAATAAGTAATAGGTATAATATATAAGTTGAGATCATCTTTTATTGTTACACTATTTATTTATAAATAAGCTTCCAAACTTGATCTGCATCTCAGATACTTATCTAAGCTTATAGATTTCTTAAAGCAAGTTCTGTCCTATTTTTTGTTTATTATCTTAATAGTACTCTGGAAAATTTTAAGTTTATTGACTAGTTAAACAACTACATAACTCATTTCTAAGAAGTTTTAAGAAAATAAAATGAAGTTCCTAAAAATAACAGCTATTTTAAATACTATCTAGTTTATTTTGATGTGCTAAAAATCTGATTATATAAGCATAGAATGATAGTGCTTTAATAATAAGAAACTGTTAAAAATAAAGAGACTAATCTAATAATAGTAATAAATTAAAGTATAAAAAAACAAATCAAAGATATTAATAAAATATTATGAAGTTTATTAGAGTTGGCAGGTTACAGGAGCATAGAGAAGAGAGAAATAGATAACATACTTGATATGACTATAGATAACTTGGAAATATTTATAATATTAAGGATTGAATTGGTACTAATATATAAAATAGTAGATAGTTATATATATGATATCTATTACAGAGTAGTTATATAGGTCACAGTTATAGATCACATATCATACAATCACATGATATAGAAAAGAACATAGAAGAATTTTAAAATAAGTAATATTATATAATATAACACTAGCATGTTAACCTTATAGAAAATATATAGACTTTAGAGTAGATTAAATGTAATGTGTATATAGACCATAGTTTGTAGTATATAAGATAGACTAACTTATATATAAAACTCTATCAAGTTCTTTTATATTACTCAATATAAAAGTTGTTTTTTATCTTTTCTTAAGAACTTAAGTTATAATAATA
>Ga0157357_1000729_pt1 | contig 13867 bp, 6 predicted proteins | sample AttcapACBM1_FD_111485 | JGI IMG/M metagenome (GOLD analysis project Ga0157357, IMG submission 111485) | Fungus gardens microbial communities from leaf cutter ant in Botucatu, State of Sao Paulo, Brazil - Atta capiguara ACBM1 | ecosystem: Host-associated > Fungi > Mycelium > Unclassified ... | reverse complement strand
CCGGCCGCCGCGCGTCTTATCCGCCCGGCACCCGACCTTTTCTTTACTATCCGGGGCAGATAAAACAAAAAAGGGAGACCAGAAGGCCTCCCTTTTTAATTTTCACCCCGTCAGGGGCGGCTCTCAATTCCGCTTTGTCATGAGCAGCACCCAGCCACAGCTTTTATTCTTTTGCGGCTTCACCGTCAGCTTTTTTGGCTGCAGCGCTTTTTGCCTTTTTTGTAACAGCAGCCGTTTCTTCCTCTTCTTCAGCCGTTAATTCCGCCGCGGTTACCTTTTTGTCGCTCACCTTGATTTTGCCCAAAAGGTGATCAATAACCTTTTCCTCAAAAATCGGCGCGCGCAAGCCGGCCACAGCTTCCGGCGAACGGCGGAAATATTCCATTACCTGCTTTTCCTGCCCGGGAAATTGCTGCAACTGCGCATAAACCGCCTTTTGCAGCTCATCTTCTGTCACCGTCAGGCCGGCAGCCTCGCCAATTTCCGACAAAACAAGGCCAAGGCGCACCCGGCGCTCAGCCAGGCGGCGATATTCCTCACGCGCTTCTTCTTCTGTCAGATCTTCATCGGCAAAGCTGCGCCCCGCCTGCTTCAGCTCCCGGCTTATCTGCTCCCAAATAGTGGCAAATTCCGTTTCAATCAGTTGTTGCGGCGCCTCAAACTGATAGGCTTCATCAAGAAAATCCAGAATCTGCCGCTTGATTTTCTGCCGTGTCAGCGCGCCGTAGCGGCTCTCAATCTGGCCGCGAATAGCGGCCTTTAATTTATCGAGCGATTCAATACCCAGCTTTTTAGCGGTTTCATCATTGATTTCTAATGCTTCCGGAGCGGCAACCGCCTTCACGGTAACATCAAAAACCGCCTTTTTACCGGCCAGATGCGCCGCCTGATAATCTTCAGGGAAGGTTACCGTGATTTCCCTTTTTTCACCGGCGGCAACCCCCATAAGCTGCTCTTCAAAGCCGGGAATAAACATATTGGAGCCAAGGACAAGCCGGGCGTCTTTATCAGCGCCGCCATCAAAGGCCGCGCCATCAATCCTGCCCAGATAATCCAGAGTAATCTGATCTCCCTTTGCGGCTTTGCCCTTTTTCTCGCTATATGTGCGGGTAGAAGCAACAACCCGCTCCAACTGCTCTTCTACTTCCTTTTCCGCAACATCAACAATTTCGCGCACAACTTCAATAGCCGAAACATCTTTAAGGGTGATTTGGGGCAAAACTTCATAATTCAGGCTGAAAACAAAATCGGCCCGGCCGCTCAGCACTTTTTCAGCCTCAGCTTCATCATCGCTCATATCCACTTTCGGCTGGGCAGCGGCGCGCTCACCCCGCTCGGCCAAAACAGAGCGCGGCGTCTCGGCCAGAATTTCGTTAACAAGCTCGGCCATAAAGGATTTGCCGTAAATTTTGCGCAAATGCGCCGGCGGCACCTTGCCCGGGCGAAAACCGTTCAAATTTACCTTTGCGCGGGCATTATCCAGACGCTCTGTCAGTTTTGTCGCCAATTCTTCTGCGGGAATGATAATTTTGATTTCGCGTTTCAACCCGTCCTTAAGCGTCTCGGTAACCTGCATCGCACACCTTTATTGTTTCAACCTGCACTGCGCCGGCAGCGGCCCGCAAAGCCGGGCTTTGTTTATATCCGCCCGTTCTCTATAGCCAAATTCGCCCGGCAAGGGAAGCCCTCACCCTGAGGAAAATGCTGGTGCGGATAGAGGGAGTCGAACCCCCACGGTTTCCCGCCGGAACCTAAATCCGGTGCGTCTGCCAATTCCGCCATATCCGCAGCCTGTCCTCTCCGGCTTTGGCCTTTTGCCCGCTTTAAAAAAGCCGGCCATATTCCGTTTTTATAGCAGTTTTCCACCTCCATTCAAGCAGAAAACAGCCGCTTTGGCCATGTTCCCCGGCTTAAAACAATAAATGCGGGCAAGCCTCTTCTCAAAACGGCAAAATTGTTTTATTTGTCAGGGCGTATATTCAGGGTAAAAATATGGCGCAGCAAGAAGCGGAAATTCTTCATATTATCGGCGGCGGTCTGGCCGGCAGTGAAGCCGCCTGGCAAGCGGCCAATGCCGGCATAAAAGTGGCTTTATATGAAATGCGCCCGCATAAAATGACGCAAGCGCATAAAAGCGGCGCTCTGGCTGAGCTTGTCTGCTCCAATTCCTTCCGCTCTGATGACAGCGCGACAAATGCCGTAGGCCTGCTGCATGCCGAAATGCGGCTCGCTCATTCGCTTATTATGCAGGCGGCTGACGGCAATCAGGTGCCGGCCGGCGGCGCTCTGGCGGTAGACAGAGAGGGTTTTGCCCAGGCTGTTTCGGCGAAAATAGCCGAACACCCCAATATTAGCCTGCAGCGCCGGGAAACAGGGGCTGATTTTCTGGCTGAGGCGCTTGAGCGCCATTATCCGCTTATTATCGCCGCCGGGCCGCTAACTTCGCCGGCGCTGGCGGCGGCAATTCAGCAACAGACCGGTGAGGATTCGCTTGCTTTTTTTGACGCTATTGCGCCGATTATCCATAAAGACAGTATCAATATGGGCATTGCCTGGTATCAATCGCGCTATGACAAACAGGGGCCGGGCGGCACCGGCAAGGATTATCTCAACTGCCCGCTGGATAAAGCGCAATATGAGGCTTTCATTGCCGCTTTATTGGCTGGAGAAAAAACCGAATTTCGCGAATTTGAAACAACCGGCTATTTTGACGGCTGCCTGCCGGTGGAAATTATGGCTGAGCGCGGCGCGGAGACCTTGCGCTTTGGCCCGATGAAGCCGCGCGGCCTGACCAATGCCCATAAACCGGCAGAAAAGCCTTATGCGGTTGTGCAATTACGGCAGGATAACCGGCTGGGCACACTTTATAATATGGTGGGTTTCCAGACCAAGCTGAAATATGCCGAACAAGCCCGCATTTTCCGTATGATACCGGGGCTTGAGGCGGCAGAATTTGCCCGGCTGGGCGGCTTGCATCGCAATACCTATCTTAATTCCCCTGTTTTACTGGACAGGCAGTTGCGCCTGAAAACAGTGCCGAACTGGCGCTTTGCCGGGCAGATAACCGGCTGTGAGGGCTATGTGGAATCGGCCGCCATGGGGCTGCTGGCCGGGCGTTTTGCCGCGGCTGCCCTGCTGGGCAGGGAAATGGCGCCGCCGCCGGCGAGCTGCGCTTTTGGCGCTTTGCTCAACCACATTACCGGCGGGCATAGGCCGGCCGAGGCCGAAGCGGCAGAAGATACTGATAAAAGGCCGGAGCCAGGGCAGGACGACCGGCTAAAAACCGGCAAGCCGCGCAGCTTTCAGCCGATGAATATTAATTTCGGCCTGTTTCCGCCAATCGCAGCGTCAAAAACAGCAGACGGGCAAAGGCGGCGCGGCAAAGAAAAAGCGCAGGCGAAAAAACAGGCCTTGAGCGCGCGCGCTTTGCGTGATTGGCAGTTCTGGCTGGCGGAAACCGGCGCTTAAGCGGGAGAAAAGACATGGCTAACAAAGCAATTCTGGTTTTTGATCTGGACGGAACTTTAGCCGCGACTGCGCCGGATTTACTGGATAGCCTCAATTATTGTCTGGAAAAACAGGGGATTAAAGCTGTTTCTTCACCGGATTTGAGCCAATATATCGGCCATGGCGGCCGCGCTATGATCGAACAGGCACTGCGGCAGCACAATATCGCGCCGGATCCGGCGCTCATTGAAGCTATGTTAACTGATTTCATGGCCTATTATGCCGCCAATATTCCCGGTCAATCGCATTATTTTAAAGGAGTGGCGGAAGTTTTGTCACAATTTTCGGCCAAAGGTTTTTTATTGGCGATTTGCAGCAATAAGGCAGAAAGTTTAGCAAAAAAACTGGTTAACGCCTTGAATGAGAATCTTAAAACGCCCCTGCCCTTTGCTGCTGTGTGTGGCGGTGACAGCTTTGCCTGGAAAAAGCCGGATCCGCGCCATATTTTTAGCGTGATTGAACAGGCCGGCGGTGACCCGGCGCGGGCGGTGATGATTGGCGACAGCGCCCCGGATATTATGGCCGCCAAGGCGGCGAAAATCCCCGCTATTGCCGTGCACTTCGGCTATAGCGATATTCCGGTAGAGCAGCTCGGCGCGGACATAATCATCAGCTCTTATGCGGAATTGACGCCGGAACTGGTAGAAAAGCTGATAGCAGCAAATCTATCGCGGCTTAAGTGAAATTTCGAAACGGCACCATATCATCATCACCCAGTTCCTTGAGCCGGGCTTCCAAAGCCGCTATGCGGTCCGTCACCATAGCCGCCTGCCGGGCGCTGCTGACATGAGGCAATTCCTCTCTCGTCCGTTGCAGTTCCTGCCGCAGCCTTTGCTGCTCTCCCCATTTGCGTGACCGGACAAATCTTATCTGCTCTTTCTGCTGCCTTTCTTCATTTTGTCGTCTCTGTAAGGCAATGAGGAGGCCCACTTGCTCGCTTAACTCCTCAAGCTTCTCCCGCTGATATTGTGCTTCCGGCACTTCCTGATTATGAAGTTTTGCCGGCACAATCTGGCCAAAACTCTTCAGGAACGGGCTATAATTTTTATCTTTTCGCGCCGCTTTATGTGTAGACTGCAATTTCCCTCTTAGCTCTTCCTTAAAATCTACGATTTTAGAATAATGTAAGGATTTCGGATAGGTTAAATGCTCAATGGGTGATGTATCGAAACTGTAAGCTGTCTTGTTGTCTTTGATAATAACGGTTGCTTTATCAAAAGCCAGGCGCATGCCAAGCTCAAACATAACATTAGCATTTTTGCCGCTGACATCACAAACGACAATTTCACAATTATAGAGATTTTGAATAATCGTTTTTTGGATAACGCTTATCTCAGCCGCGGCGCTGACCAAAAGCGGCTCAAAGCCCGCGGCTTTTATCGCTTCATCGAGAATAGCGGCCACGTCTTTCCAATGTTGCTCGTCGCTATAATCCGGCGGCATGGCCGAAATCGGCCGGATAATGCCGCAAATCCGTTTTTCTTTTTCCGCTGCGGCTTTATCATTATTCTGGCCTCCGGCATTATGCTGTGCTTTTTCTTCTGTCATTGCTCAAGCTCCCCGGCGTATGGCTTCGTTTTCTATTACATAATATTTTTTGAGCAAGCGCCATAAAAAACCGCCGCTTGTATCAAGCGGCGGCTGGTATTTTTCAGTTAAGGCAGCCCGCCCTTCCCCCCTGATCGGGCAGATTTTCTGCCAGGCTCGGGCCAAAACCGGCAGCTATTCCGCTGCCGCAACCGGCTCCGGCGCTGTTTCCGCCGGGGCCTCTTCCGTCATATCGGCCAGCATGGTTTTGGCTTCTTCCGCCCCGGTCGCCTTGCGCCGCTCGTCGACAATCATCTCATCGCGCGTAGTAGCGATACGGCGAATCTGGGCGATGGCGCCGCCGGTGCCGGCAGGGATAAGACGGCCGACAATGACATTTTCCTTCAGGCCCTGCAAAGTATCCATTTTGCCGGCCACCGCCGCCTCGGTGAGCACCCGCGTTGTCTCCTGGAAGGAGGCCGCCGAAATAAAGGACGGTGTCTGCAAAGAGGCTTTGGTGATACCCAGCAAAACCGGATTGCCGATGGCCGGCTTTTTGCCCGCCGCCGCCAACCGCTCATTAACCTCTTCCAGCTCAATGCGGTCAACATGATCGCCGGCTATATAGGTGGAATCACCGGTTTCGGTAATTTCAACCTTTTGCAGCATTTGCCGCACAATCACCTCAATATGCTTGTCATTGATCAGCACACCCTGCAGGCGATAGACTTCCTGAATCTCATTGACAAGATAAGAAGCCAGAGCCTCAATACCCTTGATCGCCAGAATATCATGCGGCGCCGGATTGCCGTCGAGAATATAATCACCCTTTTCAATCTGATCACCGTCCTGCAGGTGGAAAGGCCGCCCCTTGGGGATCAGATATTCCACCGGATCCACAGTATGATCATCAGGCTCGATAATAATGCGGCGTTTATTCTTATAATCCCGGCCAAAGCGCACAGTCCCCGACATTTCGGCAATAATGGCGTGATCCTTTGGCCGCCTTGCTTCAAACAGCTCAGCCACACGCGGCAAACCGCCGGTAATATCTTTGGTTTTCGTGCTCTCGGTCGGCAGGCGGGCAATAACATCGCCGGCCTTGACATGATTGCCCGGCTCAACCGAAAGGATACTCTCCACCGACAGCAGATAACGCGCCTCACCGCCTTTCGGCAATTTGGCGATTTTGCCTTTTTTATCCTTAATGATAATAGCCGGCTTTAAATCGGCGCCGCGCGGATTGGCGCGCCAGTCAATCACCTGACGCTTGGTAATGCCGGTCGATTCATCAGCCGATTCGGAAACAGAAAGCCCGTCCACCATATCCTCAAAGCCGATATAACCTTCCACTTCCGTCATAATCGGCCTGGTATAAGGATCCCATTCGGCAATGCGGCGGCCGCGCTTGACAGTATCGCCGTCATCAACAAACAGCCGCGCGCCATAAGAAACGCGCTGGCTGGAACGCTCCTTGCCGGCTTCATCTTTAATCAGCACCGACATATTGCGCCCCATCACCACCAAATGCCCTTCGGAATCGCGCACGACATTGCGGTTTTTCAGCTCAATCACCCCTTCATAAGAGGCTTCAAGGTAAGAGGAATCCACCACCTGCGCCGTGCCGCCAAGGTGGAAGGTGCGCATGGTCAGCTGTGTGCCCGGCTCACCGATCGACTGCGCCGCAATCACGCCAACCGCCTCACCCTGATTAACCGGCGTGCCGCGCGCCAGATCACGCCCGTAACATTTGGCGCAAACACCGATACGCGTCTCACAGGTCAGGGCAGAGCGAATCTGCACCGACTGAATACCGGCTTTTTCAATCTCCGCGACATCGGCTTCCTCAATCATGCGACCGCCTTCGACAATAACAGCGCCCGTTACCGGGTGCAAAATATCAAACAGCGCCGTGCGGCCGAGAATACGCTGCCCCAGCGAGGCAACAATCTGACCGACATCAACAATAGCCTGCATGGTCAGGCCTTTATCTGTGCCGCAATCCACCTCTGAAATAATCGCATCTTGCGCCACATCAACCAGACGCCGGGTCAAATAACCGGAATTGGCGGTTTTAAGCGCCGTATCGGCCAGCCCTTTGCGCGCCCCGTGAGTAGAGTTAAAATACTCATTCACGGTCAGGCCTTCCTTAAAGTTGGAAATAATCGGCGTTTCGATAATTTCACCGGAAGGCTTGGCCATCAGGCCGCGCATGCCGGCTAATTGTTTCATCTGATTGGCCGAGCCGCGGGCGCCGGAATGCGACATCATATAGATGGAATTCATCGGTAATTGCCGGCCGGTCGCAGCGTCAAACCTGACCGCTTCAATACCCTTCATCATTTCTTCGGCAATGCGATCGGTGCATTTGCCCCAAGCATCAACCACTTTATTATATTTTTCACCCTGGGTAATCAGGCCTTCATTATATTGCTGCTCATATTCCTTGGCCAAAGCTTCCGTTTCTTCAATCAGCTTTGCTTTGGTTTCCGGTATCACCATATCGTCCTTGCCGAAGGAGATACCGGCGCGGCAGGCATAAGAGAAGCCGAGCTGCATGATTCTGTCGCAGAAAATAACCGTCTCTTTCTGGCCGCAATGGCGATAGACATGGTCAATCATTTTGGAAATATTTTTCTTGGTCATTTCCTGATTGACAATATCGAACGGCACATTGACATTTTTCGGCAGCAATTCCCCCATAATCATGCGTCCGGGGGTGGTATCATAGAGCCGGGATACCGGCGCTCCCTCAGCATCAACCGAAATATGCCGCCCCTTCACCTTGCTGTGCAAAGTGACAACACCATTCTCCAGCGCGTGCTGCAATTCTCCCTGATCGGCAAATATCATGCCCTCGCCCGGCTCTTTTTCCACCATAATGGACAAATAATACAGGCCGAGCACCATATCTTGTGACGGCACAATAATCGGCGCGCCATTGGCCGGGTGGAGGATATTATTGGTCGACATCATCAAAACGCGCGCTTCCAACTGCGCTTCCAGCGAAAGTGGCACATGAACCGCCATTTGATCGCCGTCAAAATCGGCATTAAAAGCGGTGCAGACCAGCGGGTGCAAATGAATGGCCTTGCCTTCAATCAGCACCGGCTCAAAGGCCTGAATGCCCAGGCGGTGCAAAGTCGGCGCCCGGTTCAGCAAAACCGGGTGCTCGCGAATAACTTCATCGAGAATATCCCAAACTTCCGGCCGCTCTTTTTCTACCAGTTTTTTCGCCTGTTTCACCGTAGAAGAATAGCCTTTGGCGTCCAGCCGCGCATAAATAAACGGCTTGAACAATTCCAGCGCCATTTTTTTCGGCAGGCCGCATTGGTGCAGTTTCAGCTCCGGCCCGGTCACGATCACCGAACGGCCGGAATAATCCACCCGCTTGCCCAGCAAATTCTGGCGAAACCGCCCTTGCTTGCCCTTCAGCATATCGGAAAGCGATTTTAGCGGGCGGCGATTGCCGCCGGTAATCACCCGGCCGCGGCGGCCATTATCAAACAGCGCGTCAACCGCTTCCTGCAGCATGCGCTTTTCATTGCGGATAATAATGCCCGGCGCCCGCAATTCTATCAGCCGCTTCAGGCGGTTATTGCGGTTAATCACCCGGCGATAGAGATCATTGAGATCCGAAGTGGCAAAACGGCCGCCGTCCAGCGGCACCAGAGGGCGCAGATCCGGCGGGATAACCGGCACCACTTTCATAATCATCCATTCCGGCCGGTTGCCGGAAGCCATAAAATTCTCAACAATTTTCAGCCGTTTCATCAGCTTTTTCTGCTTGAGATCGGAGCTGGTTTCCGCCAGCTCAACCCGCAGGCTTTCTGCCAGTTTCGGCAGATCCATAGCCGCAAGGATTTCATAAATGGCTTCCGCGCCGATCATGGCGGTAAACTGATCTTCGCCAAATTCATCAATTGCCATCAGATATTCTTCTTCCGACAGTAACTGGTGCATTTTTAACGAAGTCAGGCCGGGTTCGGTGACAATATAATTTTCAAAATACAAAACCCGCTCAATATCTTTCAGCGCCATATCCAGCAGCATGGCAATCCGGCTGGGCAAAGATTTCAAAAACCAGATATGCGCCACCGGCGCCGCCAGCTCAATATGGCCCATACGCTCGCGGCGCACGCGTGACAGAGTCACCTCCACCCCGCATTTTTCACAAATAATGCCTTTATATTTCATGCGCTTATATTTGCCGCACAGGCATTCGTAATCTTTGATCGGGCCAAAAATGCGCGCGCAAAACAGGCCGTCTCTTTCCGGCTTGAAAGTGCGGTAATTGATAGTCTCGGGCTTTTTGATTTCCCCGTAAGACCAGGACAAAATCTTCTCCGGGCTGGCAATAGAAATCCGGATAGAATCAAAGGTTTGCGCAGGCGTCTGAGGGTTAAGATTCATAACCTCTTGGTTCATGCCGTTCTCCTTGAAGAGCTTTCCCTGAAAGCCCATTGCGGTGGCCAGGCTGCCACCTCACCTGTAATATAGCAAATACCGCCTTAAGACGGCCAAAGGCAATGCCTTGCAGAGCAAAGGCATTGCCGTCTTTTTTATTCCGCCGCTTCAGCCGCAGCTTCATTGCGCGTCAGCAATTCACGCGTATCGTCCAGCTCGACATCAAGCCCCAGCGACCGCATTTCCTTGACCAGCACATTGAAACTTTCCGGAATGCCGGCTTCAAATGTGTCGTCACCGCGAACAATAGCCTCATAGACCTTGGTTCGCCCCGCCACATCGTCCGATTTCACCGTCAGCATTTCCTGCAAAGTATAGGCCGCGCCGTAAGCTTCCAGCGCCCAGACTTCCATTTCACCGAAGCGCTGGCCGCCAAATTGCGCCTTGCCGCCCAAAGGCTGCTGGGTGACCAGCGAATACGGGCCAATGGAACGCGCATGGATTTTATCGTCTACCAAATGGTGCAGTTTCAGCATATAAATATAGCCGACTGTCACCTGGCGATCAAAAGCCTCGCCGGTTCTGCCGTCATAAAGCACCACCTGCCCGGAAGTGGACAAACCGGCCTCTTCCAGCGCCGCATCAATATCCGCTTCATGCGCGCCGTCAAATACCGGCGTAGCAATAGAGACACCATGCCGCATTTGCCCGGCCAGACGCACAATACCGTCATCATCATAAGAAGAAACCGGCTCATTGCGATCATTATCGGGGATAATTTCGTTAATTTTGCCGCGCAAAGGCGCAACATTGCCATTCTTCTTATAAGCTTCCAGCAAATCGCCGATCTGCCGCCCCATGCCGGCGCAGGCCCAGCCCAGATGCGTTTCCAGAATCTGGCCGACATTCATGCGGCTCGGCACCCCTAAGGGATTAAGCACAATATCGACATGAGTGCCGTCTTCCAGAAAAGGCATATCCTCCACCGGCATAATACGCGAAACCACACCTTTATTGCCATGCCGGCCGGCCATTTTGTCACCCGGCTGGATTTTGCGCTTGACCGCAACAAAAACCTTGACCATTTTCATCACGCCGGGGGGCATTTCATCGCCGCGCTGCACTTTCTCCACTTTGTCCATAAAGCGCCGCTCCAGCAGCTTTTTGGATTCGTCATACTGGCTGCGCAGAGCTTCAAGCCGGCTTTGCAGAGTGTCGTCTTCAACGGCGAACTGCCACCATTGCGACCGCGGATAATCCTGCAGCACCGCCTCATCAAGCCGGGTGCCTTTTTTAAAGCCTTTCGGCCCGGCAATAGCAGCCTGTTTCAGCAGCATTTCCGATAAACGGCTGTAAATATTGCGATCCAGGATCGATTGCTCATCATCGCGATCTTTCGCCAGACGCTCAATTTCTTCCCGCTCAATCGCCATGGCGCGCTCATCTTTTTCAATGCCGTGACGGTTAAAGACGCGCACTTCCACCACGGTGCCAAATGTTCCGGGCGGCATACGCATGGAAGTATCGCGCACATCGGCCGCCTTTTCGCCAAAAATGGCGCGCAGCAGCTTCTCTTCCGGCGTCATCGGGCTTTCACCTTTCGGCGTAATCTTGCCGACCAGAATATCACCCGGCTGCACTTCAGCGCCGATATAAACGATACCGGCTTCATCAAGATTTTTCAAAGCCTCTTCCGAAACATTGGGAATATCGCGGGTAATATCTTCCGGCCCTAATTTGGTATCGCGCGCCGCCACCTCAAATTCTTCAATATGAATGGACGTGAAGACATCATCGGCAACAATCCGCTCGGAAAGCAGAATAGAATCTTCATAATTATAGCCGTTCCACGGCATAAAGGCGACCAGAACATTGCGCCCCAAAGCCAGATCACCTAGATCGGTAGATGGCCCATCGGCAATAATGTCGCCTTTCTGAATCATATCGCCAACATGCACCAGCGGACGCTGATTGATACAGGTCGATTGATTGGAGCGCTGAAATTTCTGCAATCTGTATATATCTACCCCGGTTTTGGCCGATTCCACCTCTTCTGTGGCGCGGATAACAATACGCGTTGCATCAACCTGATCAACAATGCCGCTGCGTCTGGCGGCAATAGCAGCGCCGGAATCGCGCGCAACCACCGGCTCCATGCCGGTGCCGACAAACGGCGCTTCCGCCCGCACCAGCGGCACAGCCTGACGCTGCATATTGGAACCCATCAAAGCGCGATTGGCATCGTCATTTTCAAGAAAGGGAATAAGCGCCGCCGCCACCGAAACAAGCTGTTTGGGCGAGACGTCCATCAGATCAATGTGATCACGCGGTGCCATCAACACTTCACCGGCATGGCGGCAAACAACAAAATCTTCCGTCAGATTATTATGGCCGTCCATCAGCGAATTAGCCTGGGCCACATAATGCTTGGCCTCTTCCATGGCAGAAAGATAGACAACCTCATTGGTCACCCGGCCGCCGGTAATTTTACGATACGGGCTTTCAATAAAACCGTATTTATTAACCCGGGCAAAGGTGGCCAGTGAATTTATCAGGCCGATATTCGGCCCTTCCGGCGTTTCAATCGGGCAAATGCGGCCATAATGAGTAGGGTGCACATCGCGCACTTCAAAACCGGCGCGCTCACGCGTCAAACCGCCCGGCCCCAAAGCGGAAAGCCGGCGCTTATGGGTGATCTCCGACAGCGGATTGGTCTGATCCATAAATTGCGATAATTGCGATGAACCGAAAAATTCACGCACAGCAGCAGCGGCAGGCTTGGCGTTAATCAAATCCTGCGGCATAACCGTATCGATCTCAACCGAAGACATACGCTCCTTAATGGCGCGCTCCATACGCAACAGGCCAATGCGGTATTGATTTTCCATCAATTCACCGACAGAGCGAACACGGCGATTGCCCAGATTATCAATATCATCAACCTCGCCGCGGCCGTCACGCAGATCGACCAGCATTTTAATAACGGCGACAATATCTTCCTTGCGCAAGATCCGCACCGTGTCGGGGCAATCCAGGCCTAAGCGAATATTCATCTTGACCCGGCCGACAGCCGAGAGATCATAACGCTCAGAATCAAAAAACAGAGATTGGAACATGGCTTCCGCCGTTTCCATAATCGGCGGCTCACCGGGGCGCATCACCCGGTAAATATCAAACAGAGCGTCCTGCCGGCCCTCATTTTTATCAATCGCCAAAGTGTTGCGGATATAAGCACCGACATTGACATGATCAATATCCAGCAATTTAACTTCATCAAGGCCAATATCCGTCAAAATTTTCAGCGTATTTTCGTCAATCTCATCGCCGGCTTCAAGATAAATTTCCCCGGTTTCATAATTAACGACATCTTCCGCCAGATAAAGACCAAAAAGATCTTCATCGCTCGCTTTAATGGCTTTCAGGCCTTTTTCCGCCAACTGCCTGGCAGCGCGCGCCGTCAGCTTGCGCCCGGCTTCTGCGGCAATTTCACCCGTATCGGCATTGACAATATCCGCTGCCAGCTTCACGCCTTTAAAGCGCTCCGGCGCATAAGGAATACGCCATTCTTTGCCGCTGCGGATATAAGTCAATGTCTTGTAATAGGTGGATAAAATATCCTGCCCGTCCATTCCCAGCGCCATCAGGAAGCTGGTGACCGGAATTTTGCGGCGGCGATCGATGCGGACATAGACAATATCCTTGGCATCAAATTCAATATCCAGCCACGAACCGCGATAGGGAATAATACGCGAAGCAAACAATAATTTGCCGGAAGAATGAGACTTGCCTTTATCATGATCAAAGAAAACACCGGGAGAGCGGTGCATTTGCGAGACAATAACCCGCTCCGTTCCATTGACAATAAAAGTCGCATTTTCTGTCATTAACGGCATATCGCCCATATAGACATCTTGCTCTTTAATGTCTTTAATGGATTTTGCCCCTGTATCTTCATCAATATCAAAGACAATAAGGCGCAAAGTAACTTTTAGCGGCGCGGCATAGGTCAGATCCCGCTGGCGGCATTCTTCAACATCAAATTTCGGCGCATCAAACTCGTAACGGACAAATTCAAGCATTGAGGTTCCGGCAAAATCCTCAATCGGAAAAACCGACTTGAAAACAGCCTGCAATCCTTCGTCCGGACGCCCGCCCGCCGGCTCGTCCATCATCAAAAACTGGTCATAGGAAGCCTTTTGCACCTCGATGAGATTAGGCATTTCCGCTACTTCGGGTATTCTGCCAAAAAATTTGCGCACCCGCTTACGACCATTGAATGAAAGGGTCTGAGCCATCATTGTTCCTTGATCTTTTTCCCGACAAATATTATGCCGAAACCGCTTCTGTTTGTCGGCTTGCGCCAACATCTCCCGGAGGTCAGAGCCTATAAGAAGCCCTGATTCCATGTATAATCTTTACAAAACTT
>Ga0157357_1000727_pt1 | contig 13907 bp, 9 predicted proteins | sample AttcapACBM1_FD_111485 | JGI IMG/M metagenome (GOLD analysis project Ga0157357, IMG submission 111485) | Fungus gardens microbial communities from leaf cutter ant in Botucatu, State of Sao Paulo, Brazil - Atta capiguara ACBM1 | ecosystem: Host-associated > Fungi > Mycelium > Unclassified ... | reverse complement strand
TACTACAACAAAGCTCCAACATACTATTATCTCAACATACTATGGAAGATGCAATGAAGAATGGTACTTTGGATATCAGGCACATTCTGAATGTTTCCTACACTAGAGATTGAAGCCATATCTAGACTTATTCCTATACATCTTCACCTAAAGAAACTCTACAGAAGATTCCTACTATGAGAATCATCTCTTCTATCCAATCACATCATCAATAACATTCTCAGCTCTAGTGGGTCACAGGAACAAAGTTGTTATAATGCATCCATCAACTACCTTACACCCAAACAAAGACTTCACTTGAAATCTCCACTTATCAATGTGGATAACAAGCATAACAAATTTTTCCTTCATTTTTCTTTTTCAATGAGGAATTTAAACCAGGAAACCATCTTATAGATTTATTTTCAGATTGTTTTCTTTCCATCCTTGTTCTTCTAATGCCAAAAAACATATTGAAAAATTGGATAACATAGTGCTTAGAGCATTATCTAATCCCTCTTCAACAATTGTTGTGTCTGATGCTAGTATCAAGAATCATATTGCCATATTGATTTCTCATATTCATTCTTTTAATAAACCTGTCATCAAAACTATACACAGAGCAATCAATGTTACAATGACTGAAGCTGAGTTATCTACTATCTGATGTGGTATAAACCAAGTAATTGACAATGCTAATGTCAATCATATAGTCATCATTACTGACTCTCTACATGCTACCAGGAGGATCTTCAACTTTTCATTGCATCTATATTAAATTCACTTTGCTGCAATATCTCAGAAACTTAGAGAGTTCTTTTCAAAGGATGTTTGCAATCACATTGAATTTTGGGACTGTCCTAGCAAACAAAAGTGGCCATTCCACTATTTGGTGGACAAAGACTCCAAAAACATAGTCTCTACACCTTCATTTCCATGCAAATCATCCTGGGATTTTTGTAGAAAAAATGAGTGCAATTCAATCCTCTCACAATGGAGAATGCTTTTTCAAGCAGCAGATTCTAAAGGGAGAAATTTCCTAGACCTATTAGATGACAACCTAAATCCTATTGAGCCATCAAGCATTAAAGGTAGTCCATAGTTACAACATTTCAGACATTCAAACTCATTGTGCACTCAAGTCTCTAGAGCTATCATTAATCATACTCCAATAGGGAAATACTGGTTAAGATTCTTTCCTAGGGAAGATTTCTCATGCTTATGTGACACTTATCCAATCAAAACAAGATGACACATTCTACATGAATGCAAAAGATTTAACAAATATTGGAATCTGAGAAGGGATACCATCACCTATTTCACATTATTTCTTCAATTTAATATGAGTACCTTTTCTTTTGAATAGTCACTCTCTATTAGTCTTAAATTCAGTATTGCTATATTGGTTCAATTTCCTTTTGTTTATTTATTTTTTCACTTGACCTTTTTCTTTTTCTTTTTTTCTTCCTTTTCTTTTCCATGTTGTTTCATTCTGAATGTACATAGTTATGAAGTAGCTACCACGGTCTGCCCTCATGCTCCATGTAATAAATTGTTAATTTAAAAAAAAAGTAAATAAATAATTTTAATATACTGAATGTATATTATGGTTTGTTTTTATATTTATGTTTCATATTTCTTATATCTTATGTTATTCTTATATAGCATTAATTTGCATTTTATGTAGTAGTAGAGATTTTCTCATTATTCTCTTGCTGACTCCATATTATATGGTATATATATATAGTTGTAGATACAATCCTGTATCTTTATGTTTTACCAATTAATTATTCTCTTTTCTCTTACTCAAACCTTTGTCTAAGTTGTAACCTAAGCCAAGCTTAGGATCATAATGAAGTAATATGTGAAAGGATATAATCAATGTCAGAGAATGAAGAATTGAGCAAAGAAAATAGTAGGCAAGCTGATGCCTGATGTAGTACCAGAAAGATTCTAAGTATATATAATGGCAGATTTCATCATTAAGTTACTATTAGCTCAAGGCTATGATGCAATTCTAGTAATATATGATAGACTGTCAAGGGTGTCACACTTTGTAGCAACTGTAGAAAAACATAGGTACAGTGGTTGGTAAGACTATTTAGAAACAATATATGAAAGCTATATAGTCTGTCTATATTTGAGATAAAAAAACACAGTTTATAGCAAAACTCATGAGGAAGATCAATGAAATGTTGGGAATGGAAATGAGGTTGTTATCAGTATTACAACCACAAACTGATGAACAAACAGAGAGGACAAACCAAGAGTTAGAACAATACCTAAGAATGTTTATAGATCATAGACAGGACTTACCCTAAATGGCTGGCAACAGCTTGTTTCAATACATACAGCAACTTAGACATTGCCTTTTATAGCTAACTATGGGCAAGAGCTAAGAATTTGAAGTGGAAAAGAAGGGAAAGCAGAAGAGTTTGTGAGGGAGATAAAAGATAGGCATGGGAAAGCAAAATCAACAATCACAGGAGAACATGAAGAGATATGCAGACAGAAATTGGAAGAAGGCAGTAGATGGAAATTGAAAGTATAATAAGAAACACCATGTTGACTATTTTATGAGATCATATCATCAAATGATTTGGGGTCCTCGTCATAAGACATCTCCATTGATGGGCAGTATAATCTTGTCTCTTTCTGTTAATGGTCAGGTTCCGAAGTGTAACGCAAATGATTGAAAACCATACCAGAACCAGAACCATGTGATGAGGCCTCCAGACCATCAATCAAAACATTTTACAGTCGCGCGGTCCCTGAGGCAACGGTTGCTCCCTTTCGGTTGCCCCCTTTCCCTCATCCCGCTCTCATTTTCTTTCCAAGATGTCGCATACATCTCCCGCGACTTATTTGATATGGTCAATTCTCTCCTGTATGGTGCGTACTCAACATACTCGATGGATTATGTTTCGATCTTCTATCATCGTAGCTTTGGGTCTTCCTCCTGTACCATTTGTGGTCATTTGATCGCTTCAGATGTCTGAGGTATAAGCTTCGCTAAACAGCGTCCAAGCAATTGACATATCCCCTGAACAGGTGGAATAGCGGGCCATATTCCGGCGCTTTCAAGCGAATCATGACCGTAAGTTCATTGTCCGATTCTAGGATAAGAGTATCTTATCTTTATGATTCCAGTACTCGTACCTATTGTGTATACCACTACTGATGACGTATGCAATAGGAAACGCGATCATTAAGTATCATGAAGGGTTCATGGCAATACCCTTCCACGGAAGTGCGTAATCCCAAATCCCGTTTTCGCTACGATCCGAATAAATATAAATATAGTTCTTCCGAAGCCGTACCAATTATGGGAGCCTGCTCTTCAACGTTTTATCTTCCCTTTGACACTTTGTTTTTCCATTGCCTGGAGTTTAGAATTGTGCGCTACCTTCATTTCGACTTCTTCAGATGCTAATGTCATGGCATTGTTATATTTCGCAGGGTTACCCACTTGGAAGGTGAGCCTTGATCTTTTTGTACGCAGCAGCAGAAATACAGACTGTCTGACGTACTTCGGAATGACTAGAGCTCTGCTTCTGGCTCTACCTCATCAATTCAACGTCGAGAAATCAAGACTGGTTCAAAACTTTGTATTTCAAGACCTGGGTCGTGGGCTCTATTGTTGCTATAATTTACATGCCTCTGGTTACCATCTTGTCGCGATCAGATAATCTGAAGGTGCGCCACTGGTAATGCCCTCAGCAATCTATAGCTCAATGCGCTGTGGACAGAGTGAAGCATATACATTCCTGGCAGGAAGCCTGGGCAGTTTGTCAGTGACTGTATGGTTTTTACCCGTCTTGTAAGACTTCCTATAATAGTTGACGTTGACGAAACATGAATCTAATTCTCCGTTTTCAGGTACTTATTTCCCTCATTCTTGAGGACCTTGGTAAGGCATCTCGAGGAAGTATTCGGCAGTCTTGTTCATCAATTAACTTACTTCTACACTTCAGAAATCTTCAGGGGTTGATACGGGGACGATCATCCGACTCACCAAATTTGATGAATTGAACGTGAGTTGGTGTCTTCAAGCAATTATTTTTCTGGATTAAAGAGGAGGCAATATAGAGAATCCGTGTTTTGTTCCGTTTCTTCTTTTGTGTACCCCTCCTCGTCCTTGGAATTGATGGATCCCGGCCCCACGATCATCACATCAATGAAAGCATGCTCTGGACAGGTACGTTTCAATATTCCATCCCGAACGAGCACTTATCATCAGCGTAGACATTCTGGCCGTTCTTTCTGGTGTTGGCGTTACGGTGTCGTCAGGGATTACGCTTGTCGTGAGTCTATTATCTCTGGTGAAAAACCAATTCCCTGATGAACGCAACCAGATATTCTTTCCTCGTTCAATCAAGGGGGAGATTGCAACTAAGGATGGTCATAGGAGGAAATATTCACATACTGGCCATTCAGCCTCCAGACATGTGCCCAGCTACATTACATCGCATGGACCGCACCGCAATAGCACTTACATGCCTGAAGCTCACCCGATCAGCCAGCCTCACTTCCAGCCTGGACATAATGAACACTCTTTTGCAAGTGTTGATCAGAGTGCTTACCATTCTCATTCCTTACCGTCGAATATCCGGCGTCATAGTTTTGAAAACCCCTTCATGGACGACAATTCACATTATGACCTCAAAACTCTTGGAAAAATGCGAAAGGAGGAAGAGACAGATGTGCTGCCGCCCATCAGGCCTAACAGAAGGCGCGGAGCGGATGTTGAGCTTGGTGGATTCGATGCATTCGCGGAAGGCAACTCTTCGGCTGAAGAAACAGGAGGGTTGAATGTCAATCCACTGATACATGGATTTACGTCCCCCATCAGTAAGCGCTTCGTTCCGTCGATATCAATTCAACTCAACTAACTTCGTTCGAGATCTCTACTCCACTACTGAACAAGTTGAAGGCATCACCCCAAGATATACCTTCAGAAAGCAATGACACTGATGTTTTCTATTCACGATGGGCTCGGTTGTTGGGAAGAAATGTCTAATTATTCACAGGATATCTGATAACTTCCGTATAACCCTCTGGGCCACCCGAAATCATGTCCTGTCAGGGGATCCCAGGTTTGTTGAGCCGAAGGTTCTTCTCGTCACAGATCATGCGACTGGCGACCCCTGGGTGTCCAGCAGCGTCTCCCTTGTTTTCCAGCTGATTTATATGATATGTACTGCTGGTGATATACCAGGTCAACAAATTTTTATTGTAGCTCAATCTCTATTCAGCATTTTCTAAATTTAATATGCATGTGTGTTTAATTGCCTTATAATTTTCAATCAAATAACCAAGGTTTCCCATAAAGTCTATGCCATAGGAGTAGAGCCTAAAGAAGGAACTGTTATGATTCCATTAGCATGAGTACGTCACGTCACGAGTCACGCGAGACTTAGAGTAGCGATCGCGTGTTCGACTCCTTAGTTCTGGCTACTACTAATAAACCTCGCTTTTCCAACCACTGGTCCGCGGGAGCTTCGTAACAGGAACCCTAAAGCAGCAACGTAGTCAGTTCGCACGAACTGGCAGCTTATGTAACCGGGCATCACTCTCCCTATTTGGCTTTGGGGAGCCTAACATAATTATAGACAGAGCGATAGATGATGTTGCAGAGCGATATCCCTTCAACAGTTATAGTTGTAACTGCAGAGGATGTGAGGCCTGAGCAGACGTCTGATGTACTCAGATATCGATATCCCATAGGCCGATCTGACTAGTCATCTTGCACATTTTTATGATCTAAATGGGTAATGATAACGATTAAGTACTCAGAATATTGCATGATTATGATTATGATTATTCACCAGCCCTTACATTTATGCTCGTTCGATAATTTCACAAAAGTGTACTTGGTATTGGGTTTAGAATCTTATATGTACGTGGTTACCGGGATCTGTTCTTCGTCTGCTGGACACGGTCGTCTTTGAGCATCCTGCAGGCAGCTATTCAATTTATTTTGCTGCAAATATACTTTCCCAGTCGCACCTGTTATCTACTCTTGCATCTTCTCCTTCTACTCCTAGGACAGGCCGAGGAACCTTGGCTTCTATCACCTATCAATAATGCATCACGTTCGGAACTGCCAAACGTAAGACACATCTAAAAGAACATACGTAGTGGTTATCGCAGTGTGGACAGTATTCGTCACTCTCCTCATAGACCAGCATGTCCTTTCTGAAGGCCTTTTTACATTTCTTGCAAATGAATGACATTTCTGTAGTCTTGGCCAACGGGTGGATCTGGGCTTCTCCGTGACATTCGGCACAGTCGTACCACTGTTTGCAGCAGGGGGCACGAATGGAAACTTGTGCATTTATGATATGCTTGCTGGCCACTATGATATGAATTATACTCGTAGGAGAAAAGATGCATATCCCACCACATCGTTAGTGCTCGTAGAAAGGCAATTTATCCCTGTAGTGTCGACACCTCTCGATGTCACAACTTTGTCACGCAGACCCAACTGTGGCGCGAGAGTTACTGTTACAAGATAGCATGGTAAGCGAAGTAGATGGTGGTTTTATGAGATCAGTTAGCAGCATTGACAGAGGAAGAAGTAGTTGCTTTAATGCCAAGGCTTTGGGGGGAGTAAGGAGAGATGGCAAAGCTGCCTTTGTTCAGTGGAGAGGCAGAGCAGGTAGTGGGGTTCATAACAGCATGTAAACTCTATATTAGGATGAGGCTGAGGGAGGAGTTAGTTAAAGAGCGGGTTCAGTGAATTTTGAGGTATATGCAGAGAGGATCAGCAGATATATAGAAGGAAAATATTCTGGAGGATTTGGAAGCAGGGAAAATCAAATTTGAATCAGCAGGAGACTTTTTGGTAGAACTTGAGAAGAAGTTTGGGAGAGGAGATAATGAGTTGGCAAAGGTGGCAGAGTTGAAATGAGTATTGTATTCGAGAGTGTCTAGAAGAACTTGTGCAGATGGAGTTTTCCTGTTGTCCGGACAAATAGAATTAAAGAATGAAAACAACGAGAACAATTTGGATAGAGGAATGCGGATGAAATGGAGACGAGTGACGAAATTATCAATGGCCTACACTGATCTGGTCTCAAATACCCTCCTATACTACTTCAAAATACTCTATCTTCGACCATAAAAGCCCGCAGAGCGCACCAAAAGTCGACACTCTAGGAGTTAACATTCTTCTCCGCTCGCACTGCGACTCGGAAAAATTTTGGAATCACTTACTTATTGGAGCCACACCACAGTGTGTTGTCTTGTCAAAAGAGCATGTTGAAATTTACTGCCCACATTTTCTCTCCATCTATATTGATATGTACGAAGTGGGAAAATATTGCAGAGAACAGTTCACATCAAAATTCTGAAACCTCACCTCTTCACAACACTCAAAATTTTCTCAAAAACTCTATTTTATTATTCCCAATAGGTCATGACGGAGGGACGCCATCGTGCTTGCATTTAACGAAGAAAGGTATATCCGAGATCGAGCAATGACGCAGTAGCGAACGAAAGGCTTAATTTCATGGCATAAAGAAGTGTACTCCTAATTACACAAGAGCACTATTATATACTGCAATATGGGAGATAGAATACTGAGACAAAGATTACAAAGAAAAGACAAAACTCCTAGTAATTAAGACAGGATTACCGAGACAAGGGCTCTAGATCGAGCTGTAATTCTCAATGCTGTCGAGAATTACTCGACAGCATTGACCTACCTAATACCTGCCGAGCACTACTAAGCAGATTTTGTGCACCTCCAGTGCTTCATTCCATTGCTAGACTATTAAAATCCAAGAAACTATTAAGAACAACAATAACAATAGGAGTGCAGAGATCAATTAAGGGATTCAAGTCAAGCAAGAGGTCTCTTATAACGGGCATTCATTAGATATCAAACATTTGAATTATATGAAAAACGGAAGGGGAACAGACGTGGGTGGGGCAGACACATGTTATGCCCTGAAATGAACAAGGCAGCAAACCCGAACCAATGAACCAACGAGCGTGCTGTTGAGAGAGCGGACGGCGAGTATTTGCAGAAATCTTCGCCGAAAAGGAGCAGAATATGAATCAAAAATTGAATCGAGGAACGAAGGGAATAAGCAGAAAAAGAAGAGAAATGAAATTCAGAGATCATATCACAACTGCAAACTAGTAATGACAAGAATGTAACAAGAGTATCATAGAGGGACAAGCGGAATAAAAGAAGTCATAACCAATAGCCCAACATTATTAGACCCAACCTTTTAATATAGCAAGCAAAGCAAAACCCAACGCGCCTTATGGGTAAAGCAATATACATGGTAGGTAGGAAGGATCCCGGAGCCTATGTATCTTCCATCCACTTGAACCCAGGGAGAGTGCAGGCTTGTGTCTGTATGTTTTCCAATTTTTGCGCGGACGATAACGCAAGCGAGGTGAAGGGGAAGAAGAAGCAAGAGTAGGTAGAGGATGCCTGCAGGGACAGAACACGGGGGAGATGAATCAAAGGAGAGTAAGCAAGCGACAGTGTATGCACGAGCGAGGGGAAGGGTATCCAGAACGTATGTCCAGTCAGTCAACACCAAATATTGGTCAGTGCCCGAAATTAACAAGAGAGCCAGTAAATCACGCAACGATGGAAACCTGCTGATCTCCATCAACACGCATCTCCTGACCATCGGCGATAACACCATGGTCTCCATTCAAGATAGGATTGGGCACTTCACCGTCTTCACCGTCACCAACACTGATAGGCTCTGCTGATGTGGAACCACCACTGCCGCTTGCAATACGTCTCCCCATACCCTGAGGACCCGACCGAGGTGGGTTAGCACAACGGTCCTTTCCATGAGCAACACGAAGATTAGCATATTCAAGTTTATTCTTGGTGCCATCAATTGCCTTGATAGCATTGGCAACATTGGTGAAATTGACAAATGCACAATTTCTGACAGAAAAAGTTAGCTTGTGGCGAAACAAACTACCGGCGGACTCACTTCTCCTTCAGGAAGTTAACGAGCTCGATATCACCATACTCACCGAAGTCCCTCTTCAATTTCTCCTCAGTGAAAGTCTCGAAATCCTCAATGTTTCCAATATAAACGTTCCTTGTTGCCCCTGAGTGTACAGCCAAGGCCAGTTGAGGGTTCAAAGGACCCGCATTTTTACCCCAGCCAATTTTAAGGCGTCGGTTATTCAAACTGAGTCCCTGGTATGATGCAACTTGGTGGAATGTGAACGCAGCAGCGGGATCGACGAATGTCACGAACTGGATGTACAAAGAACGTCAGACTCAAGTAAGTGGGTGATGGAAATAGACCTGACGTACAGCAATATGCTTATCTGGCATATATCGGATGCTTTGTAACACGCCTCCCCGAATAGCATTGCACAGATCTTCAGTCGTTGTCTCAGGATGGATGTTTCCTAAGTACACCGTCCGATTCATGCTCTGGCCAACCGCAAACCCTCCTGATATGTCCATAGGAGAGAACGGCGATGCACCGTAAGGGAAGGGAGAGAAGCTGGCAGGAGGAAGTGCCGACTGGGCGACCAGTGATTGTGCTGCAGCGGCTTGTGCTTGCTGGGCTGCGACTTGCTGAGACTTAGGAACGTAGGCACAACGATCTTTGCCATAGTTGACGCGCTTGCCAACCCAATCAAGTTCGTGCGGTAATGTGTTCACAACCTGACAAACATTCAACCTGTTTGAACTATTAATCATGCAGATTGCCTTACGAACCTTGGTGGCAACCGAAATACTCAAGAAGTGAACAAAACCAATGTTCTTATCCCGCACGATTTTGACTTGATCAATAAGACCAAATCGACTTAGCTCATCCCTGAGCTGTTCTTCGGTCATGTTCTCGTCGAGGTTACCGATATATACATTCCTAGAGGCATTACTCTGGCTGATGGATAGAGCAATCTGGGGGGGTACGGGTGAGGGCTTTCCCCAACCAATCTTGAGTTCCTGTCCGTGAAGCTGCAGTTTCTTGATCGTTGCATCCGCATGGAAGGCGGCGGCTGTGGTACCTTCGAGGAAAGAGAGAAAAACGCAAGATTTCTCAGGGAGAACACGGATGTTTTCGAGAGGACCAAAATGAACAAGGTTCAGGAGCTCGTCAACAGAAGCGGTCGCAGGCAGGTTGCCGACATAGACCGTCCGGCCCACAGCACTGTTTGACGCGGACAGAGCGGCTTGCAGTGTCATAGGGGAATACAACGAGTTCACTGCCTGGACCGGGTTCAGCGATGGTAAGCGCTGCTGGTTGTTAAAATTCTGGAACAAAAAAGAAAATGTCAATGCTGCATCCCAGCCGTTGGTCATAAAGGGGGAGTACCTGAGCAAAGTTGGCCATTTGGCCATTATAGGAGAAGTTTCCCAGCATGTTCATGCCAGGAAGACCCATCCCATGCATGGTATAACCAGTAGGGAAGCTAGAATAGCCATTTATATTCGGACTGCTCTGTTGTTGATTGGACTGTTGTTGTTGTCCATGCTGTTGCTGCTGACCCTGTTGGCCGAAGGCAACTACGTTATTGGGGCTGAGCTGGGATGGGATGCCAGCACCATTCGTCTGAGTATTAATGGACAAAGAAGTGGTAGTGTACAAGGGGTTGTTGCCAAAAACTGCAGACGTTGGAGAATTGTTAAATGGGGCTGATTGTGCAATGCTGGCCTGGGGACCGTAGCCATAGTTGGCGAAAGCGTCACGGTTGTTGCTGTTGGAGGTATTGGTTTGACCAGCGAACGTGGGAGACCAGCGGGCTTTTTTCGCATCGGGACCACCAACGGTTTCCATAGACCTCTGGAATCAAATGAATGGCATGTCTATGACTGAAACAATGAAACAGACCTTCATCATGTCGATGTCAAAGGAGTAAGAATACTGGGTTGCGAAAGCTGTCTGAGGGTCGTCCATTACGCGCGAAAAGGAGAAGCGAAGGGATGGAAGATGAAGGCAAGGGAGAAATGAGGATGAAGGCAGTCAGAATTGTAAGGAGCGTGGTTGAGAGTCGAGAAACGAATGTATGGATTGGGCAGAAAAAAACACGCACGAAAAAGAAAAAAAGGGAGAGAAATTCGAATGACGCCTGTGCGCGGCACTCGCTACAATATTCGACGCAAATTTGATAGCGCGCCGGCAGAGGGCACGACGATGAGAGCAAAGAAATAAACGTCCGACGACAAGGCTCAAGTTCAAAGTAAACCAAACTTGATTCTACCACAATATTATCACATCACTGTTCCCACATATCATGCACGCGCACGGACCTATTTCCTCTGATCATCATCCTGACCATTCCAAAGCACATTCCCGCAACCAGCACGTCTACCATGAGCACATATCGTCCTCATCTGAAACCCCAACACACCCAGGAGCACTGTACCAGTGATAATGCGCTCTCAACCTAACTCTAATGGACTCCTTCGCTACTGTCGTCGCACATTTGACAATCTGTCAGCAGTATCTTTATTGGTCCATTAACACCTATCTGAGCATGCGAAAGAGATTCTACAACAGACCCTCCTTCTGCGTCGTCGAACAAACATCCAGTATTCTAACCAACACCTCTTACTAATCTCCTACTTCTATCGCCGTTGACCATGCGATTCCAATACTATATCTGGCTTGATTTACTGTCTCCAAAGGCCCCATCTCTCCTGGTCACATACCAAAGCAAGAGAAACCCTCGAAATACAGCAGATCCGCCTCTATGCAAATAATATTTCCGCAATTAAGACCATAAAGCCGCACCAAGGTCAACTACTGGCCTTCTTGTTTAGCCAAAACATGTTAGAGTGACTGGACAAGCACCCAGACAACAGGCTGTATGTGGTACCCAGGCTATGCTGACATACTAGGAAATGAGTGTGCTGATACACTGGTAAAGGAGGCCATACATCTCGCCCCCACCAGAACCTAACCATTTCTGCCATCTTGAAAGCAAGAAAGAAGTTTCTGGACACCTTATCTAATGCAGAATGGGCCATGCATACCATGTTAAGTCACAGATTCATTTTGACAGAAACCAAAAACCACAAGCTGTTCATATAGCAAGACCTTACAAACATAGAAACATCTAATACAAACATTGTTATGATCTTAGGCTTGGCTAAGATTGCAACTGAGGCAAAGACTTGAGAAAGAATAACAATTGGTAAAGTTCTATATCTAAAGATCATATTTAATTCCATAGATCATCATCTCATATTATATAGACATTTATCTTATGGATAATATGTACTAGGACTTGTTTTATATTGTATCCTATAACCACCAGTCATGGTAACTTAAGATCTTTATATGAAATAATTTCCCTTTCTTTGGAATAAATATTTATGAAACCTTTTAAAAACCATTTTCTCTGTTGCTTTTCCTTCTTTTCTGTGACTATTTTTAGTAACTCTATTTCTTGATCTACTACTAGCTTCTTTATCTTCCTTCTTCTCTCATTCTTTGTTTTTTATTTCAATTTCCTTTTTCTTTTATCTATTTTCTTTGATTTAATTTTTCTTTTATTTCTTGGACAATAAAGAGGCATGTGACCATGGTCACATGATGTGATATCATAGGTCTGGAATATAGTAGAAGGAACTAGAACAATAATGTCAAGGATATGGCTACAGCATGTTTGTTTTGTGGTAATAGTATAGTGGACTCATAGACAACATATGTAGTTTAGAGTAGGACTTGTAATATATAGTGCAGGAATACATTAGAGACTCCTTGTCAAGTTCTCTTGTAATTTTCATAAGATTCTTTGTGATATAAGACTACTTAGTGTGCTATTAACCATTTTGGTTAGTAGTTGCCACAACTGTAGAACTTGATTACTCCTAGGGACACTGCATCATGTGGTCTCCTTTAATTTACTCTTTTATCATTCTTAGTATATAACCAGCATGGTTAACCACCACCACAAACCTTTATATCCAAACCTTAGATTTAAAGAGAGCTAGCTATTCAGCATAGATAGTTATAAACAGTGTTGACTAGGTCTAGGCTAGTATTTAGATGTACTCATGTTTAAGTGGGCAGTGTTACTTTAGTGTACTTACTTTCATGTAGAAGCCTTGTACCAAAGATCCATTTGTCAGAGTTGTAAATAATAGACTTTATTTTATTTTCTTGTTTTCTTTTTTCTTTTAATTTTCAACTTAGGGTTAGGGTTTAGCATGATATCATATATAACTGTCACAAACTGTCACAAGTTATATGATAACATATCATAATAGAATATGGCGGAAACTTCTAAAAAAATGATGTCATTACAACATGTTTGATACATATTGATCTTGAGAATAATGCATGGCTTTTTAAGACAGTTTAATGATACTGTAACACAGACTAGTAGCTTAGTGTATATAAAGTAGACTATTTTATATACTAGAAACTTTATTGAGTTTTCTTGTGATTATCCAATTCAAGATTGTTCTTTTATCCTTACTCTAGGGCTTAAGTCTTAATACTATTGTCATCTTTCTATACAGAGGAACAGTGTTACAATCTCAAGACCTTAGAGTGAATCAAAAAAAAGAACCTTGTATTAGGGTTAATACAAGAGAACTTGATAAAGAACTCTGTATAAGATTGTCTACTTTATATATTAAACTACCATGGTCCATGCTACTACTTCTCTAGTCTACCCTAAACATCCATGTGTTTGCTTTAAAGTCAATATGTAGTGTACATATTGTATAACATCATTCTTCTAGAATCTTTTATATCTTTCTTTGTGATCTTGTGACTTGTGACTATTACTGGGACTGTGTTATCTGATGTGACTGATGTGTGACAGTGTGATCATGATGTCACTCTAATCCTAACCCTAAGTTTTAGAAAAGAAAAAATAAATCAAATAAAAATGAAAAGAAATATTTAAATAAAAAAACTAGCATCTAGGATTTACATATCTGACAAACAGCATTGTCCAGTAAGGAAATG
>Ga0157357_1000725_pt1 | contig 13924 bp, 15 predicted proteins | sample AttcapACBM1_FD_111485 | JGI IMG/M metagenome (GOLD analysis project Ga0157357, IMG submission 111485) | Fungus gardens microbial communities from leaf cutter ant in Botucatu, State of Sao Paulo, Brazil - Atta capiguara ACBM1 | ecosystem: Host-associated > Fungi > Mycelium > Unclassified ... | reverse complement strand
GCCCACTTTTCATCCAAGCTTTTATCACCGGCTTCATACTTCTCCAGTAGTGTCTGCAACATTGACGACGATATGTCACCATTCTTGCTTCCAACGAAGATGAAACCAAGCGAAAGCGCAGCTAACGAGGAGATCTCCATTGAAACAGAATCATCTGAAACATGTGGAAGGATGTAGGAAATGATGTCTTCACGGTGTGATCCGCAGTATGCTAGGCCGAGACCGACGAAGGCAGCGCTTTGAAGTGGTACGGACTTATTTTCAGTGTATTCACCGAGGAGGGCAAGTGCTGCATCCGCTTCCGTTCGAACTCCAGTGTTGAGGATACCCGTGGCCAAGAGAGCCCCCGCCTGAAAGAGGTTAGACTCTAAGACCACATGGACTTTGTTCACGTACTTTGATGTTTTCCTCTGATGAATAGGTGTATTTATCAACATGTGAAAGGCCGATGTCGGTATCCCAGAGCAAACTCAGACCCAAAGATGCAGTAGCACTAAGCATACCTAGCAAACATCGGTGAGGGGTACAAACTTTTACAACACAATCTCACCATGGTCTTTATTTTTGTAGATCCAGCTATTACCCTCATCAGCCTCGACCAATAGTTTATCGTTACCGAACCCGGCGTTCACAAATGCATTCACAAAAGTGCCAGCCAAGTTCGCCCGTGCTGAATCGATGTTTGCACTGACACCTGGTCCTACACACTCTCAATAAGTAAGGGGAAAAAATCAAGTGCAACACTCACGCGTGTTTTCGAGGTGTGATTTATAAACATCCTCAAGAGATTTGGGTTCCGATACACCGAGTTCCTTGCCGAAATCCCGGAAGTACGTACTAAGATGCAAGTTGCTGAGGCACTCAATTAAATCTTCTGGGAATTCTTCAAACATTTCTTCTGTATCCGAGTCCTCTAGAGGATGCAACCACTCCAAGGGTATTTGGGCACGAGCGATCAAAAAGGCGAGTTGCCGTTTCATCAAGCTGTAGTTCGATGAGTCCACAGTTCAAGCTGAAAGTCGAGTAGAACACACGGGTTGCCAGGCGCGTTAAAGTCCTCACGAATCATATCGGGGTTTGCGAGCCGTATGGAAAGAGCAAGCGCTTCAGGAAATTTCCCATATTGAACATAGATCGCGTGGACTGTGGTCAAGAAGTTGACATCGTCAGGAGGAGGAAGGAGGTTTACGCATCTATCGAAGAGGGATTAACCTGAAGCGATAGAAGAAAAGATCCTGGCGGAACGAACCGAATCATATATTGACAGACCCTGTTATAGTTATTGTCATCCACGAGATCAACAATCTCATCAACAATCTCCAGCTCCTCCAGTAGATCCACAGCATCAGGTTCTGCATTATGACTCAACAAGAAGATAGCACACTCTTTCGTTAACGCGCGAAGATCGTCAAAGGTACCCGGAAGTGGAGGGTATTCAGTAGGGTCGCTCATACCGATGGCCTCCTCCCCACGTAGATTGTATTCTTCACCAAGCTCTGCGGCAAGATGTCGCACGTACTCATGACCCCACGATCCAGGGTCTGCGAGGGGAGAGAATGGAGGACGGAGAGCAGCAGCGAGCAGACGATAGCGGAGGGTGCCTCGGGGTTGGGTGTCGGAATACGTCATCGCCAGGACGGAAAGGATATCAGCGAAAAGACTCTACAGTGAGAATAATTAAATAAGCGACTAGTTCAATAAGCTGAATCGTCTGAAAGCACCTTGTCTTCGGATGGTGGCCATTTCTCGTACAGGGTTTGTAGGTCAGGATAATGAGGCCGTAAGAACTTGAGTGGTTTGGGCACGGAGGTCATGGAAGAGGTGGATGTGCGAATCAGAGTTCGTAGAGTTTCTAGTGCTGGCCGGTACAGTTTATTGTCAGGTTCCTTGAGATAAGTTGAGCCTTCCGAAGAGATGTCCAAAACATTGGTAGTTTGAGGATACATACCTTTAGTCGCTCAACCAACATCTCCAACTCTGCCTTGAGCTGCTGATCTTCTTCTGACTAGGATACAGTGAGCATCGAACAAATTCCATGTGGAACGGGAGAACATACCAGTTCCTCGCCTTCACCTTCTTTCCCATCTTCGGTCTTCTTGGACTTCAGAAGCTTGGACGATCCTTCTGCTTTATCAGGCTCTCCCTCCTTCTTTTTAGGATCTTCAGATGGAGTTTTGATAGAAAACTCCTGCGCTTTTGCCATGGTACAATAACTATAAGCAGATTAACAGACGCGACGCGCGTCCTGGATTATCTTCTCACGGCTTAAAATGGAATTTAATTATCAAAGGGATAACGGGGTCTTCAGTGAGTGACTACATATTGCCGCTGTACAATATATTGATGATATTCGCAAAGCGGGTGATCACATCTATCGACACACTTGATTTGCCGGACGAGGGAAGTGGAACCTTGCTGCATTTTTCTCAACTACGAAGAAACGCAACAGTCACCTATACCTGTCCATTACAATCACATACTCCTCTCCCTGACAGTTCTGGTTTATCAATTATGATACAACTTCCAGGGACAAGAATATTGTCAGAAAGAGGAATCCATTGTAGTTTGAGTTACTCATCGCTGAGCCGCCTCCGAAATTCGGGGGCCAAGGAAAGTTTCCTATGATTGTGAAGGTAGAGGAGGATCACAGCGAGAAATTGTGAAGATGATTGCTTTTCCAGTCCAGGATATTCAGCCGAGAGGAACCGTACAATCCTTTATTCCTTCCTATAACTCGCGATGCGGACCAGGAGGTCAAGTCTACTTCCATGGTGGATTTGATAAACCTGACGTCTAGGTTATCTGACCCTGTACTGAGTTAGGGAAGGTAATTGCTCAGAAATCCACCCGCAAGTCATCGTTTGCATTTATCCATCCCGAGTGCATTTGCCTGGTCGAACCAACATAGACCTTGTCCATTCGCATTATGACCAAAGAGTCGCCAGCCTCTCATCAGCTTCTGCATCATTACCTCGGCCATAGTCGAGAAAAATTTGATCGATGTATTCAACAGTACCCTCATTATCCATCAGAAATGCTCGATTGCAATTTTCCTGGCTGGTTCGGTGTATTCATTGAGTGATCCGGGATTCGGTCGTTTCCCCCACCCAGCTCTTTGCAAAAACTAGCGTAGCTCGACTATCGCAAGGACTTACTGGGAGCCATCATGACCTTGGAAAATACCATCTGACGGTATTTTTCTTGGCCATCCATGCATTACCTCACGATATCAGGACCTCACCGATTGCTATCTGACGTTAAAGAGGTTTCTCTTCTTTTCTTATTTAGAGTTAGCTCATGATCACGCACAGATCATCATTAGGTAATAGTGTATATAAGAGCGTAGGTAGTAAGGTAGTCTGGTTCGCCATGGACCCTTTCTCTCAAGCACTGGCCAGGACTTCGTAACATCTGATGCCTTATTAGTTGGTTGCGAAACCTAAGAAGCTGGTTCTCGCTAGCAGTCCTCTGGTAAGATTTGTGGCCAGTATAAAGTAGATCATAATAATAGACTGTAATAACTTGATGGACCCAATACGGTGGATTACAGAGGCAATTAGACTGTATAATTTTTGGTGTGGGTAGCGTCGTGATGCCACCGTCCTGAGTCTATTGTTTGGGGCAGGAGTGGAGCAGTAGATTAAACGCTAAATTCTGGAACAAAGATAGAAAGATATCGGCTTCTTGGTTGGGAAATGTCTGTTTAATGGAAAAGTGTTTTGTCGTACCGACGAGAAAGAGGAGCGTGGTAATGAAAGATAGGACGATCAGGGCCGAATTTAAGAACGGCGTCTAAGCGGACTTAGATAGTTTTTCTTTTTCTTCCCTGACCGTCTCCATCCTATTCGCCCGACAAGCCAGCAAATCGAACCATTTTGCGGCGCTTCTGGTCAAGTGCTGTTTCAGAGCTCTTCTGTTCTTCGTTTTGCTAGTCCTCGACGTTCTGGAGAGTCTGATACCGACTTGGCACAGTCATGAACGAAGGAGTACAGATTACGATACCAGGTGAGCTCGAGGAACCCCGCTCCTAGAGCCTCTCATTCATTTGCATCATTGCAAGATTTTGACGAAGGGAATGCGGGGTCTATACCTGTGTCGTTTGGACGCTCGGGCGCTGGATTCGGCTTCGGAGGAGGCTTTGGTGGCGCAGGTTCTGGCTGGGATCCATCTGCCTCGCAGGCAAACTTCGGGGGCGAACGAAATCTCTACCACTCTAGAGCGCATTCTTCCACTTCTATCGACTCTGCTGGTTCAGCTACAACAAGGAGCTTCGCAGCCAAGCGAAGTACTACCTTTGGGCATTCTTCACACCCATCTGTCAGCAATACGGGTTCCACATTTACGAAAAAACCTTCGTTTGCTTCCATACGCGCTGCGTTTAAGGGTAGTACGAAGAGCAATAGTAACAATGACCTTCCTCCTGTCCCACAACTAGATACATCCTATCCAGTACTCAAGAATTCTTTCAACCGTTCTACATCTTCCTTGAATCACGTCCATCCTCCCAGTGCCAAGGGCTCCACCTCTCTTTTCCAGAGACCACCTACGCAAGGATCGACAGAGACTCGTTTCGGTCGTGGTAGATCAAAAACTCATGGCTATGCTAAACCGCCGCATTCACACTCAGGATCGACGCTTCATGGGGTGTCGGAATTTGGTCTCGATCTGGGCCATGGAATGCCTTCTTCATTACCACCTATGCCGCCACTACCCTTCGGTCAAATGATTGGGAATGATACGCTATCGATAGATATGGAGGAAGAGAAAGTAGTCATGGACCCGAAAACCCCTTCAGAGTTCGCCCTCCATGCGGTCTTCATTCAATTTGTTGCCCTTGCAGAGCGCAAAATCGACAATTTCCTTCGTGCACCTCTCGTAAGCCCTTGTCTCTGTCTTTCAAGTCCCTTGTGTCAATGATTGTTGGATAGGATCAAAACCCTTTGCTTCCTGAATACATGGGTCTCAACGTAGATACCAAATTTGACGATAATCTCCGCTCCCTCGGTCAATTGGCTCAGAAACACTCTCAACAAGTAATAGATTCCATTATGCGCTGGAGAAGAAGTCAACACGAATCTGTAAGCGCCAGCATCATTCACGCCCATTCTGGTCAATCCCCCAATTCTTCGCGCAACAATTTTCATAGACGAGCATTTGATGTTCCATCTATTCTCAACGAGCGAAAGTCCATGGCTTCGATATATATTATGTGTCGAGCGTTAATATATGTATTATCTTCGATTTCGAAAGATGCACTCGGAGAGATGTTGGGTTATAATTTAGAAGAGACGACATTTGAGCAGTTCAGGAGACCGGATATGAGATTGTTGATTCAGTCTGTGAATCACAGGACGAATGCGGAGCTTTATGCGACGTTGTTGGGACATATCGCTAACATCAGGTGTGTCCTGTGCGACAGTCATTTGTCAACCAAATTCACTCAGATGATTTGCACAGATTTATGAGTGTTACTGATCGGTTTCTGGCCGAACTCAGCCATGTTACGACCAGTCAGATGTCGAAGGATGCTGATGTCAAGTACGAGAATTTGGTCAAAGCCCTGAGGCATATTAAGATCAAAGTAAATAGTAACTTCTCGTGAACCAGGAACTGACACCAATGATCGTAGGTTTGGCCATATGAAGCGTTTGAAGAGGGAGCAGAGTTCATGGAGCCTCTCGCAAAAGTGTTCGCCAATGCACATGGTTCACGCTTGAAGACCACCTTTGCAGAGACGCTTGTGGATATTCTCCATCCTATAAGCAAAGTACGCTTCTACTTCCCTCTGCTAGATGTTTACTCACGACGGAGTGTATCAGACCGCTCAAGCAGAAACGAACAACCCTCAATGGGCCAAGGCGATTGAAATCATCTACTTGAGAGCTCGAGAAATGATGTCCAAACCTCGGTATTGGCGAGTTGCCTTCCCTCTGACAATCACGAGTCTGTGTGTTGCACCTCAAGTATTCTTCTTGAAGCATTGGGTGTCATGTTTCGAAACATCAATTACCAAGCTAAAGGTATGTCACATTCTCAACGGTCCGTCATATCTGCCTCACAACCAAGTAGGAGAAACCTTCTCGAGTTATGGTTATGAATGGAATTCTACGCCTCATCTGGACATACCTTTATCGCTGCCAGGAGTCCCCCTCTACCACTGCCACGAAACTAGACACACTCATGAAACATTTTTTTAACGCCAAACAGCTATCCGCCTTCCACCCGGATGATCAATTCGATCTTCTTACCTACGTCGTCCACTTTATCCTCTCTCGTCATTTTGACGTCGGTCGAGATTTATGTCTTGAATTGCTACAAGAATCCAATATTGCTACTTTGCCGAGGGGTGGGGGTCCAGGCTTACTGTCCCCTGACAGAATCACCATTGCTGTTCAAGCGACACTTCTTTCTTTTCAGCTTATGGAGAAAGAGAATGGTATCCCAGCATGGCCATCTACACCCGATTTTTCCATTGTACCCCCGAAATCTGATTATCCCACTTGTTCAACTGTCCTTCCATCCTCACTTGCCAGTAAATCCCTCATCCAAGAATATGTCAATCGCATGGGCACGACTCTCAATCATATTGCCAGCATCTGTGATCACAATGTCGGAAATATGTCTGTACTAGAAGACCAATACTCTTATTCCCGTGTCAATCTCTCGTTTGAAGAGTCATCCAACTATATCATTCGCAAACATGATGATTCATACGTTATAGCCTATCCGATCCATCACGCATCCCAAATCAACCTCTTACAAACATGTTATTCTGCATGGCCGAGGTGTTTACATTCATCCATCCCACTAGGCGATGCTATAGAAATGCTTTTACGCGGTGTTTTACACGTCGAGCCGGTTCTTAGTAATGTCTCTATGGAAGCTGTCAAGAGGATCATGGATGAGCCGATAAATATATCAACAATGATTCGACACTTTACTGCGTCCTTATTTAACCCTGTCAGAATTCTACAGGCTTCAGGTTCGGAATTATCAGTGGAGTGCATCAAGCTTTTGAAACTGTGGAAAATGACAGTACAAAAGTGGAAGATGCATTTGGTACAAGTAGATGCAGCGAGTTTCGCTCAGCAGCTTAAGGATATCAAGAACCAGTGTTTTGAGGTCGAGGCGGCGAGCCTATTCCTGCTTGCTCATGTTGCGGTGGGGATAAGGATGATTGGAATTGAGGTAGTCAGGTTTCTTGGATCTTTGGTTGAGGAAGTGGCGAAACTCTATTCAGGTGTCGAGTTGACGCTTGATATCACGCATAGATTGCTCAATGGTACTGATCATCAGTATCTCGACGGTTTCGAGGATCTTTTGGAGGATGTCGAACTCGATCGGCTGAAGCAAAGGAAGAGCGCTGGAAAGTCTGATATTTTACTCGACCTTGCTGGCAGCCCGGACGACCTTGACAAAAAGCTCTGGTCATATGTTTTCCCTAGTTTCATGCAGACTTGCATGAATCAGCATGACTCGTCTCTTCCACTCTTCCGTGAAGCTCTGGCAGCGGCTGCTCTCCGTTTCCATCCGCAGGTCTCTCAACTTGCTGGACTGTCCAAACCCGCTAATCGTGGAGGTCTAGGTGCGGGAGTCGTCACTGAGAAGGATGGGTTGCGATTGATCAACGAGAGTAAGAGATTAATTGAACAGTGGCATATTTGGATGAAAACTATCTGTTCAACTTCGATTTTGCCCGAGGCTAATCCTTCCAGTGGACCACCTCAATCTACTCCCGCTCATGTCTCTGCCGATCCTCAAGTAGAGCTTCGAAAATACCCAAACTCAAGATACTTGTTCAAACGCCTCACACCATTCTTGGATTCAGAGTATACCCTATTCAGAGATATCGCCGTATTGTGCATCAGTTCATTCCCTTCGAATGTGTATCCGCAGCTATTGGAAGATCTGAAATCGTTGGCCGGAAGACAGACGGATTATGATCCGAGGATGAAAGTTAGTGCAGGCATGACTATACCAGTGGCTGAAACCAATATTGGATTGTTGGGGAGCAGACAAATTCAATTTGTCGAGGACACAAGGATGAAGGCTGTTTCTGGTGGTCTTGCTAGTATGGAACGAAGTAGGAGGCAGGAGAGGTTACATTCGGCTGTGGCGGGGATTTATTTCTACACTGCGCATCTTTTGAAAGATCAGCGGTCGACAGGGAGACAAACGAGTTTGATGAACATTCTGACATTTATACGGAGTACACAAGGATTTTTGAGCACACCAGAGATGAGGGATAACCATTCGTTACAGAGGTTGAGGAGGTATTTTTGCGGTACGATTGAGAGGGTGTTTGATGCATTGGCATCGATCAAGGATTTGAACCGATTCGTGGCGGCAAATATGCATCTGACTTTGTATCGGCTGTGCGAAGAGTGGTGTCAATTTGGAGTACAAAGTCATGTGGCGGTGAGGAGAATTAAGCTGATGCAGAAGGCGGCAGCCGCAAGTCCTCAAATGAATGCTGCTGATTCAACAGAGAGATTCCAAACTGAAACGACATTGTTGTCGCATGCTGCTGTTGGAGCGTTAGCCTCGCTTTGTGTGAGTCTTTTTTTTCGTTGATGTGAAATTGGAATATAACTGGTGTGGTCGATGTAGGCAAAGGCTCTCTTTCCCCCGGAGGATTCTGCGAATTCGCCAACGGAGCGTGCAGATGAAAGGTTCTCATTGGAGATGCTTAAGCCTCTAAGTGGACCTGCCGTTCTCGATCGGATCAAGGCAATCTGTGCTTCTGCTCATACGCCCAGTCGGGCTCGTGGAAGGTTAGTTGTCATTTGTACATAAGTATCCAGATCTCATTGTCTCACCAATTCATTCCCAACTTTATAGAAAGGCTCTCAAGGCTATTCTATCGTCACCCCAGATCACGTCTGAGGTTACCGTAGCATTGATGTCCCGTGCTGTGGTTCTTGTCAACGAAGCAAACTCTAGCAGCAGACAGTTTTTCGAAGTCGTGGTAGATGCTGTGTGTTCTAGCGAAGCAGGGTCGTTCAGTTTTAGCCAAGTCGTTTGTCTCGGATTTTCAAACCTACGACATCCTGAACCAGACATTCGAAATAAAGCATTCCAAATGCTTGAGGCAATTCACCAGCAGTCGTATGGGCTTCTTACAATGTCCAATTTTGAAGCAACGGCCATTGGCTCTGGATCTTGCGCATACATCTACGCGCATCGAGCCATTTCCGATTTCTTGGCCGGAGAGCACCCTGATCAAGCTATGAACATGCTCAAGCAGGTGGGAGAGTGGTTGCCCTGTTTACCAGCGACACCAGGAACTTCAAGTATTATTCTTGTTCTTCTGCAAAGCCTAGAGTTTTGGTTGCCACATGTCGTTCTCATGACGGATGACCGGACAAGTTTGTCCCCGGAAGGCATTAACTGCTTGTATTACCTCACACTCCTTACTTTGCGTTACAACGAAAGTCACCCAGAGCAGATATTGGTGATGTGGGTCAAATTGGTTGATCCTCCTCATCTCTCAAATGGCCATGCTGCGATCCGCTTTCTCCTTGAACAAGCAAACAAAGTTGGGAACACCAAGTTTATCAGCTGTGCAACCAACATCGTTACCGGTTTGTGCCAAACTCACGTCGGACGACAGATCTTTGAGGACTTATGTTCGGTCATTGAGCCTGCCAGAATGCTCCCTGCCATTGATCATAAACTCCAATTCCCAAATGAAGAGGATATTGACCTTTGGTCAAACCTCAACGATTTATTTTCAGATGAGCCCCGGCTCGTCCTCGGTTCTGCTCAGTATGCTTGGCTCTTCCTATCCGATGTCACGCTGCAGCGGTGCTGGGACTGCAGGGCTCAACTTCCAGTATTACTCCACTCCCTCTTCGCTCATATAGACCATCGAAGCGAATTTGTTCGACAACGAGCTCGTAGTATGCTCTTCCAGATCCTTCGTGCATGGACCCCAGGCTACTCCGAGCTGGCCGATCGTTCTATTGCTCGTGCGCAGCCCTCAATCAAGGGGGCGATTATTCAATTGATGAGTGAAATCGACGAACATTGTTGGACGGAAGATGATTCACCAGATGTGTGCGAAACTAAGATGTTGTGGCTTTGTTCCAGTGCAATCAGTTTCCTTGAACCTTTGCATCCTCAGATCGCTAATCATTGGGGTTCCCTTGCTTTGGCGTGGGGTACATCTTGCTCAATACGAAGCATAGCCTTCCGTTCCCTACAGATTTTCAGAGCTCTGATGCCACGTGTCAAGCAAGGTGATTTCGCTCTTCTCCTAGGCCGCCTCACCAATACCATCGCTGCACCAGACGATGATATCCAATCCTTCACATCAGAAATCCTCCTGACGATCACCGCGATAGCGAAAACCGGTGATGTCGACAGGATCGTTCTTCCCCAGTTATTCTGGTGCACTTGTGCATGTCTCTCAACAACAGTCGAAAAGGAGTTTCTGCAGGTTCTGGCACTATTGGATGCAGTCCTTGAAAGAATTGACCTTGACGATCCTTCTATGTCTGACCTCCTCTTATCGCACTGTCCTATAGATTGGGAAGGGCAGCCATTCCTTCAACAATCGTTACTCAAAGGTCTCAGATCCTCCATGACGAGCGAAGCAACGATGAGAATCTTGCAAACGCTGGCGAAGATTCAAGATGATCGTCTCATCGACGCAAGTGAGGGCCGTGTCCGAGACCTCTATACAGTCTCACTTCCCTGGTGTTTAAATGCTATGGTGAATGATCGCCGAGATAGTACACTCGTTGCGTTCACGGAGAATATTAGTAAACTTGCAAACCAAGATGGGCGTCAGAGCATTGCCAGAATTATGAGTTCATTCTCCAAAGGTGCTTTCCGTACCAAAGACGACTTCATGCGACAATCCATCTCGTGTCTCCGCGATCATTATGGCAGTCAGTACTGGACGGAGATTGTTACTCTCCTTTTAGGATTGGTTCTCAATAGCGAAGACTGGCTGCGCACACAAGCGATGCAGATCGTTAAAATTCTCTTTCAGCAACGCGAAACCTGGAACCCCGTAGAACTTCTTGGCTCAGAACTTCTTATGCCTCTCCTCCGGCTTCTCGAGACTGACCTTGCTCCTCAAGCTCTTGATGTACTGGAGGAGCCAATGGCCATGTATGCAGGAACACCTGCAAAACATGTCCTCCGAATGAGTATGCACAGTCATCTGTCGCAGCAAATACCTACGACGATTACAACAACAGTCTTTGGTGTACCAGATGAATCAGGCTGGTGTATTGCACAGATTGATACCCTCCGAGAAGCATGTCGGACCAATGTCATGGCAGTCTTTGACACATGCAGTATGCCTACTCGCCCATCTCAAATTATCTTCGAGCCAGAGCTAGAAGCGACGACTCCTATCATCCACACAGGTAATAGCGACGACTTCGGAGGGCTCGTCAAGAATCTCCATGATTTAACGAGTTATTTCCAAGATCGCGACCCTTCAGATACCCAGGCTTCCTCGATACCAAGTAGAAAACTTGAAGCTCGCGTAGCTGCTATTCTTGCTAAATCCACCGCTGTGGATACGATCAATGCTGTTCCTCCGACACCTTTCCTAGACGTATTTGAAGTTCGGCACAACAGCGATTCTACGGAGTCCACTCATGAAACCGATACCGACAGCGACGAAGATGCTTTCGTTTTTGATTCTCCTGTCACATATTCCGATGAGCAAATTATCTTGAATGGCTCGCGTTTATGATAATCTTATCAAACACTCTTTGTTCTTGTCTTTGTTCTTGTCTTTGTCTTGATTTCTTGCTCTGCTTTCCGTTATCTTTATCTTTTCAGTATCAGGGATATCTGATTACAAAAGTAAATGGATGGATGTACATCTTTATTACTCTATTAGCAAAGGCAATGTAATGTACGCTTTGGATTAGGTATGTTAGATAAACAGAGTTTGGGAACTGTAATACAGACTCACAAAAGATCTCAATGTTGGAAATGAGGGATGGTCTGGTTCAACAACGTTCAAATACCTTGTAGAGGTCATGTAGACTGGCAATCTGGACAACATCTCGATCCAACAATGACTTTGGAGGTTGAAGGTAATGGCGCATAGCAGGGAACAAAACATGCTGAATCTGCCATCTTTCAGCTTTATCATGAGATTCATCTTCCTTCGACATTTCTGACCCAGGTTTATGTGCAAACGTAGCACCTAGACTGTAGAAGTACGCAAGCTCGCGGAAGAAGGTGTCAAAACACTCCATCTCGGACATCCAATCAACCTGAGATTGTAAAAGTCGTGTTCAGCAAATGCACTGCGAAGCGCAAAAACTTGTATGCCGCACCTGGGGTCCCAATCTCATCAAAAACATGGGTAAAAAGTCGAGATTGGGAACAAAGTCACGAAGTAGGACTGGAAGACTCAACACGAGCCCAGACTCTGATATGCTCAGAGAAAAATACTCTGCAAGCATTTCGCGCCGTACTGTGAGTATCTGAGCAATTTTCTTGGAAGAAAGTTGATATCAGTTGATACCCGGGACCCGAAGAAAAAAAATACCTCGACAATCTGAGGTTTTGTCAGACTACTGTTTTTTGTTGAGTCTTCGGCATCTACAGCGATTTCCAGGAGATTTCTGAGAGACGGCGCAGGTTCAAGTTTCATTTTACTGAAATCCCCAAATTGTCGTAGTCCGAGTTGATAGAACAGCTCTTCCCTAGATACACCACATCAATACTGACCGAGACATGAGCTGGAATAACAACAACGTACGCCAGAGAGCTGTGATTCACAAGATAGAGATTAGTGGAATACTGGACGAGAGAAAGACATTTGTGCGTATCAACGATGCCGACAAAAGTATGTTTTTCCAAGATCTCAGACAATTCTAGAAAACAGAACAAAGGCGCATAGTAGTTGGATATATCAACCACGATCTGGCAACAAGGAACTCACGCCGGTGTCGCATCTTGAGGACGTTTTGTCTCAAAGTCTTCACCGAAGTTAACATACATTCTGACTCCCTGACATCTCTAGACTTCGCAGGTGTCAATACCCCCTCTACAGATGCTTTCTCTTTCCCTTTTTTGGATACTCCTTGATCTTGTATTTGGGTAGGATTTCGCACTAGGAACATTGAATCGAGAGTCCGATCTTCAAGGGAGGTTCTGACTTTTTGATATGAATATTTCTTTTCCTGTTCTGGGGAATTCGTTAGAGGAATCCAAATATTAGAAGGGAAGGCTCACTTGCTCCAACTGATCCTGCGGCATCCTCTATCTTTTCCTCTCTACTTTCACCTTCTCCCTCATTCTCGGCCTCTTTCCTGCTCCGTTTCCTAGAAATGGAAGGACCACTAATATTTGTTGTCAGTAGTGTCTATTGCGGTCCCAAAATTAAACCAATATCACTACAGATACAAACGATAGATCTCACCTGGTACTCGAAGGTCTTTGATTGCCCTTGTGCAGCCAACTTTTGTTGCATGGTATCCGCAATACGCTCTGTAATTTCTTCTTCGTTCAAAAAGTGAACCTCACGTTTCGTCGGATGTACATTTACATCCACACAACGAGGTTCAATTTCAAGACTGAGTTCATGAGTCAGATTCAACAATGATTGACACCAGCATACCTCAAGTACACAAACGGTGATGTCCCTTTGGGAAGCACTCCATGGTATACTACCTCCAATGAACGCTTCATGCGCTGAGATTCTACAAGACGGTCTGTTTGAGGAAAAGAAGTCAGACGCGAGACTACAGAAACAGAAAAGTAGCACAAACGGTTGATAAAAAGCAGAAAAACCATCTTCTTCGCTTGGTAATTGGCATTGCTAAAATGAACTTCAGCAGACCAAGTCGTTGGGCCTTTGGGAAGGTCAATATCCATTGCACTTTCGTCTTCATCCTCATCTTCGGAAGGGAATTTCTGGTCCTTCGAGGAGATCCTGGCTTCG
>Ga0157357_1000723_pt1 | contig 13932 bp, 7 predicted proteins | sample AttcapACBM1_FD_111485 | JGI IMG/M metagenome (GOLD analysis project Ga0157357, IMG submission 111485) | Fungus gardens microbial communities from leaf cutter ant in Botucatu, State of Sao Paulo, Brazil - Atta capiguara ACBM1 | ecosystem: Host-associated > Fungi > Mycelium > Unclassified ... | reverse complement strand
CTCTATTCTAAATTATGACTATGTAGCAGATAGTTAGATATAACATACAAAAGTTGAAACCAAAATTGTTATCTACTTTGTACTCCTCATTCTAAATCAAGTTAATCTACTCTTAGACAAGTAATCTACTTAATTCAACTCTTTTGTATAATAACTGCAAACTTCACCTGTTAAGTATAATCTATCTATTATTCTGTTAAGTAAATATTCTACTTATTCATATCAATAATTGTAACTAGTTTTCATATGCTAAGTTCATCTGTTCTGAAGACTTGTTAGGCATAGTTCATATCTTATCATTCATAATATAATAAGGGTCTCTTGGAAGTCTAATAAGTTAGTTAATTGTTATATAGAAATATGAAAAGTAAGAGTCAGAATGATCTTTAGCTTTAGCTTGTGTACTATGCCTCTATAAGTTGCACTAGTTGTATATTTTAGATAAGAGGCTCAGGAACATGAGAATAGTTAAGTACACTAGAAGATAGGAGGTGTGCTGTAGCTAATACCAGAAGTAAATGATAGTTTTAGTTAATTTTTAGTATAAGACTTTACAATATAAACTACTGGTATATATACTAAGTATACTATTTAGAGTAATTATCTAGAATGGAAACTGCTAAGCATTACCCTAGTTTCTAGTGATCCTTGGATGTCAGGAATAAAGTTAGCAAGGATTTAGCAAAAATGTCTGAGATGAAATGGAGATAATCAATTCATATTGGAAGAGGTTAGAAAGTGTGGATAAGAGAGAAATATCATCTATAAGTATCATGATACACTTGAATTCTTATATTTTATTTTGATTTTATTTTATTTTTATCTATTTTCTTTAATTTTATTTTTCTTTTATTTCTTAAACAAAGAAGAGATATGTGATCATAGTTATATAATATGTCATATGACATTATGTTATAGGCCTATAATATAGGAGAATGGACTGGAAGGATAATGTTAAGATGCATGTCAATAGCATGTTCATCTTATAGCTAATGTATAAATATTAGGATAAGGTTATTTATTATTAGCACAGACCATATATCTATAGTATAAATAAGGTAGCAACACATCAGGGACTCCTTGTCAAGTTTTCTTGTAATTCTCATGAGATTATTACTTGTAAGACTACTTAGTATGCTATTGACTGTCTAGGTTAGTGGTTGCTACAACAATAGGTTAGAACAGATATGGTCAGATTGTGATGTGACAAGACAATTCTCTGTAGTGGTAATGTCTTCTTGGATTCTGACAAAAGCCTATTTTTTATGATGGCCACATTTCCTGCAACATGTTCCTATGGCAGTAATATAATTATTCCAGAACCTCTCAAGTACTCAGTCTTATATAACAGAGATACTTTTATTAAACTCAGCCATTTACAGCAGAGTTTTCCTATTTGACTCCTTTCAGTCTTTTATAACTAAAACCTCTGCTTAGGGTAGTACACTGAAACTCTTGAACATTTCTTATTAAATCCTAATATATAAGACTAGTAGTTACATTGTGATTTGCTAGTCTAATAATTGAATATCCAAGTAAACTTGATTCCAGATATTCAATAGCAATATACTATATCAGCACTTATCTCCTTTAGACTTTGTTTCCATTTTCTAAAGTTGCAACAGACAGATGATATAGCATATCTCTAAGCCAAACCCATAGGCTTTTACCTTCTGGTGTGAACCATGCTTAATACTAGTACAATATAACCAAGTAATGATATAGTACTTACAATAAGTTGTTTAAGTATTATTTATTTCTAAATTTGTATATTTGTAGTTTATATGCTACTTATACATGTTTTTAGGATATTTTACTAATAAACAAGAGAAACTTGATAAGAAGTTCTTATAATATTTATCTACCATTTATATAAGTATATGTTAATCTATATCCTAATTAATTTACCTGTCACATGTATATTCAAGCACATCTTTCTCTTTTACTACTATCTTGTATAGTAGTGTTTATAAGAGAATTAGTGAATATATTATATCCTTTTACTTTGAAACCTCAGAACAACTAACTAGACCTTTATAAATGTTATTCAATGGATATTGAAAGCAAGTTACCCAGAGAACATCTCTTAGTATCAATAGCTTAAAAGAAGCTTTTGTTAATTCTGCTATTTTTTTATGGATTACATAGAACACATACAAGTTCAAGCTAGAAACTTGTCTTGGGTAGAACAAGTTGAAAATGGGAAGATACAAGACCCCTCCTTATCTTATGCACTTTGGAAACTGTGAATAAAGCCTGCAGTCAAACCCATGTATGTATCTTATGTATTAGAAACTAATAATACATCTGCCTCAGATCTGGAACCATTAGTTATTCCATATCAGGCCAATCAACCTGTAGACCCACAACTGTAGAATGACAACTTCTGCTCTATTTTTTATTTAGGATAGATGAATACTAAGCCAGTGATGCTAAAAACATCATGTGTTCTCTTCTTAGAATGGCTGCATTCATCAAACAACTTCCACTAGAGAATAGGATTGTTAAAGATATTCCACAAATCTCAGAGTTCAGTTTTACTGCCTGGAAATTCCTATCTGCTATATACAAGTCCAGGTGGAACAAACTAACAGCTAACAACAAGGACATGTCTTTCAGGCAGTGTGTGTCTTCTCAATTCAATAAGACTCTCATAAAAAATACAACCACCTATAAACTGACAAAAGACAAACAAGCCAATGTTTTGAGAATTCCTCTGCCCATTCCTCTTAGGCCTAGTAAAATTGTCTTGACTAAATCCAAATTCTTTAAGAAAAACCAATCTTTGAACTTAGTCCCCAACTCCAACTACCAATCATATGTATAGGTCTCTAAAGACAACATCAAAGAGATTATCAAGATCAAAAATACTTTTCCTAAACCATATTTTGACAAGATCACTGAAATCCATAAGATTATGAATGATATAGGTCCAAAAGGTAGATCCAAATTCAATATAACTACTAAAGATCCATCAAGAAAGCAAATAATCATACCTATGAACACAAATAACTCTAAAAGAGTCATTACTCAGACAAACAAACACATTTCAAACATCAACAAGCTTTTAAAAGGTGTGAAATCCAATGTCTATAGTGATTACATCCACTCTGACAACAAAGGAATTATCATCACTACTAATAAAGTAGTAGCCTCTTCTGATCTGAATATAATAGAGAAATATGTGAAAGAATTGAACAATGTTGATCTAAATAATGTCATGAGCTCTTGGATCCTGCAATTCAAGTCATATCTCAAAATTTTAGATATTCCACATTTCTAGGAAAACACCAACCTATTTGTTACTTCTGACATAATAGAAAGGGTAATCAAGAGTACTCACATCTTTGATAATATAGTTCTAGCATCTTATTCTTGAGTTATCAAGATGTCTCCCAAATTAGATATGGCTATGATATGGGCTGATATTTGGGATTTGTAAAATGGTACCAAAGCCAAGTATCTTATTAACAAATGCTTTAATGTAGGTTTAGTATATTGCAACTATAAGAGAAACCAATATGAACTCTGGCATTCCTCAATGCAAGAACTATTGGAAGTAGAAGCACACTATGTATGGATCAAAATGCCAAAAATGTAACAGTCTGTACAAACTTGAACATCATAGAGAAATAGTATAGTATTATAAGGCCAATTTCAAGTTAAATCCTCCTAGGCTTGAAACAAAAAAAGGAGAACCCTGTATGTATTCATTTAAGTGTATTAACTATAAGGGCAAACACCAAATAGATAACAACAACTGTCTATTCTTGTTACATCCTGTGTTCCAGCCTCATCTATCTCTACCTATAGATAACCATCTGTTCTCATTCATATCCCATACCTCTTCTAGTACAGATTAAAACCATCTCCACCTTAGATGTTCTTGCTAGTACAAGACAACTCTATAAATATACCTCCCTTGACATCTGAGGATCATAAGTAATCAGGGTAACTTGCTTAGCAGTTACATTCCAGATAGCTACCCTAGATATACTAACTAGTATATAATCTGGTAGCTTACACTGTAGTAGTCATCCTGAAAATTGACTAAAACTAGCACCTCTCTTCTAGTGTTAGCAACAATATATCTTGCTACCTTCTGGTGGTCTTTCACATACTAAGTTCCTAGTTTCTGATCCAAAATATGTGATCTGTGTGACTCATAGAGGTGCAGTACATAAGCTGAAACCAAAGATCATTCTGCTCCATTTTCTATGTTTCTGGATAACACAATTCACTTAGTTCTGGATATTCAAGATACCTCTTCTGGATCTCAAATAACAAGATGTGAACTATATCTAACAGTTCTAGAAATATAGATTCAACAGACATTGGCATAGCAAAAAGTCTCAAGAGCTCCAAGAAATCAGAACTAACTTGATTTACTTATCTATGAGTGGGGTAAAACAATGATTTTAAAATTCCTAAAAATTTTTTACAGAATCTTCATAAGAATAAGCTTCTCACTGACACTATCTTAGAAAACAATAAAAATTTTGACATTTTATTTATTCAAGAACCCTCTTGGTCAATTATTTGCAGTATCCCAAGCTCTGTATCTGAAGAAGGAGAAGATATCATAGAAACTCTCCACCACCTCTCATGGATTATGTTTACAAGGTTAACAATTGGCAACAGTGAATATCCAAGAGTTATCACCTACATTCATGTAAGGTTAATCAAGCTATGTTTTTCACTCAGAAAAGACATTTTCAATCATTGGGATATAAATCTCATCTCCTTTTTCAATCATGGTATTATGTGTTTCATTATTAATGTTTATTCAGATGATCAACAGACTATCTTGAAGTATCTAAAAGATACTGAGGTAAATTTGAATGATGTCTTAATCATGACAGGGAATTTCAATATCAGAGATAACATCTGGGATTCCTCATATTTTCATCATTTAGCATATGTGGATACCTTTCAAGAAATAGTAGACAGTTTTAATCTAGAACTATCATTACCTGTCAATCAAGTACCTACTCAATATGCAGATAACTCTCAAGATTCAAATTTGGTCTTAGATCTAATATTTTTCTGTGCAGATGCAGAGGAATTCAACAATAACTTAATTTCACTGAATATTTGTAGTCTTTCTAATCATGCTCTTTTATCAGTTTGTATCATCATCAAGGAAGAAGTCATTCAAGACAAAAAACAAACTATTATTAAGAACAGTGAGGAAGAAAAAGAATTCATCAATAAAATAAGGAACAGAATAAGCTGTATCAGTACAACAAACATTCTTAACAGCAATATACTAGAAGGTGTAACTTAAGAATTTGCTTCTATTACAGAAAAGCTTTGGTGCAATATTCCAAGAATGTCAACATTACTAAATGTTCTAAGATATGATGGAACAAAGAATGTAATATAAATCTAACCATCTATCAAATATCCAGAAGAAGAATAGACTGGATTAAATACAAGAAATCAGTAAGAATGGCTAAAAGAGTCTTTTTTGACAACAGAATTCAAGAAATAGTGTTGATCAACAAAAGATCATAGGATTTTATGAATTGGGTCAAGAAACAAAAATTACCAGCTATAGATGCCATCAAGTTTAATAGACTTCCATGCAACAAATTGGATGATCTGTGGCAAGCACTCTACCAATCCTATAACTCAGCTCAGGATAGGCTAATTAATCTTTAACTTTTGGATGAAATTCTCTCATGTTATCAAGCAGAATGGCCTCCATTCTTTCAAGTCAAATTTATTGACACCATCAACAAATATAGTAGTTCATCTACTCCAGGTCCAGACCATATTTCCTGAAACTACCTTAAAGTGATAGTAGGTGATGATAAATACATTGCTAATATTGTCAATATAGCAAACTTGTGCATTAATCTTGGCTATTGGCCTTTCTATTTTAAGAAGTCTTTGTTAATTATCATTTCAAAGTCCAATAAACTATCTTACAATACATTGAAGACATTATATCCTATTATTCTTCTCAATATGCTAGAAAAACTAATTGAGAAAGCAATAAGTAGTAGAAAGCAGGTTTTGATCCCAAAATTTCCCATTTCTTTTCCAGTTACTTAATTGATAGATAGATAAGTGAATGAAGTTCAAGATAAAAGTGAGTACTGATTTGGTGTATCACTATTGAATACTGGGTATTGAGTTCAATAGAAGTTATCTTCATCAATTATCAGACTAGTAAATTATAGTATAACTACTAGTCTTATATATAAATCAGATATATAAGAGATGTTCAGGGTTTCAGTATACTGCTTTAAGTGGAGGTTTCAGTAGTAAGACACTGACAGGAGTTAGATAGAAGAACTCTGCAATGGAAGACCAAGTTCAATAGAAGTATTCCTGTCATGGAAGACTGGATATCTGAGTTATTGCATCATCACTATAGGAACATTTTGCAAGAAGGATAGCTATTATGGAAGATAAGCTTGTCTCCAAAATATTATAATGACAACACTGCTGCAGGAATATATCTTCAGAATAGGTGGACTTGACATATGACATTATCAATCAAAGTCAAAATTTTTGCTATTAAATGTGGTATTAGTTGAGTATCTCAAATACAAGGTAATACATATATTATTATCATTACAAGTGCCATTCATGTAGCCAAGCATATTTTCAACACTTCCATTCATTCTCACTAACTATACACCATTGCTGTTATGATTCAAAGCTCAAAGAGTTAAGCAATGAAACAACTCTTGTATTGAGTAACACAAGAAAACTCGATAGAGTTCCTAGTACAAAGTAGTCTACCTTATATACTACTACTCATGGTCCATGCTCACTGCTTTGCACCCTACCCTAATGACTATGTGTATGACATGAGGCTAACATGTATTGTCTATGTTGTATAATATTACTTTATTCCAGAACCTTCTACTCCATTCTCCCCAGTCTCATGATCAGTCTTGTGACTGATGTGACAGCGTGACTGATAAACCCTAACCTGAGTTGTTCTAAAAATAGAAAAGAAAAAAGAAAAATAAAGTGAAAAGAGAAAATGAAAATAAAATAAAGTCCACCATCAACGATCTTGACAATTGCCATTTTAAACAATCTAAAAGTGTTCTTTAACAAAAATGATAATAACTCAATTTTATTCTAAGATTGCCCTAGTATTAACAAATAACCTCCTCATTTACTAGTTGACAAAGAATCAAAACATTATAAGATGAACCCTATACTACCTAGCAAATCATTATAAGAGTTTAGTAAAAAAGAAGAATATGACTATATTATCAAGAAATAGCAGATATACTTTCAAGCATCTAATTACAAGAGAAATCATTTTCTTGACCTCAATGATAATAACAATCAACATATTTGTCATACCTACTCTAAAAATAAAGCTTGACTGAAATTGTTATGACTTAGACTCTGTGTTGAGTAAAAGACACACTCTTATATTGAGTAACACAAGAAAACTCAATAAAGAACTCCATATAGAAATGTCTACCTTATATACTAAACTACGATGGTCCATGCTATTACTCTCCTAGCCTATCTCTAAAGACTATACATTTGTCTTAAGACCAACATGCATTCTACATGTTGTTATGACATCATCTTTCTAGAACCTTCTACATTGTTCCCTTATATCACATGAGTGTGTGACTTCTGTGACCATGTCATGTGACCTGTAACAGTGTCACACTTTGTCTTCTTTGTCTTCTACTCTTCAAAAAATAAGAGAAAATAAAAGAAAAATAAAATAAAATAAAATAAAAACTAAGTTCATTGTTTTCAATTCTAACAGAAATACTTCAGCTTATTTAACTCATTATGTGTATGTATCACAAGACTAATTACAAATTATGCTTCTATTGGCAAATATATGTGTATAGTATATGAAATTATGGAATTCAAAAAGAGAGTCTTTCAAAGATGTTATCATGTTTCTTGAATTCAATTCAGAAGCATTTTACTTTCAAGAAGACATTACATAGTACTAGCTATTTACTAAAATTGGTATTCTACCTAGTATTATATTATGTCTCCTACATGTATTGTTTCCTTTGTTCTTCTCTTTTCTTCTTTACTTAAGTAGTTATATTGTGTAATTACCATGGCCTACTATTTCAGCCTGTGTAATAAATTGTTGATTTAAAAAAATCTGAAATTATCCAATTCTAATTTATACTCACATAATCTCTACTCTATGCAATTTATCTCCAGAGTAAATATTTTTCATCCAATCTACATATTTTGTTCTAGTATAAATTAATAAGGCTTTAATTACTTCATATTACAAACTTAAGATCTTAGGGTTGGTCAAGCAAATAGACCTTGTATTGGATTAACACAAGAGAACTCAATAGAGAACTCTGTATAGGATTGACTACCTTATATATCTAAAACTAATGGTCTATGCTTTACTACATTAGCCTACTCTAAATAATCATGTGTTTGTCTTAAGATCAACATGTATATAACATACTATATAACATTATCCTTCCAGAACCTCCTACTGTCTTCTATCATGACAGTGTTGTGTGACTGTGACCTGTGACATCATGCTAAACTCTAACCCTAGTTCTCAAAATAAGAATGGAAGAAAAATTAAAAATAAATTGAAAATAAATAGAGTCTACCATCTTCAATTCTGACATTTAGAGCATACCAAGACAATGTTAACTCTAGTAGATATACTGCTGTCAGTTGTTTATACTCACACTATGCTGCTGTACTTTGTCTGCTATACTTTGTTTCTTCCAACAAATATTCCTGTAGTGAGTCTGATAATTAATGTAACATCTGTGAACTTCTGCTTGAAGTGTGAACTGTGCTTAATACAGGCTTTTTTGAGTTGGGGATCACTACTTCAGTATTGGCCTATATAAGTATCAAGATAATGTTGGAAGAACAGAATGCATAGCAGCATGGTGCAATGTGGACAACTGATGACTACTTACTATTTAAGTTCTGTGGTGGTGAATCAATCTATGCCTAATTAGTCCTACTGATTGCAGTACAAATGCTTAGTAAGCATAATAAATGCAGTTGAGTATAAGAGATTGTACACATACCTGAAATTGCTGAAGAATACAATGAAAATTACAATCTTCTCCACATGAACTCTATCAAAATTAATTTGTTTCCTTCCATTGATCATTTCAATATGGCCCATGCGGAGAAGATTGTACTGCCAGAGATTGTACTTTTTGACAATTTCAGGCATGTATATAATCTTAGGATTTTTTTGAAAATTCAGTTTGCACAAAGCTCCTCTACAAAAAGCTTCAACAAGGCAACACTGATGTTCAAGGTTCTCTAATACAATGCTTCTCAATCCATGGGAAGGTGAAGGCATATGTAAAATCTCTTGAAAGAGACAATGTACAATTCTGTTCTCCGTGCCCATGATGGATTTTCCACATGATATATTGATCAAGGCTGCAAATTTCAACGCAAAAATTGTGCTCTTGAGAATCCTACATGTCATCGGAAAATTTTGCAAATTGATACTTTCTGGTGTATATGAGACAAGCTGACTTCCGAGCAAAAATCTAAGTATGTTGGACAGAATCAGAATCTCGCTGTCTTTGTGACGGAGCAATTCAAGAACTACACAAGTGCTGCGGTAAGATTGGCTTGCAGAGATCAGAAGTTTCTGTCAACCGGATTTCCGACTGAAATGCAATCCCATTGATCTACTTCCTACTCTCAACAATGATAATAACCTATGCGAGACAAGACTTGAGGTACAACCTGAAAAGTATCCTACAGGAATGATACGTTGCTCTAAGAACAGCTGGTCTTGCAAGCACCAACTTGTTATAATCTGCTGTGAAACACTACAAATCCTAGGAGCTTGGAATATCTTAGTCATGGGATGTGAATTTTGAGAAGCTCTCTAGTGCAAGAGTATGATATACATATGCCCAACTCTCCCTTCCGTGGATCCTGTACTAGAAACATCGTCAGTCACTGACCTGGAAATTGAGACAGGTGGAGCTGACATACATCCCGATGATATGGTTCCGCTCCTTGATACTAACGGGAATGCTAGATATCATTCTCTGGTCCATCTTCGATCATTTTCGCGTAATCCTCGTAACTAGCAAAAGTAGGCAATGGGCACCGTTTTTTCTTTCGGTCATTCTCCTTGTCATCTGCTCGCTTGCGTTTCCGAGCTTCACCTAAGCCAGTCTTAATTCCTTCCCATTCTTCTTCGTCTTCGTTCTCAAAAGAACTGTCATAAGCGATGAGATCGTTGGTCATTTCACACAGAGGGAGAAGATCATCGTTGTCGGAGGCTTCGACCAATGAAAGAGTGTCATCTTCTCCAGCACCATTATCCCTTTCGTCGTCGTCGTGGTGTTCGACACCATCTTCATCTTCGTCAGGCATTGTTGCTTTCATTGCCTGGAGTACGGTTTGTAAGACTTGAACAAAAGGGAGGAGACTGCCTACCTTCCAAATTTCTGCTTCTTCCAGATTATCGTCTTCGCTCTCTTCATTGTTATCTTCAATTGTATCATCACTACCTTTTACACTCGCCATTTCACTTTGTTCGTCACTTTTTTCGTCCTTGTCTGTATCCTCGTTATCGTCGTCGACATCCTCATTGACTTGCTCCTTCCTCTTTTTACTCTTCCTCTCTGACTCATCTTTTTGTTTGAAATAATTATAAAAGAATACCTGGTCGACGGGAATCTGCGTCTCCTTTTTGTTTTTCCAAAATGAAGGCAGATTGACTTCTACAGAGGTAGCGTTACCTTCGCCTTTGAGTAGTTTGATACCTTCAATGGCACTTCCTGAGGGTTGCATTGCACTTGAACCTATCACAGGTTTACGAATGCGTGGGGGGTGGGAAAAGGAAACAGGGAGGGGGAAAAGGCATTACTTACCTTTACCCCCAGCACCAGAAACTTTCTTTTTCGGGTTTTTGTAGACGAATCGATCAAGAAAGTGAGAGAGAGTATTTTGTGAGAGATCAGGCGTTGCAGCGAGGGGCTGGGCTGTGAGGAGTTGACGCGTGAGGAGGGAGATAGTAGGGTGGTAGTGACATAAGAGAGGTATCTTTTTTTATATGAGAGATCATGAGGTTAGTCGATGGATTCGGGGAGGAAAGTGATAAGGAGCATACAAGTTCCCACAGGGGTGAGTGAGTGGCGTGGGCATAGAGGGGATCACGTTTGCGAGGATCGTAGTTTCCAGCTTCGGCTTTGCTTTCAGAATTGGAGAAAATCATAGAACGAAGTCCAGATACAGTACTGAAAAGCTAAATCCATCTCATCACAGATGATTCTGTCGAAAGTTTAAAGGAACGACAAACCTCGCCAAGAAGGTATAGCCCACCAACAACGAACTCAGTCGCTCCAGTTCCTCCGCTAACAAGGACTTGAACAAACCGTTTCACCATGGCCATCCTTCGCTCAGACGACACTTCTGGATCATTTTTGATAGATTTGTAGAGAAGGTTGAGATACATAGCTTGTTTGGAAGATGCGCTGAGGCGGTGATCGTGGAGAGAGGCATAGAGTGTGCGGAAGTACCGATCAATAATGGATTTTGCTAGTGGGGAGGAAGAGTGTTGAGAAAGGTTGAGAGAGATTTGGTGGATCAGAACGAGGGCTTGGAGGGAGATGTTGAATGTGGATTTGTGTGTGATGAGGAAGAGGGTGCCGAGGTGTGCATTAATTCTGGATAAGATATAGTGAATAGTTAGAGAACGAGAGTGAAGGGAGTAGCATACTTTGTATCCCCAGCTTCGACTTTGGCAAAGGGAAGAGCACGATTAACGCCCGTTAGCATGGCCGAAATGAGTCTAGAATCGGAATCTTGAACTTCAATAAACCCCGCCGCTCCAGTTGTTCCCTTGCCTTTCCCGCCTTTCCCCTTGCCTTTAACGACCACACGACCTTTTTTGTCCTTTTGGATCTGACCGCCCTTTTCGAGTAGGTTTTCATCTCCCTCATCACCAGCAGTATCTCCAACATAATTACCACCGGAACTAAGGATGTCTTGAAAAAGTTCAAAATAGATATCGATGAGATGCAAAGCGACTTCACGATCGGTGGGCGAAGGTGTGAGTACAATTTGGTTCAAGGTGATAGTTGCATAATATTGAGCGTGTGGATTACGAGCTTTCTTGATGTCTTGCGGCTTGAGTTTTGATTTGAAAGATTTTGATGAGGGTCCAGGGGAGGTAAAACGGATGTGTTTGTTCGCTGGTGTTGTGGTGGTAGTGGAAACGAGGAGGACGGAGGGTCTGAGAATGAGGAAGGTGATTTCTCGAACGACGATAGGTTTCATGGAGGGGTGGGATTGAAGAAGTTGGAGGAGGTGGTAGGATGCTCGAGAGCATATTGATTTTGAAATATCACCCTGGCAGTGAAATCAATATTTTTCAATAGGATGGAGGGATAAACGGCGAACAAGTTTATTAACAAGGAGCCGTAGAAGGTTTTGTTCTTGCTCAGGTTTGTCTTTGAGGAGGTTGAAGATGAGGGAGATAACTTGTATTCGGACGTAGGGCACTGGGTCAAGAGAGAGCGTCTTGTGGTAATATGAGATGGAAAAACACTTCGGAGTAAGAGAGACTCGCCTCCAGAATCTGGAGGACAGAGAAAAAATATTTCTTAAGCCAGTCCTCGAAATACCAGAGTAGGAGATAACCATCGGATATTTGAGGATGGAGTAATGGTTGATCGCGGAAATATCTATCTATATTAGAACGTTAAGACCGTCACTAAGAAGCTCACTTGAGTTTCCGATCTGGTGCACCACCGCCCACCCACCAGTCAACAATGCAGCGCAAAGCTTTCAAGCTCTCATTTTTACCTCCGCCAGCTTTCCCCGACATATTTTTCAACGTGTCGAGCGCTTTGGTGTTGTGCACAGGGCTGCTTTGCACGAGCAGAGTCAAAGCACTGAGTCTGTCCGAGAGGGTACCAGAGTGAATGACTTTGGTAAAAAATGTTGCCTCTGAGGAAGAGGACGAAGCAGAGAGAAAACTCTTGGTATCATATTCCATTAGTGAAGCACCCTTTTCGATGAGTGAGTTTATTTGCGCCGCAGACGGTGCTGCGAGATTTGTAGCAAAAGGAAGTGGCGGTAAAATTGTGTGCCAGAGTGAAGAAGGAGAGAGAATAGTCGATTGTGGTTTTTCCTCATGCTCTTCGGTCCTTCTGTGCGCTGCTTTCTTGGAGTCTGCACGCGCCATTACGGTGAAAATGATGACGATGAAATCTCAGCCAATCAAGTGAGTCACGTTACCCTCTGCAACCATGGCTTGGTCGAGTAGAACTCTATAGAAACCAAACAAACCAGGATTTGTGCAGATCACACTACTAGAATGCATGGGTAAACTTCTGGAAAAATTGCTGCATGTAAGCTCACTTATATGGTGGGCTAATATGAACTCATTTCAGGAACACAATGTGAAGATAGAGTGAACCCTCTACATATCATCAAATGATGATGTTCATACAGCATGGAACATAGTAAAGGTATATATCTTTGCAAACTGTCCCAGGTTTGCTCACAGTTCTTTGATTGATGATCCATCTCTGTTGATTAAGGACTTACATAAAATATATCATAGTCCATTCTGAAGCTATTTGTCTTCTATACTGGATAAATCTCACATTCATTCTAGGCATCTTTCCACTTCTATGATTTCTTCCACTATAGATCATGTATCTGTTTTTCATTGTCTAGAATATAGTATTCTCTTAGTTATCCTCTACTCTATCATTTGTTATGACTTAAGTCTCAAAATTTAAGATGAAAGCACACTCTTGTATTGAGTAACACGAGAGAACTTGATAGAGTTCCAAGTACAAGCTAGTCTACCTTATATATATTACAGACCGTGGTCTGTGTGCACACTACAACTAACCTACCCTAAAGTTCATGTGCTTTCCATAAGGCTAACATGTTGTTACCATGCTGTATGACATTATCTATTCTAGAATCTTTTAT
>Ga0157357_1000721_pt1 | contig 13974 bp, 18 predicted proteins | sample AttcapACBM1_FD_111485 | JGI IMG/M metagenome (GOLD analysis project Ga0157357, IMG submission 111485) | Fungus gardens microbial communities from leaf cutter ant in Botucatu, State of Sao Paulo, Brazil - Atta capiguara ACBM1 | ecosystem: Host-associated > Fungi > Mycelium > Unclassified ... | reverse complement strand
TATACCAGACGTCATCCTCTCTTGGCAAATCTGTCAGATATTTGTAATACCTTGAGGAAGAGCGAGGAGTGAAGTCAATCCATCGCAGCTCATATAGCGGACTGACATCGGGAAAATAGAGTTCTTTGTCGACGTATGCGTTTCAAACAAAGCTCTCTTAAAGTTGACCTGCTGCCCGAGCACACTCCATTCTGTCTTCAGTATGTCTAGGAAGGATTTGATACCAATCTAGCGGAAAAAATGGTTACAAATGCATCTTGTCAACTGTGCTATCTTAGGGAAATGTTTGTCGCCATTATTATGTTCCCTCTCTGTAACTTTGTCATGTGTGTACTTGACGAGACCCAAGTCACTCATCAGCACAGTCGCTAATATCTGTTTCTGTCCATATATCCCTCCTCCTGTTTTGTGCATTACTTCCTGGATTGACATTTCGAGTAGAATTGCCAAGGCACCCGAGTTCCAACCATCACGTAGTGTAAACATGTGCACTACATGCTATTGAATCTCAGCATAACGTGAACCATCAATTCTTTAGAGTTTACGCTGAGGCTAGTTCACAGAGTACATTTTCTTGGACCCCACAAGGCTATCATCTTGTCTGTGTATTGGCGCTATGATTTGCGTAAGATTCTGCCACTCAACTTGACGTTTCTGGTGATCGATCGACTGAAGTTTGCTTACACTATGGGTCAATAATTGCGGCTGCAGGACTGGGGTAAAGGAATATTTCCAAACCGGATACAACACCAGCACTCAACAATGAGGATCTGAGACACTTATTCACCAACGTGGCAATACTACGTTCATGATCCCGAGTTGTATTGTTCCTTTGTAACGAGGCTATTAGTAAATTTATGAATGGATTGCGTTCTGTCTGCCAACATATCCTATACTAGCTACGTCCGGTGATTCGGTTCTTATCCAGATAAATTGCGCACGATTGTCCATGTATACAGGTTCTTGGAAGTCCAACAACATACTTGGCTTCCCTGAGACCCAACATCGTGTACTCATTCACTGAAGCCGAAGGTGTCCGCTACCCGCGGATGAATTGATTCTTCTTTACTGAATCCGATTACCATATCTCGGGGCCCTGGAATCACAGTGACGGTTGTTAAAGGATTATGCTTGGGTGTGCTCTTTTGTTTGCATCTCAGAGTCGAAACAAACAAGAATGCATAGCAGTTTCGGACAATTCGGGTAATCGAAACCATTATGTCGTCACCATTTGGACCAGCACAAAGTGACGGACTATGCTTACGCTATCCAGAAAGTGCGGGAGTGCACCGCGAGATTTCACTAGAAAGTGCTGTCAATATGCTCGCGCGTGCTGCACAAGTTGCCCAGACAGTCCCTTTCACATGGGGATATATTGATAAACCGAATGGTAAGCACTCATTGTGATTTGGACCTTAATTGGACCTTGATCACAGATATCCTTAGAGGGACAGACATATGTGATATTCTTACCGCCTGAAAGGCCTTTTCCAAATGATGGGATAAGATATCAAGACAGCGAGGCTAAAGTTGTAGTTTCAGTCGGCAATGGGCGTGTGAGTACCTCATTGACTGGCAAAGATGCCAGGTTTAGAAGTTATAGTAATAACTGATGCACAAATGATGTCGTCCATTCTTTGTGTTCGGTGCCTGCAGGAAATGGAAATAGGCGAAGTGAAATTCGGTTTCATTCCAAATTCACAAGACCAACAAGCATGGAGATTCCGAAGGCGTTACCGCCTATTAAAGGGCACACCTTGTCCACAACTTGTTCTTGTACATTACACTCGGGGACAAGCTGCACGTGCGTATGATTATTCCCGGAACCCTGACACGGAATATTGATATTGACGGATATTGACGCGGAAAAACTCATCTTTCACAGCCATCAATCCGGCTCTATTTCAACAACCCGTACGCGGATACCCTCTCCGTCATACCACTGACTCAGGAGTCTTTGTTGCCGGAGAACGTGCTGGACAGAAAGTCCAACCTCAAGGAAATATAATGCATGGTCAGACGCCTCTCGGTCCCTCAGGAATGCCGATGAACATACACCAACAACAAGCTATGGTGGCTCATCAAAGTAACAACATGGAGATAATGGAGAGACGGCACAGAGAGCGCCAGGCAGCTGAGAGGACTGCAAACCCACAAGGCGTGAGTTCCAGGTTTTTTTTCTTCCAGTCATTTGTTCATGGGCTTCGTTACTTCTCGTTCAGCGACCGCCGCGCCCCGAAGATGATGATTCCGGAGGCAAGTTTTCATTGGCCGGCATTATCAACATTCTATATTGAGAATCGATACTTGACTGTTTATCCACAGATGAGGTTGAGCAAGTGTCAACAAGAACGTTGTCTATGGCGCGCTACAAGCGCAACCACGAACTGATGAATGAAGTGTTCCAAACAGCTGCGTTTGGTGCGGTTTCTCCATGATTTGAGGTGTATTGCCAAATTGAAAATCACTCATTGAGATTGTCTGAATAGGTAACAAAACATTTCCCCCCACGTCAGACATCTCTTCCATTTTCTCACAAGTGGAACTTGAAACCAAAGTGGTACGTCACTGGACTTATTTTTACCCATCTGCGTGACTCTTTCGGATGCCAGGCCAACCTCGAGAATGAAATTGAGCAACTCAAGCAGAAGTCAGATAAACGGCGAGCTCGATCGGGGCAGAACAGGAACAACGATGTAACAGTTGATTCTGTGGGTAACGGTATAGTCATCTAAACTTTCTTGTGATCGACACCTGGAGTATTTGATCTATCTGCCGTGGTTTCGCGGTTTGTTTTCTACTTGTCTCGTAACTCAATGAAGACCATTAGCTCGTCATATTCAACTGATGCTACATTAGAATACTGTTGAGCAGGTACAGACGATGACGGTGCGACAGAAACATAAGTAGACGATTTTAGGAGAATTGAGTCGAGTTGAATATGAGTTGAATAACCATCGGAGCAGAGGGAATAATGGAGCAATGGAAGAACCATGTTGAGCTGTGAACAAAATCAAAGTAGTTGCCAGCGTTGCAGATGATACCTGAAACAGGAGTTGAGATAGAACGAACGGTAAGAGTGGAGGAGGAAAAATAGAAGAGGAAGAATGGACCGGAAACGAGCAAGAAAAAGATAATCAAGAAAAAATCGCAGAGGAAAATGGGACAGAATAATGTCAACATAATCCACGACATATTCATATGTTATTTTTGAACCCATCTCGTTGACAGAAACCCTGGAAAATTGATGATGCCCAGTAAGAAAACCCAAACTCAAGGGATATAATGAATCGTGAGAAGTTTACATTTATTCCCGGACTGTCGGAGAGATTATCCCCTTATAGGCCTCAAACTGGGCTTGTTATCATGTCGCGAGTGGGACGAAGAAAAATAAGTGGCCTTGCTTTCAGGACCAGCCAATGCCGCGGCCAACACTTGTTCCCCTTTTCACCATCACGGGCCTCGTAACAACATCTACACAATCAGCAGATGCAGTTGAAGGTTCACTCTTCTTCTTCAAGAAGTCGCTGATGATAGCAGTAGTAATGGGTATTTTTCCCAAATGTGATTGGCTGCTGGCAGATAAACGGCCCGACGAGGCAGACCAAAGGCTATTGATGGCACCAGGGGTAACAGGTAGAGGAGGAATACTGCCCTTACGCTTGTTCCTCCTCTGTATCCAACACTCATGATCATACCCGTACGGATCATATTGGTAACGTAGTGGAGAAGGGCAAACCAGGCCTGGCTGATAACCATTATCAGCATCCAACGAGGGAGTAGAAGATGGTGAAGGAGTTCTTAGACTGTACCCGCAACTCCGACTGCGCTCTTGTTCGGAAGGACCCCGAAAGCTTGGCATGGCATTATCATCACCAGCCACTATGCGCACCCCTGCACTCGATTGTTCATTGTTCCTGGTGACACTGCAACAGCCGTTATCGCGGCACCGGCCGCCAACAGAGATATTTATGTTATCGTTATCGCTAGTGCAAGATAAAGACGTCGCCAGAAGCTGGCGCGTAGATTTTGACCGCCCCCTCCTTCTTTTCCCTTGCACGCTTTCAATGTCCAGTTGATGAGGCTGATCATCAACGACTGGCAAAGATACGGTAAACGACCCAGAGATTCCCAAACCGAAGTCGACGGGAGTGCCTGGGACAATACTCGGACTTGGAGAGCGAGAAGGGAGGAGCAGGCTGTGACGGAAAGGACGACGGCCACGGTCAACAGATGAAGTTGGAGATGTAAGGAAGGGAGATTCAGTACTGGACATAACAGAGCTCGTGGGTGAAGGTGAAGGGAGGCGAGAATTGTGGCGGGAGAGGATGGCTGAACGGCGAGAATAGGATTGATGATGATGTGTTGGAACAGGCGCCCGCGACAAAGAGCGCTTAACGCGAGAAGCTGATCGGCGTGAGGCAGCCTCGCGGGCAGGTTGAGTTCTTGGATGTTCACTCGGTACAAGAGGCGGCCTCGAGCAGGCACGAGAGGGTTTGCAGTGAGTCTCATACTCATCGTCAGAGTCAGCAGGAGTCACATTGCCCCAACCAACATCCCAGGCAATTTCATCGACCATGGCAATAGTCCAACGCTGCTGCACAGTACGCTCTAGGCAGCCCTGGAGAACGCGCTCAGCACCTCTGCCAATGCCTGCTGGCAGCTCAAATGTGCCTGTACATGGAAGTAAGTGGAGATAAGCTTTTGTCATGGTAGTCCCTTACCGTGTAGTATTTTCATGTGAAGGCGGGGCTCAAACGAGTCATAGAAGGGGAAACGACCGGTGAGCAGGGCATAGAGAAGCACGCCCAGAGCCCATATGTCCTGGGCTGGGTGGGGATGCAGTGGACCATGTAGATGAGGGAGTAGAATCTCGGGTGAAGCATAGGGCAAGGATCCTGGCTGAGCGACGTGGGTAGGATGTGCAGACGAGGTAGAGTTGCGGTGTCGGGAGGCGCGGGCAACGAGGTGTAGAGGCTGTAGACTGGAACGTCCACTGCGACGAACCGAGCCTGAAATGGTGGCAGCTCTGTGGGCAGCGACATTACCTGGCTGGCACAACGGTTCTTCAACATCAGACTCCAGCTCATCCTCCTCATCAGTTTCTCCTATTTTTCTGGACATGCCAAAATCGCCAACTCTGCATACACCCATTTCATCCACAAGCACATTCTCTAGTTTGATGTCTCTATGGACATACATCGCGACTTCATGGAGATACCGCAACCCTCTCACAACCTGCCTAAACATCATCCCTGCATCATCCTGGGGCAATGCCGGTGTTCCGTCCCGCTGAAGAATATCATACAACGAGCCTGCAGGACAAAAGAGGGTTACAAAAAAGTCTGCGTATGAAGTATGGACTGCAGAAAAGAGAGGAAGAATATGCTCGTGGCTCAACGATGACCAGATCTCTGCCTCATAGTCCAACTTCTTCTGCACAAGGCCTGGATTTAATTGCTTCTGGATGTCGGACTTCTTGACAATCTTGACAGCAACTATTCCACCTGAGGCAGAAAACCCACGCCGGATAACTGAAAAACCGCCGTAGCCGATAATCCCGCCCAGGGTATACCCGGCGACCGTCTGGCCTTCACTATCGGGAGGAGGTGTTGGCTTGAGACTGGGACTGAAGGCGGCAAGAAACATGGCTGCAGGAGATGCAAGGACAGATGGAGCGATGGGACTTGCTGAAGACAAAGGGATCGGCAATGCAGTAGAGGGGTTACTGGCTGCTTGGAGCGAGGGGTTTTGTCTGTCCTCTGTTTGAGAGAGGGTAGCTGGATGATGCTGTTCATCTTCCAGGTCAACATCCGAGAGCGCTTGTGGGCTCCTTCCGGCTTGGGAAGAAAAATTGTAGAGCCTACCGGGTCTCGAAGCAGGAGAAAAAGCTAGTTCTTGATGAGAGTTCTGGGGAGCGTAACCGAGCAAGTCTTCTCGGGATAGGAGGCTGCCAGAGTACATTAACAGGATCAGATAGAGATGCGAGGAAGAGAGATGATGGTAGGAGGGAGAGGGTACTGCCGGACTCGTCTGGTGATCTGCCAAGTCGGACATAATATATTGCATACAGTTATTTATTTTTGTATTTCTGTTGTCATCAACGGAACGCTAGGGCGCTTTAACCCCAATCTAGGGTCAGATTGGATCTCCACGTCACTGATGCACGTAGATCACTCCAGATGCAAAGCTAGCCACCTGCAATTACCATGTCCTTTGCAAGGTCACTCCTATCGGCTCCGAGTTCAATCCCAGGCTAACAAGCAGAACACAGGCTCATAGTATGTGTGTTCGGAGTCTACTCAATGTTCCTGGTGAGTGGTGAACGCCGAGTCCGACCATTCGTATAACCGACGTCCTTCTTTTCTAGCTGTGGGCCATAGCCCAGGAACGCCGTAAGTATGCCTCCATCCAAAAACATACTCCTGCCTCTTACTAGAATCTCCGTTATCACTCCAGTCTCTGTCCCATTCCAGCGAATTGACGGTTCTGGAACCGACAAATTCAAGTCGCCTCTTTTTATGGGAACATGCCAGAGCATCCTGAGCTCATTATCGGCCTTCATATATATCAGTTTCCGCCGTAAACCAGCAGATAATATTGCTCAGAGTTTGGGTCTTGAACACAAAGATAAAGAACCTCAATTAACTTCCAATGGGCCTGTAATAAATGGTAATGCGCATCAAGCGAATGGCAAACACCATGACTCTCACCGCCCAAATACCCGATACCCAGCTCGGTCATTATTACTTCGATATCTTCAATGTTCTGCGCTCATCACTTCTGCTGCACCCTTTGGATTTGCTGCACTCTCGTACATCTCCTACCCTGCGATGGTTCTCGGAAAATCCTGCAAACTTGTTCCGGTGATGATTATGAACGTCCTTCTCTACCGACGCCGCTTTGCCCCACACAAATACCTTGTTGTCTTCATGGTGACAACCGGCATCACACTTTTTATGTATTTCGGTGGTGATGGCAAGAAAGGAAAACGTACCGTCAGCAATGACCAGCAAACACCCTACGCGAACCTTATTGGTATCACATACCTACTTATAAATCTCGCTCTAGATGGAGCGATTAATTCGACCCAGGATGAGATCTTCAGTCGGTACAAGGTCTCGGGACAGCAGATGATGTTCTGGATTAACCTCTTCAGCACTCTTATTACTTCCATACTGTCTATCCTGCCCCTGCCTTATATACCGGTCATTCATCCTTCTAGTGACGGCAAATCAGAATTAACGGGTGCACTCACCTTTGTTCGGAACCATCCATCTATCATTACACCACTCGCGCAATTTGCTTTCACTGGTGCTTTGGGGCAGCTTTTCATTTTCGAAACCTTGCAACACTTTGGATCCCTTACTTTAGTGTAAGCTTCAGCTTTTTTTTTCGTGATTGTCACTCATGTGACGTGTGGTGTATCCAATGCAGAACTATCACCCTCACTCGTAAACTGTTCACCATGTTATTATCAGTAGTTGTTTACAACCATAAACTGACGTCGGGTCAGTGGTTGGGTGCCGCGGTCGTATTTGCTGGCATTTCCATCGAAGCTTGGGTGAAGCGCCGAGGTACGTCATTTTTCTCTCTGCCACAAGATGCTGACAATCATATACATTTACAGACGTCCACGCTAAACGTGTCATCCAGGAAAAGGAAAAGGCCAAGATAAAATCATTGTAATCATTAGGTATTAAGACGTGAAGTTACCTAGGTTATGGCCTCAGATAAACAAGCATGGAAGAAAAACAGAAAAGAGAGTGACCATCAACGCTGTGAAGCAGTCAGCACGCAAGCAAAGAGGGGCCGGAAAAGGGAACGACGAGAATAACTAACATCCCACCCACATCTAACGCCACAGAGCAGAACGACAGAGACAGAGTGCCTATTAGGTCATGTCGGAAGACCATTGAACCATGCTATGAAAAGTGAGCAATGGTGGGAATGCTTGGCGAATGCTTGGCCTGCACTGAGATCGGAACGAACTCCAGTCTTCATAACGTCTCCATCGCGTTGGGATCAATGTCCTCCATATCATTCCGCACCAAAGCTCGTTTCCTGTCCTCGTCTCTGCGGAAGCAAGAACCATTCAATCGTGCCCGAAACGATTAGAAAGAGAACGGGAAATGAACATACCGGGTCTGCATATCATCATCTTGACCCTCTTCGCGCTTCCGTCTCGAAATCAAATTTTTCACTGCAGGGAATGATTGGACTGCGAGACTTGCTTTGTAAATGGCTTCATACTCCTGTGACGATCGATTTATAAGTCGTCGAAACCAGCTGGCTTAGGAATCAAGTGGGTAAATAAACGTACTTTGATCTGTGTCAGAAATCCACCATTCGGGGATATGCAATAACGGCGGTTCTGAACCAAGTGTAGAGCATCTTCCCAAGAAAGCTGATAATGCTGCATAACGAACATGACCACGAAAGCGGGGGAAAGACTTATCCCACCTGCAAGTGACGGACATCAATTAATTCAAGTATTACGAAAGATGAAGTAGAAAACGGTAAACTTACCGTTGCAGTGCACCAAGACACGTCCCTTGGCACTGATAGCGTCGTCTATAAATTTCTTGGCGCTACAAATGCGTCAGTATTGCGGTGGAGAGCGAGCGTAGTACAATCACGCGCACCACGGGAACAAGCGAATGAGGTTCTGTTCTTCATTGTCCTCTACATCTAGAACCATGTATTGGAAGCGTTCTGGATACCGTGGGCGGACGGAGAAAGCCTCTTTAGCATCTCGTATACACACGCTACACAACACGATTATTTGGTTAGCACTTGAATCAGAGGATACAAGAGGGTTCACATGTGTGTTATGTCTAGCGAGTTAAGGGTTTCGAGAGATTTGGATGCAGAAAAAGGGCCCAGAAGGAGACCAGGAAGGATTTCCTGGCACTCACGACGCATCTCGTATCTAGATCATAAATTTGGACGTAGCACAAAGATAAACATATGTATATGACTGACTTCCATTCAACGTCTCCTGGACCTTGCACGACCGATCTACGTTCCTCCTCAGTCATAGAGACGCCATTCGTAATCATCGGTGGCAGTTTTCACGAGAATGAGAAAGCAGATCGACGAGACCAAGATTGTCACACTCACGCTGGACCCATCACTCAGTCAATGACAGACTCGGACGACGACATCCCGTGCGTCCTTTCCGAGCTCGCTCATCAGTAGGCAAGCCTTGCTCATTTTATAGCACCTTGATTGACCACGACTCGCTCGTTGATGAGCCGGCCAAAAAATCTCGTGTTCCCCTTACTATCATCTGTGGTTTTCTAGGTGCCGGGAAATCCACTCTCCTCAGGTGTGTTGGGACTTAACCTGTACACTGCTTGTAGTTAACCTATAGAGCTGCAGATACATCCTAACGAAACGGCATGGCTATCGCATTGCCGTCATCATGAACGAATTTGGCGACACTGCAGTGAGTCCATCTCAAATCATTTATACCTGCGTCCAATCTCAGCTAATCGCTCATTCAGGACATAGAGGGTGTGCTGACATCAGAGCGATAAGAGCCTGTACTAACTGAATTTGTCTTTCTCAGCAAAAGCTATCAACATATCTTCAGATGATGACCCTACAGCAGAACATTCTCAAGAGTTCCTAGAACTGCCTAATGGGTGTTTGTGTTGCAGCATAAAGGACACAGGGGCCGCTGCTATTGAGAAGCTCATGCAACATAAGGGAGCATTTGACTATATACTGTTAGAGACGACTGGACTTGCTGATCCTGGTGCGTGGACCAACCAGTCATGAGATGAAGCAAAGGGTAGATTGAGATCTGTAATTGTAACCTATTTTGATACCAGGCCCTATTGCTGCCATGTTCTGGCACAATGAAGAATTCGCAGTGGGTCTCGGACGGGATATTGTGCTAGACGGCGTCGTGTGTGTTGTCGATGCTGTTTTCGGCGAACAGGTCTTGTTGATTTCTTTTGACATGAGTTCAAGGTAGTTTGACAGTGGTGTTGATATAGCAAATGACAGAAGATCATGCAAGTGACCCGATGAACGTTGGGGAAAGTCTTCGGTTTGTAGTATCTCAATCATCTGAATCAGGTTCAAATTAATGATTATGTTGCAAACACCTAGGCAAATTGCCGGTTCAGACGCCATAGTCCTCAATAAAATTGATCTTGTTTCACCCGACACCTTGACACATACTGAATACTTGATCAAACAAATTAACCCAGCTGTACCAATCTACCGAACCGCCAGAGGCGAAATAGACTTAAAGTGCATCATTGGCATTTCTGCATATAGCAAATCCCTTCTTCCAATGAGCCCCACTTCGAAAACAACATCACCACATGTTCATACACGGGATTGTGATCACACGCACGGACATAGTCAAGAGAAAGCGCATATCAATCATTATGAATTTCGTAAAATATCTAGCCTCTGTGTTGAATGTTCCAGAATCACCCCTGAAGCATTTGACAAGTTCGATCAATGGATACGCACGGTCCTCTGGGAAAATCGTTTACCGGACAACAAGGCATCTGGCTCAGGAAATCTCCTGGTACTTCGGTGCAAAGGCTTCCTGTCACTTACCACAGGAAAATGCTATATTTTGCAGGGGGTTCGAAATTTGTATGAAATGGATGAAGTATCAGATGGCTGCGATGAAAATCTGGGGATGCCGGATGAAGGGAAAATTGTACTCATAGGCAAGGGCTTGGATGGGGTTATTCGAAGTAGTTTGGAGGCCACATTGAATCTATAAATGTACACATACAACATGACAAGGAAGGGTTCCAGAAGGACTGGCTATTTTGCCAACCGATTGATCTCACAGCTTAATCGCTGCCTGACGTCAATGGCACTCGCCCCTTCGGCAACATTCAATACTGCATACGTTCCTCGGTTGAGAGTGGAAGGGTTGATCACGGTAGTCGTATATACCGTCTGCCAAATCCGGTCAACAATTGGAAATTACAGGGTATGGAAAACGAGCCAGACCTTAACAAACTGCTTCAGCCTGCTTGGTAAAATTAATACATCAGGGCTAGTTGGGTTCTCTTCGTCCATGAGCTTCAAACCATCTGAATGACTGATATCAAGGTTCACTTCATGTGCGAGATCCTGTGGTGTAGGAAAAATCGGGTAGAAGCTATGACAGACCCATATTGATTCACTAGAAAACTACTTAGACTTAGAAGACCATACCTCCTCTGCTGGATCAAATGGCGACACAAGTTTGCCATCGCATCGGTTCCTACGTCGTTTCCATGCGCTAAGGACATAGGGTCTTCCTCTCTCCCGGTTCTTGTAAACTCCTCTCGACGTAGATGGAACAACACGTCCACACTAGATGCGCCGAAAGTCACATCATTGATTTTGAATCTCGCAGGATTCGGTAGAAGGTAAATTCTCTAACGACAACGGTCAACGAGAACCGGTAAATAGAGTTAGTTGATCGGACTTACGGAATCATTTTGGATCAAATCCGATGATAACTCGCCTTGCGGATACACTGCATGTTGACTGATGAGGTCTCGAATCCCAGGTAGGAGGATGACTATACTGTCAGGGGAAGAAACCAAGAATGTCTTGAGAGATTCGTAGATCCGTCGTTGGAAGAGTTTATCGGGTGTCATGTCTAGATCACCTGCCTTAATGGCAGGATGTGCAGCGTCTACAAACGGACCAACCTAATTAAAAATCAATAGATGAAGATGTATAGAAAGGAACGAGTACGAGGAGTAATGCGCTTGGCTTGTCCTTTTGTAATGCTTCGACCATGTTCGCGAACGGTGCGTAGGTCAGGTCGGAATCTGGAGTGAATGGTCCACATGCGATTGCTAATGAGAATGCACTCGAATACACAGGATCGACCTTCATCACATTCGAAGCAGAGGGTGCTATTGCCTGGGTCGAGACAGGAAGCTATAACTGGTGTGAGCGTCTTGTGATGGTTGTCAAATCCACAGAAGTACGTACAGTCAAAATTTCTTTGACTAAGAAGTATCCCCCACCTCCATTTCTGCCTTTCATCGCCACGATGGCCCCGGGAAATAACCCAATGCCCCTTGCACCACTTATATTGTTCCGTATCACAAGGTGAACATCGAATTTGAGAGCTACACGAGAGCCGCCAGAGAGCATGCGCGAAGACTCGATGAAAACAGATGATTCCATCAATTTTGAGTCGGTTTCAATATCTTGAAAAATTCTGCCGACGATGACTATGTCGTCCTAAAACATGATGTGTGATCCAAGGAGTGATCAGGAGAGACGAAGAAGCATACATCTGTGCTGATGCCAGGATCACCAATATCCTCTATTCTGTAGTGCTTTCGGACGCGTTCAGCGGCATCGTCAATCATTTGGTCCAGTTCTTCACAACCATCTTCAGCATCTCGGGCACGGGAAGATGATTGCTGATTGCACAGAAACATACTTTCACTTCGTTCCATTTGTTTCTCAAACATATACCTATCTACAATTTATCAGTGAATAACAGTAGGATTATTTATTCAGAACTCACAAACCCTCTGTTGTTTGTCGTCTTGTCCAGAAAATACAACCCGACTTGGGCCTGGGATTCGGATATCGATATCCTCTTGTTTAACCACATTCCGACCGGCAAGTATCGCGGGTACAGGCGCAGCATTCACTCCAGGCATGAGGATGTGCCTCCGCAACCGACTAGTATTCACAGGGACGGTGGTAGGTTTTGACAGAACTTTCTTCTGTGTCAGCTCACGTTGCATTTGAGCTTTCAGAGCTGATATGGAGTCCAGAGTGACAGAAGATATCTCTGAGTGAGTTGCGGTAGAATTGAATGTGACTGCTTCGAGTTTCCATCGTAGGTCTTCAGGAGAAATGCTAAAGTTGTGGCATATTGCGAGACCTATCGCCGGAAGTAAGTATTTTGAAATACAAGAAGGGAATAAACTAACACTCTCTTATGACATTTTTGTCGTTACCGGTAAGCTGCCCAATGACACTAGTCAGTTCTTCAGCTGTACAGATTGCCATTGGTTTACGCAGTTGAAGAGCAGGTTGCTTCAATGAATCATGGTGCACGTGACATGGTTATTTAGATTTAAGGCCCAGCGCCGCCCTCAAGGGGATTATCCCAAACAGGTAATTAGAATAAAATGTAACGGACTGTAAGTACCTCAGGACTCACCAGTAGAAGGTGGATGACTAGTATATTACCTAATGGACTGTAAGTACCTGCAACATGATCATAAGTACCGCAAGACAGGATGTATGCTGGGGATCTATCTCACCTCAGGAGTCACCAGTAGAAGGTAGATGACTGAGGGGAAAAATACAAAGAATGTAGATATATATATGGTCCAGAACACTGGTGGTTGGCGGAATGAAAAAGATGTAATGAAATACTCTATGAGCATTCTCTATTATCTATATCAGGAAGTAGGGCATCAGGTGCAGACTGGGAGGCAAAAGCCTATGGGGTTTGCTCAGAGATGTATAGAGTGTGGAAACTCCATACAATGAGCTTAGTGATGTGGACTTTTCAGAACAACCTTGGCTTCAGCTTATGTGTTGTGCTGTCTGTTTGCTACATGATCACAACTTCAGAAGATGGATCAAAGTCTGAAGGGGATTGAGTGCTGATAATGGTTGTTACTGTTGAACACTGGGGATTGAGTTCACTTGAATATTTGATTATTAGACTAGCAAATTACAGTATAACTACTAGTCTTATATACAAGGAAAATAAATAGGAGATGCTCAGAGGTTTTAGTATATAGCTCCAAGTAGAGGTTTCAGTGATGAAATACTGAAAGAAGTCAAACAGGAAAACTCTGCCATGGAAGGCCAAGTTTGATAGAAGTATCTCTGTCATAAACCAAGTACTCAAGGGGTTCAGGATTATTATATCTCTACTGTAAAGATATGTTGCAGAAAGGATGGCTACCATAGAAGATGGGCTTTACACCAGAATTGATGAAGAAATTACTGCTA